>Ga0126339_10002876_pt1 | contig 12422 bp, 8 predicted proteins | sample OrbTmetagenome_2_FD_92532 | JGI IMG/M metagenome (GOLD analysis project Ga0126339, IMG submission 92532) | Coral microbial communities from Petempiche,Puerto Morelos, Mexico - Orbicella T R C metagenome | ecosystem: Host-associated > Invertebrates > Cnidaria > Coral | place: Petempiche,Puerto... | reverse complement strand
TTAAAGACTGAATGCTCAGGTTCCCGCGCTCTATCTCACGTGACTCCCTAGCTCCTGACCAATGACTCATAGAATTCCAATCAAACTTCACCTTACAGGTAAGTCTCATTTAATTTTAAAATTTTCGTGAATTAACGTCAAAACTCAAAACGTCACCCGACCAAAATGTGCCATTACTACCATTCAAATTTCTTATCTTTAACCAAATGTTGAAGGTTTCATGGCACATTATTTTTGTTTTGTAGTTGGATAGACATGGAGTGCTTATCCCGGTGGAGGAACAGACATATATCTTGATGACACCCTACTTACAAAGACTGTTCTCATCAAGCAAGAATAGCCTACTAAGGGGTTACACAAAAGTAGCACCGGTGCCATTTTCAATACCCCTAGAATGCTTTGAGTGGTCTACATTCATGGAATATGCCCGTGACTTTATGGGACCAAACTTCATGCAATTTCTAATGCTTTTGGCCGGGTCGCTGTCTGCATTTCATTATTAAAAGGTTCTTTTTGTCATCGGTAAGTATGCTTGTTTAATAGCACATTGCATGACATATCAAACAGGTCAACTGACGTCATGTAAATTGACATATTTTCAGATCAATGAAAGAAAAATGAGATATTGAAGGTCAATTTCCGTTTTTTTTAAATTTGTTTTGGGGAGAGCTCATCATAGTTTGCAGTTTTCACAAAGAAAATGCTGTATGTAACCCTATGATTAGGAGCAAGGGCGAATGCCGCATATCAATAAAGTTAACTGAGGTCACAATTACAAATGGAAAAATGTACCCACTTGCCGACTTTGCACCAAGGTGACTTTTTATTTCCGGTAGCGCTCCAATAGCCTGTTTGAACCTGTCTCCTATTTCACAAATGTACCTAAGGAGTACATCTTTCACCAAGAAAGGAAATCAAAGGCTCCTGTGAGCCAGCTCATGGATGAATGTTTCGTTGTGCCTCTGTTCCAAAACAAGTCTTCAGGCGAAACCTTTCATATGAAAATGAGTTTGATTTGCATGAAAATGAACCTGTGGGGGAAAGTTATATGAATGGTTTTGCACTTAGACTTGACACAGAGGCAAAAGGCAACTCGGCAATGGCCTACTGGATGAATGTAGAAAAGGTTGTTGAATGAAAAGAGAAGAGGAATTAATCATTGTAGAGTTCTTCTTGGTACTGCATTGAAAAACAGGAAAATAAACATCTTCTGGTCAAATGTGATGCATAGGTTCTGATGTCCAAATATGGTTGCTTATTGACACCCTTTGGGTGGCTAAAATTGTTCTCTGGTAAAATCATTTTATAATAAATAACTATTTATAACATATTTGAAGTAGATTTTGACAGAGCACAAAAAAAATCAAGATACACACTGCTTTTATTAGGAACAGTTTCTTTCTTAAGTCCACTGAAACACTGACTACCCTGATTTAGCGTATAAAAGCTAAGAGGAGACATTGTAGCCAACAGTCTCCTATAAATGTAGATTACAATTTTTTTGCTGAGTTATAAATAACATGATCTTTACAGCAACAGGAAACACATGTAGTAGAAGTACAGCATGATAACAACCATTTTTAAGAATTGAATAAAAATTCAACAGGTATGAACAGTTAGGATAGCTTATGCTTCAAATAAAGATTGCAAGATTTCTATTTTTATTAACAGAGACAGATTAACACATTCTATTTTTGTTTCTTTATGATGGAGTCTAGTAGTTTCATTTAATTGTAGTCCTAATATAAATGATTGATGTTACTATACATGTATATAACATATATGTTCATGCATAAGGATGCATCTTTATCTTTATCGTACAATAGAGAGTACTTGTGATAGAACATCTTGTGTGAGTTAGTTACGATGGGGAAGTGATTATATGAAATTTCATATATTTTAACTGTGGTGAAAGATATTACTGTATCAAACTTTCGGTTAGGATTCTTGTGAACAATAGATCTTACTTTTTGCTGCTTTTTGCTTTTTTTTTCGCATTTCTACACTCAACTTGAACAATGTTGAACATACAGAGGCCATATTTACAGTCCATCCCTGAGTGATTAATTAGCGATCTGTGCCTCTGTTTTAAAGATCCTTTGAGCGCATAATGCCGATTCTATTTGAAAAATTTATAACCAAATCGATAACCTTCATGAGAGAGAAGAGGGAATTATTCAACAGAGCAAACACGTCTTGTCTTCCATCAGTCATAAGGATGGGGAGAGATCTGCGTGACGAAGACCTTCGGCAGCATGTTTCTTTCTTCTGTGAAAAGCTTGTTGGCCTCCCAAGTGGGCTGCCAAGCATTCATAGCCGCTATTGCTACTTTGCCAAGGAGGTGAGTGAAATCTGGTAGATAGTTAATTATAAGATACTTTGTTTTAATAGCTTTCAGCTCTAAAAGTAGCATCTGTCTCAAAATTGTTGGTATGCTCCTACGAAATAGGCTAACTTTGCCCGATTTTTTTCATAAGAAAGCCCGGAAGAAATACTAAAATAGATCATTCTTCATTTATCCCTATCCTAGCCCCCCTTCCTAATTCATCATTTCTTAACAGAAGTTTCATTTAACATTCTCTCTAAGCTCAACATATTTTGGAAGAGGCAGGCTGACAAAATAAATTTCACGAAAAATTAGACCCTCATGTCAAACCCAAATTGTTTTTACTGTTTGCAAAAGATTTAACATATTTTTGGGACTTATTTGTAATTATATTAGGCACTTGTATTGCACTAATCTTCGAAAAGAATTTGCAAGTTTGAAAAACATGCAGTCACCGCAGCGATTACACTGTAGCATGCCTCTTCCTCTGTGCAACTTTTGTCTGTGAACGAGCTTAATTTTTTCAGTTCACTGTATCAACCCAGCCAAAGTCACCGTGTAATTAAATCAATTGAAATTAACACTATACAAATTTTCATTGTAGCTTATTAATAATGTTAACAACCCAATGATAATGACACTGGAGGAATTCGACAAACATGTCACTGAAAAGCTGGTGCCATATGTTGTGTCCCAGTACAACACGACAACCAAAGTCATGGCCACCCTGGAACAACTCTTTTCAGACCTCATATCTGCAGTGGGGAAAACAAATGCCCAAGAGGCACTGAAAAAATCATGTAGAATTGAATTTCCTTACTCAACGAAACCCTGCTCACAAAATCACACACAAGGAAGTTGAAGGCTGGGTTCCACTGTATTCCTATATTCACAGTATTTTCTTCAGAATCGTGTGTGTATTCTGTGTGCAGTACTCACGTTTGAATGTGAAGAAGAGACAAAAAATCTTTTTGAATTGCGGAAGGGGGGTGGAGGGGGCAGGGTGGCAATGTTTTTCCCATAAAGAATCAAAATAAATTAAACCACATCTAAGGTTTTCTGAACGAAAAAATAAAAATTGTTAGACAAGGAGGTTGGCATTGTTTACCTTATAGCAAATTACCCTTAAAGCAAATTTGTAAAATACCTTTAGTAACACGAGCGTTAATTTACAGTAAAAAAGCATGACAATGGCTTAATTCAATAATGACTGACTGATGTTTACATTTGATCTTATATTTTTTAAAGGTCCACAAATGGATAAGACCCAGTGTTAACCAGCGCAATGCCAGATAGGGAGGTCCAGCCATGCAAATCCACGAGGCGGAGTTGACAAGAGTTTTGGCAAGGGCAGGGACCCTGTACACGTCAGCCAATTATTCTACTTTGTGTTCTGGCATAAATGGGGCCAGTGACAACTTCCAAAGCAGCACATGAAGACTGTTGAAAGCTGTCTCAAGAAATCACATTACTCAAAACGAAAATGCGGGAGAGGGAGGTGAGAATTCACCAGGAGTACAAGAAGATTGGGACAATGAAAGAGAGTCCTCGAAGAGAGAGAAAGAAGTCAGTGAGAACTTCTTTCTGCTAGGAAAACAATCGAACAACTTGAAATGAAATTGGCACAGACGAGAAGGGTTGAAATATGACTGGACAGCCCTGTCGTGACCAGCAGCCTGGCAAAAATAATGGATGTTGAGTGTCTCTTACTGGGGAATGCACGGTGTCTCCTGTCACCTTATATGTGGAGTAACACCTCCTTTTTCACTGCTAAAAAATCTCCCGTCCTGTAAAAAATACATACGAAAAATACACTTTCCATATTTAAAAATGTTCCAGTCTAAACCATTAATTTCATTCTGTTTCATTTTAGACATGCCAAGCGATGAATCTATAAATGTTTCAGGTGAGCTGTGTGCTTTTGAGAGGGAAAAAAATGAAATGTCTAGTCACCAAAACAAAAGTCAACGATCCTTCACCAAATAAATAACAAAAAAATATAAAAAAACAAAAATATAAAAAAACAGTCAGGTATTTACGCTTTACAAGACTGCGATTATTCTAAGGTGTCCTATTTTTTTTTGGTAAAGGATCCTTGACTTGTGTTTTACTATAAATGTGTTTTGAAAAATGGAGCTACCAGCCAGTAGTGATCCAGTGTAAAATCTCCAGCATATTGCAGTCCAGTTCTCCTGTATTCTTTCCTGTTGTCCTTGAAGAAACGTAACTTTTTCAATGTCAGACCATATTTTAAAACACGATGGTTTGTTTTCAGGATTCTTGGATGCTGATGATGCCGACTGCAAGTCATCCTCACAGTCAGCAGAAACAAGTAAGTCATTGAATATGCTTCATGACATATTTAACAGACAATAAAATATAATTTATAGTTTAAGTTGGCTGCAAGAGTGAGCAACCTCCTACTGAAACCAACAACAAGTTAAAAATTTTAAAATATTTATACTCTTGCTCCCTTTCACTACAGGCAAACAACCATCAAACCAGAGCAAAGGTACAGCGCAGTTGGGTATTTACACTTTCCTGTTACAAGACTGCAATTATTATAGGCCGTCCTATTTTTCTGATGTGCCCAACTATCAGCCATCTGAATTAGAACAGAAGGGATAACCTTCAGAGAGAAGAAGGGAATGATTCTACCCCACTGCATCTTTATGTTGGCAAATATACCATGAATTTATTCAAATGGATAACACATACAGAAAGAGCCCTTGTTTTTTTCTCTTGGCTACGGCCATAGTTAAAGCCCATCCTAAAAGAACGGTTATGGTTTTTTTTCAGGAAGAGGAAAGAAGAGAAAGGTAACACCTGTTTGCAGCATCTGTTCATCAATCAAAAGGAGCAACATGTTGCAGTGCAATAGTTGCAAGAAATGGCAACATAGCAAATGCTTTGGCATTACGCCGAAAGACTACCATGCAAGCTACGCGTGCCAGATCTGCAAAGAAAAAAATTAGGACCTTAGTCAACTTCCGCCATTTCCCCTTGAAAACTGTATGGTGAATAGAAAATTATTTGCAATGCCCCAAGTGATGTTATGGGATATCTGTTAAATAGTCTTTAGCAGTTTCATGGCAATCTCTTTTGTGTAAACCCATTCTGCATGGAATACAAAAAAATGAAAAATCCACTTGTAAAAGGCATGGCTGACTAGGGTCCTTTAAGGAGGTTTGATGTATTTTTTTATACCCTTACATGTAGCATCAAGGGGGAAATAGGCGAGAATCAAAATAAACAAATCTTTGCCACCATAAGGTTGTTATACACAGGTTTACTTGATTTTCATATTAATGTGCCAACAATTTTGGCAATACAGGTGTTTTGTTCAGTATACCTGTTTCTTTGCTTCACTGAATGGCGGAGAAAAAAGAATTGATGAAGCCTAGTCATAGCCCAAACAATCTTGTTCAAACAACTTCCCCAAACAAAGGTTTTTTCACAGGCCATAGTGTTGAACTGTAAGGGAATCTTATCTTCTGCATTGTAGAGCTGCTTACACCTGAGGTCTTTATGATTTCATAGGTGTAATCTATCTATCACTTTCGTGATGGTGCTCCATACTTTGTTGAATGGTACAGGAAAAGGCAAGTCCTTCTTTGAAATCTTTGAGGAATTCACATGGCACATATTGTCATATGCCAAAATTGTCGACTGCATAGCGCTTCAGATGTGAGCTGTTGACTGTCCAGAACCCTTGAGAGCCTGGAATTTCCGGTACAGCCATATTGCCAGCACAAGGTAGGCTTGTGTTGGAGACTCTGACCTGGAGGTTATGTCAAAGAATTTGAACATTAATATTTAACAGTTCAAACACTGGAATCTCTATTAGATCTAACATTTTTCAAACAATCAGTTAATCATTGGAAAATGCGAACCACAAGACCCACTGTAGAAATTACGTGGCTGTCTTTATAATTTACATCTAGTATAATATGATTACATACTTTAAAACAGGTTATAAAATGGTTGTTGAGAGAATATCCTATTTTAGAATCTTCAACTTAGAATTGAGTTGACAAAGGATAGAAATGCCCATTAATAACAGACAAAGATAATCGTTTGTTCAACAGTATAGTCGATGATCATAAAGGAAACAATACTGTGTTTCTGGAATTAATCTGTATGCAAAATGATTTTTTTGTAATTCTACAGTATTAGTACATAGTTTGCAGTAGTTGGTCACCAGTTTCTCAAAATATACCTGTATAAGGGCTGCCAGTAGTTGATGTGTCCACCCGCACTGACAATGAAAAAATGCCTTGTGACCAACACTGAAGTGTTCTTCTTCCACCTGTATCTTTGTCGCAGTCAACTTGTATCTCTTGTTCATCGGAATCAATGAATTCTGGGTGCGACTGTAAAAAGTCTGCTGTACCTAAAAAAAGCAATGTTGTATTTTAAATGTTTTGTGCATCATTACTTGCCCTTAGTATTTTTAACCTTGTTAGAGCATGATATAAACTTAAATATTATTGTTCTGTTAAATAAAGAACTGTTTAGTTAAGATCGATTTCTCTTTTGCAGTGTGCATTTTAAAGGTCTGTTACAATGCCTGTATACCAATAATAATAATAATAATTGTAGTAGGTAGCTATATCAACAACAACAGCAATAACATGATAATAATACTAATAATAGTAATGATGCTGATAATAATTTAACTATAATCACCTTGATAGCTTGAAGCATTCAATTTACCAGGCTGGCTTGACTGTGCACATGTCTTCAAATTGTCATCAACAACACTGATTATGTCTGGACCCAAAGCATCTTAGTTTTGAGATGCAGTTTCCTCCAACTCCGAAGCATAACCATAAACACAACTGATATTGATAATTCAATTCCTCACTATCATCTAAAGAAACACATCGATGATTTAATTAAGAACGCACTGGCATACCGGTAGATTTATCAGGATCAGACACTCCACACTTTTTAAGGAACAAACGAAGCTCCGAGGGATATCCTGCTGCTTCTGCTATTTGACAATGTTTTTCACAAAACGCATGACCACCTTTTGGTGACAGAGGACAGATATTTGGATACTTTGCTTTTCCAAATCCTGGAACTATCACAGCTACTTCCCACATGCAGTGAGCATAACAAAGTTTCCAGTTTCCATCGGCCACATACAACTGACTACAACCTGCAAAAATGGTCTTACTATTGAACAATGTTGTCCTTACTGATGGTTTGTCAAATCCTTTACGCCCTTATGGTACAAACATATGAATGGGTGTTAGTGGAATTTTCCAACTATGTGGGTGAGCTGAATAAAAAATTGAAATAAAAGGGTAGAGTATGGAAGGATTCTATTAACCACATAAATTAGCATTATATTTGCAGATTCATGAAAGTCCGTGCTACATGTACTAAGAAAAACAAACCTTTATCATGGCATTTCTTGGAACAGTTATGGTTATATAATTGTTCTGAATGTTTGCTCTCCACAAATTCCATTGCATCGTCCTCGCTACCAGTGTGCTGCTGACCTTCATTTACTTTGCAAGAAGTCCATTCCTGGTGTAGATGTAGATTATCTAGCTCATCTTCAAGTTCTATCTTCCAATAACTTTTTGCTGCTGTTTTGGCAGACAGCTTACCCATGATCCCAGTATTTTCATTTTCTCAAAAGAAAGCAACATAAATGGATACCAACAGTTTACACGGACACAATGGAAAACCGCAGCTGCCTGACACAAATTTTGTTCAGGCATCTTGGTGCACACAGACTACCAATTGTCTAAAAACCTTAAAATCTCTCAGGGCTACATTTCTAATCATCATCAAGACAATGTTCTCAGAGGACAGAATTGTCTTATTTGGACAATCTAGTGCAGCTTAGCTTGCATCAATTACGAAATGAAGGAAAGAATATAAAACTTGGTATCCAGACCTCTTGAAGGTTTATCAGGTATTCCTCCTTTAAACTATTTATAACAGAAAATGTACCGAAATGTTAGGGTACACTAAACTCACACGGCTTATACACGAGAAATCCGGGTTTATTTCTTCACTCGCCTATTGCTTTCACACCTCGTTCACATAGTTCAAAAACCTCGTGCTCGCTATGTTTTTCCAAAAGCGCCGATTACGACTGTCAATCTTATGCTTTTGCAATGTCATGTCCAACTAAACGTAGTCATGCAATTTCTGGTCAAAAATGATATGGTAATGATAACATCTGTCAGTCCATTATAATTCTTCTCTGTTCAGTGGGTTTGCTCAAGGTGTTTACAAACATCTTTTAAAAACACAAATGACAGTTTTCTGCAAACTCATGCTTGTAAAATCCCTATGCTTTTATGTACCTACAGCCTGACAAAGTCTCAAAGGTGCCTCTTACAAGAAGACCCTCCACATAAAGTGCACTAGCTATTGAGAGTATACCAACCCCCCTTTTCTCCTCCCCACCAACATGTTTCTTGTTCACCGGGTACAACTGAGAATTAAATCTTTTAAAAGCTACTGGTACTGGGGTGTTAATGGTTTTTATTTTAGCAGAAACGTGGAACAGATAGTTTTCTTAAATTAGCTTTAGTGCCTTCAACAAACAAAGAAAAAAATAAAAACAAAACCTCTGATACACAGATTGTTAATTTACACACCAGCAGAACATCCTTCAACAGTTTCAGGGGGAATGTCCATTTCATTTTTCCAACGCACACTACAAAAGTTAAACCACAGCATTGTTAGGAAAAACAATGTTATATTTCTACCCAACATTTTCAAATGGAATTTAGATGTTTGAGTTTGGGAGTCATTTTTTTCAATTAACTTTTATCCTATTTTTGGTTAAAAAAGCTAAACACAGGTAATAACACACATCCCAGTTCACTTAAAGTATAACTACACAATAAAATAAAATTCATTGGCAAAACTATATAATCCCACTTGCAATATGTAATCAGTAAACTTGAAATGGACTGAGGTTCTCTAGCAGTTAAAACTTGTGATCTCTTACACGAAGAAGTTCCTTTAATTCGAAAAGCAGGTTTGATGGCCCGAGCTATTTTTTGCAAAACACAGTATTGTTAGCCTGTCAAAGCAAACAGGCCAGCACGTTTCGTACTTTGTTTACAAACAGTATGTTAACTGTCACGCTCCTTTTTCTAGACTTCCGGTAATTAGCCCTTCGCTATCATAACATTTGATTCTGGATATTCGCAAACAAACTTAGTCATTTGAATAATCCCACAAGTGTGTGAACCAATTGACAGTTACAAGTGGATCCGAGTGAACATTTTCACAAATTCTACCTTCAAGGACGGAGTATTTCTGTTAGAATTAACTTTGGATGCTTTGCAGCATCTTATGTTATTGCACTTGCTTTGAAATTGTGCCATGATGCCAACAAATTGGCTCTCACACTAAAGTAATAACGGCATATCATGAAAACTTTCACTATTGTATACACATACATTGCTTTATTTTTACTCGGATTTAGAGTACTTCTAAGGAGCTGGTATCTCCAAGTATAAACAACATACTGAAAATAAATACAGTACTATTATTAAACCTTAAAAAATGGATAGAAAAGTCTTACAATTAAAATATTTACATACTACCGGAACAGGTAGAGTGCTTTTTCGGAGACGTGCAAAACAGTCACTGTTAGTGAGAAATAGGAACATTTTGGGTCACATGGCTTGAAGCTGTCAAATGAAAAGTCAAATGCACGTGAGCACATTCCTTCGTATGGTCTGTGGCTCAGTTCTTCCAGCCTGAGTTTTTCCCGAGTACTTCTTCTCATGATCAGTCATCAATCTTTCTCTCTGATTGTTACTTAGTAGTGCAACATGATGCAACATTTCTTTTCCCGAAGATCGATGTGAGGTGATAATGATGGACGAGAACGAGGTGGCAACTTGCAATGATCTTATGCAAATCGTACAGGATAAATTAGAGTGTTTAGGAATGTGAAGGAACGTGATCACATGTGCTTAAGCCCTGGTCAAACGATTGCAACATTTAGTGCAACATATCCCAATGTTGGGCACAACTTGTTGCACGCGTTTGGCCACCCTGTTGTGACATGTTGCGACATGTTGGGTGTTGTTGGCTCAAATTTGAAAATGGTCAAATTTTGCAGGCAACATTTGTGGATGTTGCATGATGTTGTAGTCACTTGGCCAGGTTCATGCAACAATGTTGCATCTGGACATGTGCACTAGCTTGATTTGCTTTTTGAAAATGTCATTTGTAAACATGGCGGAAAGTGGTGCACAGTTTGAATTCTGTAAAAACTCAAAGAAATCACCAAGAAAGACATGGACAGAGAGGGAGACTACCGATTTAATAGAAGCGCTAGAGGGCTGTCCCTGCCTGTGGAACATTTACGAGAAATGTTATCATTCTAGAGAGGCACAGGAGAAAGAGTTTCAAGAAATTTCGAGGGGCCTCGATATTAGTGTGGCTGACATAAAGGCAAAGATTACTTCTTTGCGTGCTCAACTTGGCCGTGAACTCGCTAAAACAAGGGCTACGAAATCTGGCCAAGGTTTAAGCAACTCATACAAGTCCTCCTGGATGTTTTGGGAGAGCCTGCAATTCTTGACTACCGTGCTCAACATCGGGTAAAGTAAGGACAACCTTTGCCTTGGAAATAAAGATGAAGATGCGACTGAAGATGAAATAACAAAGGAAACAGAGCAGACGGGGGAAGACGTAATTCCTGAACAAAATGCAGGTTACAAGAAGCCCCCAAACAGAAAACGCACTGACGCGAAAAAGGACAAACTCTTTGCAACGTGAATAAAAGCACTACAAGAGCCGCCACCAAACCTGGAATCTGTGCCAAAGGTGAGTTCCTTTGCAATATATGTTGATGAAAAACTCAACAACCTGGACAACAGAAGCAGAGCATTGGCCAAGAAACGCATAAGCGACGTTTTATTTGACCTGGGAATGGGCAACGAAATCAATAGCCAGCCCCCTTCACATCCAGTGCAGTTTCGACAATTCTCGTCTGGCACTGACCAAAATGGTAATATGTACTTGCAGAATCCATTGGGAAGACAAGACTTTGGACAGTTCATATTGATGTTGAAACGGGACAAGCATTATTTTTAAGACTGCTTATTTATTGACCTTGAACTAATAAAAGAGCCAAAGGTTATGACATAAATTTTAATGATTTATAGTTCATAAAAGATTCATACTTCCAAGCAATCCCAGACTTTTAATTTTCAGACACTTTTTTATCTCACTTCGGCCAAAAAATTGTTTGCAATGTACTTACAGTGACTTGAGAAGTGGGTATTAGCTTTGTAGTATTTTGCAAGGGTTTTGAACCAATTTATATGGTGTGTCAGTGATTTGATGAACACTGTGATTAATTTGTTTTCTCTTTGGATGAAATGCAAAATGTTTTCACTAGTATTAAGTAATGATCCGCATAAGAACTAGGCAAAAGAACAATAGACTAGTGCAATAGCGTCAGTTACGTTTCAGGCGCTAATCCCCATAATCACATTCAATCTGAATGATCTGATTGGCCCAGGTGCAAAAAGCGCGAATTTTGAATTGAGAATTTGATTTAAGATCCCTTCTAAATCATTAAAATAAGATTTCATTTCGTCTATGCGTCAGAAACATCTTAAGTCTGGACAATTCCTATGCACCAATACCGAGAAAATTAAACTGACATAGAATAACATCGGGATCGGTTTCGTGAACCATCAATCAGCGACCTTGTTAAGGCCATTTCGCTCGAATTTCACTAAAGAACTGTCAGTTTGTGATCCAAAGCAGTAACTTTTTCACGCGTGTTTGGGAGCCCGACAAAGACGCACGAAGTTAATACCTGGCTGAAATTCATGAACATTCCGTGAATGTATTTCAAAACCAGTCTTCTAACACAGCAAAGTTTGATATAATGTCCACTGCCTCAAAAATATTATAATAGTAATAATAATTGTTGTCCGCCATATCGTGAACCTAGAAGGAGTCCATTCTCGGGCCGTGGGATGGCCTTTGATAAATTAGTATTTCTTTCTTTACTCGACTGTTTCACTTTACGCACCTTTCGGACTATTCAGGTAACAGAGATGAGCGATAACGTTGTACTGTTCGTTAT
>Ga0126339_10002875_pt1 | contig 12424 bp, 12 predicted proteins | sample OrbTmetagenome_2_FD_92532 | JGI IMG/M metagenome (GOLD analysis project Ga0126339, IMG submission 92532) | Coral microbial communities from Petempiche,Puerto Morelos, Mexico - Orbicella T R C metagenome | ecosystem: Host-associated > Invertebrates > Cnidaria > Coral | place: Petempiche,Puerto... | reverse complement strand
TATTATTATTATTGTTGAAATTTCTGGAATATTGTCCGAAATCATAACAAATTTTAGCCTTGTTGGGGGCGGGGCGCTTCTAACAAATTTTTTCACGTTGAACTGTCACAAATTTAATTAAATCTGCTCTAATGGCTTTACATTAACAAAACTCAGTCCTGACTGGGTCCAAGAGAAGATCGAGGTAAGAGAGTGAATACGCTTGTCAAGCGCGTGCTCACCTCTATTACGTGATCATCTCTTACAAAGTCCCATCTAGCAAACTTCGACCACCTCTGTTTCACAGTCACTTAGAATGCCGGCTAAACTTGTGTTAACTTGGGGAGACTTTCCAGATGAGCTAGAGATACATGACCCTTGAGTTGTTGTCTCAGTTGTCTCGTAATTTAGCGGGTGACACTGAATAACATTTCCTCGCCAAGGATGACCGGTAACTGTAAGTATGTCTTTTTCAGTTTTAGCTCGACTACATGCCATTCAAAATAGAACGCCTTTCAATCGGGTGCCGTAAAGCCAAAACCAATTGAAAGTAATTACTTACCAATTAGACTCTACAGCCAATCTCAAGCCGTAATAAAAATCAAAACCAAAACCAAAGTAATTGCTTGAATACTTTCGACACTCAATTGAAAACCACACTAACTAAACAACACATCAATAAACGACAAAATATCAGGAAATCGGTCCCTGGCTACGGTTAGTTTCTAGAAGAATGCATATACACAGTTACATAGCAGTGCACACACAGCTTCAAGTAAGCCAATAATACGTGTCCTACCTTATAATCAGTCGAGGTAAAGACAGTGACTCGTCGGTCATCATCCGCTGAAGCTAAATAAGCACCATCAGGAGAGTATGCTAAATCACCCACCATGTTCACTCGCTCTGGCAGGGACGCGCTTGTTTTCTCCGCGAGCGTGTTGTTGTCCACGGTGTAAATATGAATTGTGTTCTACGACAAACAAAAAAGGATTGTTTACTTACATGTACGAAACTGTGCATAACCGATTTCGACGCTTGAAAATGTTATTTGCTTCGTAAAAGTTCCAAAAATTACGGCCTGTAAATGGCAATGAAATGTTCATTAATTGATTAAGTATCACTCACTGCTCAAATTAATTTCTTCTCTGTTGGCGCGATTTAAACACATCATATACAGTCATGTAAGTTATACGTATAGCTCGGTTCATCTTTTTTAGTTTAAAAGTATCCTAATTAGCGTTGAACAGATTAGGGTTCAGTAAACTGCAGGTCACTTTTACCGTTAATGGGGCTGCGCCAGCTGTCCGTGGCTCTTACAGACCCTTCCCCACCCCCACCCAGACACTAACAATTCAAGTAGAACATAGCGTCAGGAACAATCAACGCGCAGTTTACGTAAGAGCAATTCAAGAACTCTAGAACTACTTGCTACGTTGACTGTACCGTCTTTCCTCCCACTGCAACATCCGTTTGCCCAGGATGAACAGCAGTACACTGAGGTTCAAACTCCACAGGAAGTGAAAACATGGGATTTCCATCTCGTAGCACAGCAATCTGTTTAACAATAACGTGAGTGGGTCTGTGAGGAGACCATCATTACATGTACCTTGCACCGTCACGTTACATTTCAACCATACAAAGTCATTGTTATCAATGAATTGAACTCATCAACAACAGATACGCTTGGAGTGGCTAACTTACAGGTTTGTGGCGGTAAACAACGTTGTGTCCCACTCATGAAGTCAGTTGAACACTTACCAAGATGGAAAGGTGGCCAAGAAAAAAAGTACTGCAGATGCCTACAATGTACTTCAGTCTATGACGTACGTCACGATTGCAATAATCACAAGACTTCAGCTAGTATATTGTCAAAGAACATTTTTTTTATATCAAAAGCATGTTTAACGTGGCAGCACATAGTTAATATATCATAGTTAATAGAAGGGAATGGTTATAAAACCCGGCAAAGTTCTTTGTTGTATGTTTTTGTTCTCTTTTTTTGGCCTTGACTGCAGCAAAACGCAATAGCTGACTGACTGAGGAATTAACCGATAAAAACAATTAGCTTAAGTAATTGTGTATGGTGAATGAGCTCTAAACAAAAGATTGTGCACGGTCGGGGACCTTTCAACACAAATCTGGCCTTCTTTGTTTGGTCCTTCTGTGTTTGCTGGGCCTCATATTAAAACCATTCCCCTTTATTGACTAAGCTGGCAGTAAAGAATACACTTCCATTACTATGAGCTATGAGCATTGGCTGGCCATACTGTGATAACTGAGGAAGTGCAGTCTTTGATATAAACTGTACACACTTACGTCTTTTAAACAAGCCACTACAGTAAGACCATCTTTTCCATCAATATGCATTGGCTGGCTTCCCATACCTACACTCTGAGAACTAAGAACAGACAAGAAAAAATAATAATAAAAATCAAGAACAATGAAAGAGCAACACTTAGCTAACCTAGAATGTGCATTTTTGCCAGTATGTGTAAATAAGAATGGCTGCACTCCATTCCAAGAAATCTCAGCAACAAGCTTGCAATTAGTTCTTGTGCAGGACGTTTGAGACAAAACTGTTTTCCTCATTTTCTACAAAGGTTGCAAGCTAAATCATCTGCTTTTGTTGTTTATGCTTTTATTCCACAACATTCAGATGTTATAGCTTGGATCCATTACATCTAACTGGAACAGAGGTATTCATAGTAAGTGATTTCAGGTCAGGTGGGTCGTGGCTAAGGTATTATAACTGTGATTATTGTACCCATATTCCAGAGTCTGCACTGATGTAAATCGTACAGTGTCGTCCATACTGCAAGTCACCAGACTGTCTCCACACAGCACCATGTCGGATACTTGATTCTTGTGGCCTTGACCTTTGAATATCTCTGCATTCCCAGTTTGCACTTTCCACTGACCTTCACACTGTTAAGTCTTTCCGACAACAATAATACAGGGACTACTCATCTTTTCAAGTTGTATGGTACATGTACCTCTAAATATTTGCCTATCTTTGATTTTGAAATTTGTTATGATTTTTAGTACCACAAATCTTAGTTAGGTTTGTACTGATGGGCATTTCTTTTAATTGCGTAAGTTTAATTTATTAATTACACTAGCAATTAATTCATAAGTGTTTAGAGTAATTCTGCTCTTAAAAGTACCTGTACCCTAGACATTCGTACACATATCAAGATTGAATGCAGTTAGTATTTTCTCACAGTTTGAGTACAAGCCAGGATACAAATACGACTATCAAAGCTTCCAGAGTACAGAGTTGAGCCATCTTTAGAAGATGCAAGGGACAAAATGTTCTTATTATGGCCCTGGAGAAAAAAGAAAAAGAAAGTTTCAAAGGTCGATCCAGTACTACCAAACAAAACAAACATATAGATATATAGATTGCTTCATGTAAAGTGCGCGCGTAGGGTATTTACGCACGAGTTGCTTTTGTATCAGAAAACGAACGAGTGAGTGTACAAAAACAGCGAGTGCGTAGATACCGTACAAAGCACTTTCCATGCTGTAATTTGTTTATTTTATACTTACTGAGATTTTCACCCTCAAATTTTTCACCCGCCATTTGGCAGAACAAATGTCAAGATATTTTTTTATTCCGTCTTAGTGCAAGCACTTTGTCACTTCTTCAGAAACCTAGTGTAATATATTTCGTACAGAATGTTTACCTGGTCAACAGTCAACGCTTCAGCTGCGTTTGATTTGTTTCCCTTTCCTTGATTTTTTTTAAGTCGTTTGCCTCGAGCTTCCAGAAATTTCCTTGGTAAAACTCTTAAAACTCGATAATGCTTACGGCATATTTGCCCTCTTCAAAACTTTTCTTACCTCTTCCTTTTGTTTGAGGAATTCGCTAAGCAAGCTAACCTTAACGTCTCGTCGGGTTTTTGCTCGAGTCCTTCTGTTCTGCTGTTCCTGGATGTACTTTTTAATGGGTTTACCTAAAGCGATAAACCAATTCGAACTTTCCGCCATTGTCTGTGGGTTATAGCTAATTTGCCAGAAAACTGGAGTGAACTTGTGGAAACGCTACAAACTTCTGTGAATGAAGACCGAAGGGGCGTCAACAACAACGTGAACGCGTTGCGAACTGACTGATTCATTTTGACAGATGATTTGTGATTGGATGAAACGCTTTTCCCACGTGTGAGAAAGTCGTTTCGCAATTGTGATTGGATGAAGAAATTTCCGTATGAGTTTTTCATGCGATCGATTCTGTGCGAACATCTCAGTAAGTATGAAATAAATAGCTCCTCTTGAATATTTATGACTCTGATCTACACTGTACATGTACACAGAATAGAGGAAAGTCGGTTGGTAACTGCCAGACTTTCCTTTCCACTTGACTTGGTTGTTCACAGGGTCAAATATTTTAACACTTCATGTAATTCTAATTTGGAATATGCTTAACATGACGTTTCTGTGCTTTACAATCAACTTATCCTTTACGAAAGCAAAAGTTTTCAATTCCATGTTTAAAAGGGAGAGGGTGAGATCAATCAGCATTGAATATTAATTGTTATTACGCGCGGCAAATACATAATTTATTTGGAACTGTTTATTGTTCTTAAACTACCTCTGCAACAAAAACTCAAATCAGTTGGGTGAATATAAAGAAACTTTTAAAAGAAGTTGATAACCTACAAGTCAAAATATTTGTATAGTCAAGATCTATTAATCTATATGTATGAAAGGCCATAATGCAAATTCACGCATTCAAGAATATATTACAAGTAATTCACAAAATAATTATATTAAGCTCTCAATTCTGCAGAGAGATGCAAACAAAGATGTCTACTTGTGAGTTTCATATACAAGTTTCTAGAAAAAAGTATGTTTAACAGCTCTGTCGAAAATGTTGAAACGCTGAAATACGGGCTAATTGTTTCGGCGCATCCTTACTGTGCACGCAAATTCAAATCTATCAATTGGAAGTTTGAATTTTTTGCCAAATGCACCATCGAATTCTGTTAGTTTTAGCTCTTCGCGGCGCTTTCAAATGTCTCTTGAAGGGTTAAGTTTTGTTAAAACGTGGGTAACATTTGGAATTATTTACGCAACAGACCCACGTCTACAAAATATGACTAAGACCGTTTGCCTCCGTTGGCTCACCTTCGATATTTTTAACTATAAACCCCTGTAGACAATGCTGAATTACGTGCGCCAAGTTTTTACTTAGTAACATCAGGGTAGTTTTCCACACGCTTTATCTCTGAAACGAAGTCGGTGACCCCCAATTTCTTTGTGCATTTCTGACAAGTAACTCATTATCTGACTGCAGTGAAAATTTAAAAAATATATATTGACTGAAAATGTTTGTGCGTACGTCCTTAATAAGTCAAAAGAGAACATGTCCAAAAACTGAACTGAAACAAACTGTTACATGTACAGCACATAAACTTGTTTTTGTTTAATTTGACTTTAATTAACGTTATCCACAATTAGCTGCTCTAGGTGATCTTGTGATATGCGAATATTTACTATCTTTGTGAATAGCTTAACAGACAGAGGATGAGATTGCCAGCTTACTTTTGACTAGCTCAGAATCCCTCTAAATAATGTGAGCATTATATAACATTAAGGAAATAGAAAACATGTACCGTATTTCTATCGAGTTACAGAAATACAGGTGAAAGTTTGAGAGATCGAGAAATGCTGTGGGTCGTGTGGGAACACGAGCTGTTAGGCAAGTGTTTCCACAGCTTTTTCGAGTTCTCCCAAACTTGCACGAGTGTTGCTATAACTCGATAGAAACATGAAGAACTTGTTCTCTATTTTATTTTTTTTTTTTAAATTCCGCAATGAAAAAAAGAAAAACAACTTGTTTACTTTGATCATAAAAACGTTAATTCTATTTGCTCTTGCCATCGTCACATCAACAGCTCGTGCTAGTTCTGTGTTTCTATTGAGTCATAGAAAGCGGAAGATTTTAAACTAATCAGCGTGCATATTTTCTTTGGGCTATTTATGATGTGTAAGCTACCTTAATAATCCTGATAGGGGAAGAAGGATTGTTGGCATCCAAATAGTTGACATTTCCCGACAGGGCGATAGTAAGGAGGTATTCACCCTGCCAAAGGCATCCAAGCTGCTGATGCTCAAGCTCATTTCCAAAGGTAAACTCCCTAAAAGAAGGATAATCTTCAAATCTTAGCTGAGGATAACCACGTTTCTCTTCAGCAAGTGGCTATGCCTTTAAATTTGAGATTATTTAGGATCCAGGAACTTTAAGGCTGATATGTTCCCTTGCACTTGGCAAGCTGTTATGAAATATTTACTTACTAAGAGTCTTTGTGCTCCCCCAGATGAAAACACGAGGTCGACATTCAAGTTTAGAGGCCCATCAGGCTGGCGCTTGATGCCCCTTGGTCATCGATTAGTAATTGATTGCTCATTGACCATTTGCAAATAATCAATAACTAATGAGTTGCTTGCTCAATGATTACCATCCATTCAGTTAATATTAAAATCTTCTGAATTTAACTTGCTGTGATATTTTCCATCTAATGAGGTCCAAATCATTTTAGCTTCGCTGAATGTAAATCCATAACACACCATGACTGAATTCGAAAGTGTTTTGTAGTCAATTTCACACTTTTATAGTACAGTGTAAACCTTTTTCTTAAATACATGTAGTACTAACGTGGAGCAAGTGTTGGCAGCTATATCCCATATTTTTGCAGTCTTGTCTGCTGATGCACTGAGGAGAAACTTGTTGTCTGGACTCCACGATAACTGACAGGAAGAAACCAACTGTTAGTAGCGTGCTCAACCTATATCAGAGGCGGCTTTTTGGGATTCCGAGGAAAAGGGGGGTTCATTGAACTGGAAATCCAAAGGCATGGGGGTACTTATGATTGGAATTCTGAGGGCATTGGGGGGTTTTCTAGAGGGGACAGACGAGAATGTGAAAGCACAAACGAACTGGCGACACTGCTGACTACCGCAGAAAGCAAGATACAAGACGGCAGGGCTAAAAATACTGGTAGCTGGTGACTGGTACTGGTACCTGGTCACTGGTCACTGGTAACTTGTGACTGGTATGGTACGTCACTGGTGACCGGTAACTGGTTACTGGAATTTGGGTTAGGTAGGTTAGGTTTGGTAGGGGGACCAAAACGCATTACTGCCAATCAATTTACAAAAACTTTAATTCCAACAAAAAAGAACATAAATCAATAAACATTCTCTTTCATAACAGTAGACCCCAACCAACCGTTAACAGTAAGTAATACATGTACCTAAAACAATTCAATATATCAAATATTCAGTGCCGTGCGATCTTATTACAACCCTGGCGAAATATGACCACCCACTACCCGCCAACCACTACCATTTACCTTTGAATATTAAATTGAGAGGATGACGAAAAAAGGAATCATGGATGAAAACTTCACTTCACTTCGTATTTAAAATAGCAAAATTTACAGTAAAAAATAAATAGGAACCGAAAGAAAAAAACGCGTGTGTGGACAAATAATATTTTTTTCTAAGTTGTCACAGTATGCTTAGTGAAGTAAGGTACCCTTAGTGTGCTGCATCTGTGCTTAGTGTACTGCATCGGTAGTAAGGGACATTTCACTGTATCTAGTCTATCAGACACCACTCACCAGTTACCAGTCACCAGTTTCAAGTGATCAGTCACCAGTTACTAGTCACAAGTTACCAGCTATCAGTGACCAGCTACCAGTCACCAGTCACCAGTTACCAGTCAACAATTACCAGTGACCAGTTTCAAGTGATCAGTAACCAGTTACCAGTCATAAGTTATCAGCGACCAGCTACCGGTGACCAGCTACCAGTCACTAGTTACCAGTTGCCAGGTATGAGTCGCCACTTACCATTCGCCAGTTACCAGTCGCCAGTTACCAGTGACCAGCTACCACTATTTTAGACCCGCCGGATACAAGACAAGCATTGACCGATCACACATGTGTTCACGTTCATTTACAGAAAAAAAGCGATAAAATCTTGGTTAAACATTGGGCTCCAGAGGCCTTAAAGCTGATGAATTTCTCGTCAGAAAATCGTTTGGGATGAACGCCGACCGCAATATTACACAGTGTAATATTTAAACCCCTTGCTGAGCAAGCTGGTTCAGTCAAGATGGGCGGATGCAGGCCTCAATAGTCCAGTTTCGAATTCGCCATGACCGCTGATTAAGAGCACTGAGAACGCATTTGCACAGGGTTAGCCTCGACCTAAAGTAAAATATTCACAAATTCCAGCGAGATGACCTGTTTACAGCTTTGTGTATTGTTTAATTTTCAAATTTGTGGCACCTTCCCGCGAATATTTTGTTTTAGGTCGAGGCTAACCCTGTGCAAATGCGTTGTCAGTGCTTTTAATCAGCGGTCATGGCGAATTCGAAACTGGACTATTGGGCTGTTCTGTTTTGAATTAGGAATTGATACATGTAGTATGACTTAACCCTAATAGTACATGTGTCTCCAGTACTTACTCCATAGATGCCACCCTTGTGAGCTTTCCCTCCACCCAGAGAGCAGGTTTCCTCTCCTGTTTTACCATTGAAAAGGAAAATCTACAAAAACATTACAGCTTTAATTGGTATTACTGTAGACAGAAACTTTATAGTTTATAAATGGACTATTTATATGTAGATGTAGGAAAGAAATCCCAATGTCAGAGTTTGTGTGATGATATCAACCAAAGTGAAATAGGTAGTAAAGTTTCAGGTCCCATCTTGTTTCTATTAACTACTGAAGATACTATACACATACATATATACAAGTACATACTGTACATCAAGCAATTCCAATCCAACTCCTGCTTAGTGTAACTTATTATAACTTGATTGCATGTAAACCTACAATGTATTCCACAGGAATGAAATTTATGATCCTCATGCATGGGCAATTTATGCATTGGAAGAACTTGACTGTAAATTATTAAAAGTACTATACATGAAAGAAAGTAATTTCTAATTGTACTTTGCTTTGGTTTGGCATTAAAATTCCCACCACTAAACTGATCATAAGTAGAGTCAAAACCATGTAATCTAGCCTCCTATTCAGAGGCTCTTGACATGGGTTTGTAATGCCAATCCTTCCTCCAACATGGACGTCGAGATGCTGCAACAAACAGCTGTTTACATTAGATCAATCGCAGCTTGCTTCCAAATCCTGGAAGCACACTTAAGACTGAGAAACTTTACAAGAAACGTCAACACACAAAATGAAGGATACCAGCCTGGCCTGTCAATGAGCGTGAAATATTTAAAAGCACCACAAGTCTTTTTAATCTCAATTTATGCATGTTTGATTATTGTTCCTATGGAGAAACACAAAAGTGTTTTTCTTCCTTAGAGAACTAGTAAAATAAGCGTAAAATAGCTCAGGAAAAAATTGCACGATACATAATTTACATGTACAATGGAACCCCATTAAACTGGTCAGCAACATGTAGCCGTAATAATGGTGGCCATATTAATGGGGTGAATGTAAGGCAGGGTTCCAGTGTACATGTATTGCATTGCCTGGCAAGAAAAAGTCGCAAATTGTTGTTTTTTATTGCCTATTAGAAAGCCTGCGTATGGAATATATACTGTGAAGTACTCCCTATCATTTTTGATGTTAACAATATACATTGTACTTCTTGCATTGGTGATCTACAGAACAGTACAGTGAGTGTGTGGGTTATAAGGCTCCCAAACAGAAAATAAACAATTAAAGTGGCTTCCAGCTAAGGAAGATCTAAAGGTGGTGAGCAAGATAAAGCATAGTACATATTTACATAATATCATCTTAGTGTAATGTAAGGATTTTTGAGTAATTACTTACAAATTGCTAAAATAAAGGGAAAAATTTCTACCTGTCCATCTGCACCACCTGACACAAAATGTTCACCATCTGGGGAGTACTTCACACAATTCACAAAGTTGGTATGGCCCTGCCAAACAAGAAAAGGAATGGAATGATATAAAGTTCATTCTTTTACTGCTCAAAATATTTTTATATTAGCAAACCTCTCTCCTAAAAGCTAATTAAACTTAAACAATCTGAACATTTAGTACAGATGTTTGCAAGGATCAGATCTACCAAGATCTTTGAGCAAAATCTTTGAGCATCTTCATAGATATCTTTAAAGATCCTTACAGATCCTGACAAGAATACAAAATATCTGTTAAGGACCCTGGCAAGAATTTTTAAAGATCTGGTAAAGATCCTAGATAGGATCTTCAAAGATCGTTAATCTCTGAAGCTCCTTATAATTGAAGGCTTTTTCTTGCAAAAAGGGCGTATAGAGCAGTTTGGGCCGATTTTTATTTTTTGCAGGATCGAGCTAATAATTGGCAGACTGACTTGTTGTGAAGTTTATATGAAATAAATCATATATGAACTGCGGTTGTAGATGAAAGTGAAGAATGATCATCGCAGTAAATTCTCCAATTTAAGCAATTGGAAAGAGGAAGCCTGAAAAAAAAATCAGGGCTTCAACGGGATTCGAACCCGTGACCTCTGCGATACCGGTGCGATGCTCTACCAACTGAGCTTCATAGCTCAGTTGGTAGAGCATCGCACCGGTATCGCGGAGGTCACGGGTTCGAATCCCATTGAAGCCCTGATTTTTTTTTCAGGCTTCTTCTTTCCAATTGCTTAAATTGGAAAATTTACTGCGATGATCATTCTTCACTTTCAGACTGACTTGCTTTGACATGAAAAGCATTGTTGCGTAATTGTTTTTGTTGATTTGCGCTTTGTTTTTGAGAAATAACGTGTGCAAAAAAACTTAGTTTTCCGAGTGGCATCTTTTGGAGCGAATCCTTTGAAGGTGGATTTTGACGCGGCATGAACTTATACACTTACTTTTAGCAGCTTCAACAGCACGATTTTTTTAAAAATAGATGTTTTGATTTCTGAAAGAAGTAGAGAAATAGACTGGAAAAAAAGCAACCAGCCTCATATCAAACCAGTGTCACGACAAAACAAACTCGAATCCGGCCCGTTCAGCGCCTTATTCGCTTGCGCTAACGAAGCGACAGTAAGAGAATTGCGTTATTATATGCATAATAAAACTAACGGCAAATACCACGCTTCGGTGACTTCATCGTTCAGCAAAACAAAGGTTTCTTTTGTTTTTCACTCAACGAAAGATCTCCAAGAGATACCCTTGGAAAACTGAATTTTTTGCATTTGCTATTTCTCAAAAATGAAGTGCAAAGGAACAAAAGCAATTAAACAAAATTAGCCAGAAATTAACTTGATCTTGCAAAAAATAAAAATCGGCCCAAAATGTTATATATGCCCTTTTTGCACGAAAGCCTTCAATTAGCTTGAAGATCTTCAAAATATTTTCACCAAGGATGTAAAGTGTAACTCATGAAACCAAATACAGTCAAACCTCTACAGTACACCAAATGGTCACAGCTGGGTGTCCATAATATGGAGGTGTCTGTATAATGTGGTATCCATAAGAAGAGGTTTGACTGTTTATTGCAATATGATGTATTATTATTTTGAACCAACCTTGGAAAAATGATGAAACTTGAAAGGTGGTCCTTCAAAGAAGCCAACTTCTTTATCTTCACTGGCAGTGCAGATGCGGAATGGTCGAGTGGGCTTGTAGTCCACTGCATTTATACTTTTATTATGGCCATCAATACTACCCACTGAAGATCCACTATCCCATAAAAATACACTACCAAACCTATGTACAGGTAAGAAGAAAATTAAGTCACTTACACTGTAGGTACACATGGAGTAAGCAGAGAATGCCAAATGAAACAAATGAATTGTATTTATTATGAATTCTCATTTCACACAGATCTGACACCTTTGTTCGCTTCACACAGGGAGCATCATTTCGTAAGCTTTGTTGTAAAAATATCCTTGTACAACATGTACACATTTTCTAATTATTGAAAGAAGTCGACCAGCTGACAGTCAGAGGAAGGACTGTGAATTGGAAATCACGTCCTCCCTCATATTTCATGATCACATCACCAAAGAAAAGAATTATACAGCATTGTGCAAAAGTAATGCCAATGAATTTCGATGAGATAACTGCAGTGGCTTTTCGGGATTTTTGGAGGAATTTTCGTGCATCCATACAAATTTTTCAATGATAATTTGATATGTTTGATACAGTAAACTATCAGGTGATAATTCACTGTAACCAAAAATTGCTACAATATTTTGGACCAAACTTTCTTTCTGTTTGTCATGATCAATGGGCTGAAAACAATGTTTGAGTGAAATATTACATGTTAAATCAGGCAGGTACAAAAGTCGCACTGGATCAACTTGGATTGCTAGTTTGCGTCCGATCAACTCGGATCAAGTCGGACTGTAACAAAATACTAATTAAGACATAGAGAAGATAGTTTTGCTCACCTGGAGGTGTAATTCACACAAATATACGTCAAATCTGTTCATGTTCGATCAAGCGCCATTCAAAATAAAAACAC
>Ga0126339_10002873_pt1 | contig 12426 bp, 17 predicted proteins | sample OrbTmetagenome_2_FD_92532 | JGI IMG/M metagenome (GOLD analysis project Ga0126339, IMG submission 92532) | Coral microbial communities from Petempiche,Puerto Morelos, Mexico - Orbicella T R C metagenome | ecosystem: Host-associated > Invertebrates > Cnidaria > Coral | place: Petempiche,Puerto... | reverse complement strand
TTTCTTCTGTGAGGGAAATTGATTCAAATTTGAACAAGCTTAGTGCTGTAAATTCACGAAGTTATCTTACAGAAATAAATTAGTTTGTTGCTGTTACCGGCGATCCTGAGTTCTGTCTGGAAACAACCCTGCTCTACAACGATACTCGTAACACTGGCTCTCCTGTGTAGACTTGCATAGCATGACACCAATATGTTGTAGCATAGCACTATATTCTTAGTTCAAAAAAAAAAAACAATGCATATTGCATAATCAAACACTTCAATTTGCAAGGACTGCAAATTCAAGGGCTTGTTTAAGGTGATGTTACCCAAAGCTGATTTTTATCACCGATTTTTAATGCAACATTGTTGCATTAATAATCAGTATCGCGCAACATGGCCCTCAGCTAGGGCATCTATTAATGCTACGTTTCCTTGCGACAACATGTTGCAGGTGTTTCAGAATTAAACCCTCAGCAAAACAAGACAAAGGCAAGACTCCCCAAGCTTGAAGTAAAGAAATTTAACAGGACGATTTTGGGATGCTCTTGAAAGCACCATTGACCAAAATGAAAGCCTCACAGCTGTCAAGAAATTCGCTTTCTTGCAAAGTTTAGTAATTGAACGAGCCAGATCAACCATTGTGGGATTCTCTTTGACATCAGCAAATTATATGGCTGGAGTTATGTTTTGAAGAAAAAGTATGGAAAGGAAATTGCCATATAGTGAGCCCCTATGAATGATTAGCTAAATTTAGCACCAGTGTTTAACAACAAGGATACAGCATATTTGAGGAAATTATATGTTGCGGGTCTCATTTTAAATCAGAGGTCTTAAGGCTCTCAGAGTGAACAAAAACACCTTTGCAGCTGTGGTGGTTCCCGCTGTTTTACAAAAATTGCCTGAAACATATCGCCTGTCCATCAGGAGGGGTGCCAAGTTTCTCAACTGCTCAATGGAGGAGTTGCTAAATGCGTTTTTAAGGTTGGAAGTGAGGGAACAGTTGGAACTGGGGGAAGACCACTACTACAGCCCCAGGTGGAAATATGCAAAACAGGAAGGACAGCAACACATTTCACACAAAGCAGGAAATAGAGAACTGCACATCTTTTCTTAGAAGACATACATCTGAGAATTGTAAGAAAGTGGGAGCCGTTATGTGCATGTAAGAAAATTGTAGTTAAGTTTGCCACCGCTAGTCCCAGTAGTTTTCACATGGGTGTGGGAGATCATGTAGCCCCACAGACTGACCATGCAGTCACCTCTGGGGAGGATCAGCCACAAAGGGTTAGAGTTTTGTTTGATGCTGGCAACCATCATTCATTTGTCACGGCAAGAGTTGCTTTGCTTGCGTGGCTTTCTGTTGCCAGGCAATACTAGCTTGCAATAAGTACATTTGGGCAATGTTCAAGGAATATGAAGCTAAGGGATGTCGTCCAAGTCAAAGTGGGTCTCACAGTGGGGGGACACGTTCATTAATATGGAGGCATATGTAGTTCCAGAAATAGCTAGTATACCAAATACTCACATGGAATTAGCTAAATCTGATTTCCCCAAATTGAAAGGGCTATGATTCTCTGATGTGAATAAGGGAAGCGATGAGATGGTTATAGAAGTACTAATCGGGGCAGACTTATTGTAGCATTTTCAAAAAGGTGTACAATCAGGGGCAAGTTTCACGAACCTGTTGCTGTGGAAAGAGAGTTGGGGTGCAGGACCCCTGAAAGGCCATGACACATGCAGTGATGTACACTTTGTCCACATAAATTTCATTGCAAGCTTTCTTGATGAGCAAGAAAATGTAGAAGATGTTCAAACAATGATGGGATCTGGAGACACCAGAAATTAGAGAGATTACTGACCAGGTTCTTGAGTCATTTGAAAATAGCATCTCATTCAATGGGACCAGATACTCTGTCTGCTTGCCTTGGAAGGAGCATTTTCCCGAACTTCCCAGTAATTATGGAACCAGTTTGTGTCGTCGTAAAACTCAGATGTGAAGACTAGGGAAGGATCCTGAGATTCTCAAAGAGTATGTGGACATCATAGAAGAGCAGCTATGAGGTGGGGTGATAGAAAAGATAGCAGAGTTGGAAAAGGCCCCCAGGATTCATTACTTGCGTCACCAAGCAGTTTTTGGCAAGGATTCCACTACTACCAAGGCAAGAGTGGTATATGATGCTTCTTTGAAAGACAGTAAGAGTGTCGCATGTTGGAATGATTGTTTGCACATTGAACCCTCTCTGACCCTCTTGCTTTATAACATTTTGCCTCAATTCAGGGAAAATAGAGTGGTCCTGATAGGGGATACTGAAAAGGCCATTTTAAATGTGGAAGTTGACCCACAGGATGGAGATTGCCTGCACTTCTTGTGGGTGGAGAAACCCCTTGATTTGTCTCAAGTTGTTGCTTACAGGTTTTGCAGAGTTGTATTTGGACTGAATGTATCCCCTTTTTTACTGAATGCCACGTCATAATGTCAAACAGTATGAAATATCTGACCCAAGGTTTGTAGCAAAGTTGTTGAATTCCTTCTGAGTTGATAATTCTGTCAGTGACATCATGGGCAGGCATAGAGTTATACCAGTAGACTCAGCAGGAGTCTATGACTCCATGGGACTAATCAGTCCAGTAACAGTGAGTGGCACAGTGATATTCCAAGAGACCTGTATCAAAAGTGCAGTTGGGACAAGAGCTAGGGGAGGGGTAAAGAAGGGTGTGGAAGATTGGATTAAAAGCCTAATTGACTGTTAGAGGATTGATATATTGCACAAATGTTAACTTCAAAGAAGAGAGTGGTGCCCTTGAAAGAGCTGTCAATACCATTGAGCGTATGGCAGCACTAACACTAGTGAAGCTTATGTTCAATGTTAAAGGTGCATTTGCCTCTCAACAGAGTGAGAGGCAAAGGTGTAATGCACTTTCTGTTAAATTAACCCACTTGACAGGCAAAACTTGTTAACATAGATGCTTTCTGTGGTCAATGCAGTGTCCACAAGAGTGAGGTTTGACTGTTTCATAATTGCAGCAAGAAAAGTAATTTTACTTACACATGGCAAATGGGTAAGCTTGAAGATGAATTGGTATGTCCCTGTTGTTTACTGTCAAGTTTATAGAACTGTGATAAAATATGTCTGGAATGTTTATTGTGTCGTAACGAATTACAAGCCACAGAACACCACAGAAACCACAGGGAGATGGGGATTTACTGGTTTTTAGTTTTCGCTTCGTCCCAAGATGCAACCTTGTCTTAAGATATTACTGAAAGTCTAAATAACTGCTATTCCTTAATATGGAGAGCCACATCCAGTATACGGTACAAGCCAATGCAACAGCTACTCAAGCGACACGATGGTCAATTTGGCATGCATTAGCTTCTGGTAACATAAACCTTGCTTTCAACTTTGGTGGAACTATACTAGCTGTCACTTGATTTACTTTGGCAAACCATCTGGTTTGGTGACCGAACGACACTGAAAAGATTTCTGATAATTTAAATTCAAATGTTTGTTAATGTTGGAATGATGTGGTTAACAGTAAACACCCCAATTTTCGCTATTCCTTCCCAAATAAATTTGACCTCAATTGACATATTACAGAAATTTATAGCAAGATTTGCATTTTCAATAATATTCTTCATTGCGTCTTGCCTCATCCACATCAATCATTCACCAATCTATCATGCTGGTGCATTGTATTAGCTTGTGAAAATAGTTTTTTGTGTGTTAAAAATCACCCAAACCCTCTTCCCTAGAGTTTAAATAAGATGGGACAGTAATTATCTAACTTCCTGTCTAACAAAGACAGAGGATGTATTTTAAAACACAACATATTTGTTTCATGACCAATGGGTTTATCCCTTTTCTGTGGTTTCTGTGGTGTCTGAAGATCTCACTTGTGATTGGTTATAACACAGTGAACATTCCAGACATATTTTAGTTGGCCACAGGTTTAAGTTTTACTGTAAGATCACCTTCTAATTGTGAAGTTGGTGACACTGATCCAGTCAAAGAAGCACTCCCTCCTTCAATATCTAAAAAAGCAAGATCCTGACAATTAGACATAAGGTGTTAATTTTGAAGAAGATCATTTTGTAATAATGCCATTCCTTTGATTAGTATTTGCAGTGTTTATATGACAATCTTCAAGTCTCTATACATGCACTCAGTCAAACTCCCCAAAGGTTTACTGTTAATATGCATTCTTGTGTGTATAAACAAATCTTTCAGGAAGGTTTTAATTTACCTCTCATAGATAGGATATGCAAAATTGAAAAAACACATATTCAAATTATTTCAGACTGGTCTCTTCACATGGGGCATGCCCCAAGACCCCCTAGAATGAGGAGCCAAACAACCCCTAGCTTGTTGACACAGTTGACTACACTACTCAAACCAGCTGCCAACGTGAAATTTTGTTGAAACCCCTAATACTACTGTTACACAAACACCTAATGGGAACCAGTCCTGGCTTACAAATTTGGCATTAAAACTACAATTTTTCTTATGCAATATCAAACATTTCAGACAGTTATGCATGCAAGGTCTCATGAGCTTTAAGTCAAGTGAGGTCTAAGTTTTCTAAAGGTGCTAGTTTTTGATGTCTAACTACCATTCTATTACAGTCTTATAGTATTGTAGTTTTTAGTTTTTGAGGCTTTCTAATGTGGGACAACTTGTAATAATATATAGCAACACTACATAATCTTAATACAGATTTAAATTTGTAGTTTCATCACTTGTGTCAACATACTTGTTGGATGTTCAGGTGTGCACACAGCTACTTCTGGAATATTGGCCTCTGGGATTCCTGGAATCTGAACTTTGCACCAATAGCCTTTAGGACAGTCTGACTGAAGTGTTCTGCCCAAAGAATCCACAGCAACTGAGCAACTTCTTGACTTTGGCTGTTGGCATGGAGCTGTAGTACGACATTTCCATTCTCCATGAAAACATGTGCTATCAAATAAAACAGGCAAAATCATTTGGGGATCTAAGCGTTTTTCTGCTTCATTTTGAACAATATTAAGCAATTATAGGTTATAAGATGGTAAGACACAAGTAATGCCAAACCTTGGGGTAAGTCGCTACACAGACTTAATTGAACCATAAGGAGTGACCCAGTTTATTGGCAAATAACAAATGAAATTCTTTCTCCAAGGGAGGGAGGGTGGGAAATTTTAAGACTAAATTGTTACAAACTGTGTACTCTTGAGCAAGCTGCCAGGGTAATGCCCTGTGACAGCATATTGAGATTTATATGGCAAGACAGTGTCTCAAAGTTCAACCAATAGGTACAGCTGTACTATGAACTAAATAGACACAACGTGGTGAGCTTGTTAGCAATGAATGGGGCTAATAAATGTATGGGCCAATCGAGGAGGTGATATTTCACTAGAGTACACGGTGAGATAGAGACTAAAATACAAACATGAATAGTGTTTGTGCTCACTGCTGGAAAAAGGGAACGTTCATTCATGAACTGAGCATATGCATTGAGTATTGTACTACTGTTTATCCTACTGGATTGTGTGACAAACAAAAACAGCTATTGTAGCCCTCAAGGGGTGTCATTTTCTATTAACTGCATTTTACCAACCAGTAAAAGTGTTATTAATGTCACTATTCCGCTATTCAAACTAAGTGTAGAATGTAACGCAACCAGGTAAAAGGTAACACAACAAAATACGCAAACAACATGGCATAATTGAGGGGGACACAGCCCTGTGGCAGATTTGATGCGACTTCATGATAGGTGCACAAACTAAAAGCCCCACTTATTCACCCACTAACGTGGGAATAGAACAAGAGTATTGGCAGAGCCTTTCTTATCTCCAGCACAGACTGGATCAGACAAGATAAAGGCCAGGATATGAGATGGCAAGATACAAGCAATGCCAAAGCTTGGGGAAAGTCGCTACGCAGACTTAACCACTACAGATCCATGCAAGGCTTGCATCCTCCCAAAGCAAGGCCACAACTAAAGAAAATTGACCGAGACACTAGCCATTTTTGGAGCGACAGAAAGTAACACGGATTCTGGAGTGCGTATATAAATCTGGTAACAATCTGACTACCAGCAACCTAACACCTCAATTAACCAGTCTGGTAGGCCTGCAAATATGGCAGTGCATGCCACCTATATGAAAACTGTGACCCTTAAGGCTCTTGGCTTCTTGCAGAATCCTGAGGTAAGTGTGTGACAGAGAACTGGGTGTGGCAACAACCCAACTGGAAATGTAACAATGGCCCCGAACATGGTTTGGCTAGGAGAAAACATTGTTGCATTGGTGAGACAGGGCACAACAAAGAAGGACGACAGGCAATGATGAGGGATTGGCCCTGCCCTAGAACTATCTGTTTTTGAAGACTTGAGGGCAACAAGCAAGCCCTGTGGGCAGGCCAGACAGGGACAAAAAGTAACACATTCCTTGGTAAGACTAAACTTAGAACTGAAACTGTGTACCCCTGAATGGGTAAACTTGCTGCACCTACGAAAGGCAGCCCATATCATGGAGAAATCCCTTGGCCCCAGCCAACTAAGAAAGAGGGAGCAAATAGCTAATAGTGCACCCGGAGTGACTGGTTGTCTCCATATACGAGGAGACCTTTGATAACAGAGAATTCCCCTTAAAATTTTTTTTAGGAGGAGCTGTGCCCTCAAGGGGTCTTTGTAGCCAGAAATAATGCAGAGATTGCACACAGCTGCTAAATAAGTCTTAATTGTACCATGGCAAACTGTCCAGGCCAAATAGGAAGCAAAAGAGACAAGAGCTCTCTCTGAAGCTGGGAGAATGTCACCTGTCGGTGTTGTTAGTCTGTTCTTGAGACAAAACTGAATGAAACACTTCTCCCCACAGGTGTACGTGCGGTTCATGTTTCACGCCAAGGCCCAGTTGGCATACTTAACAATTTCATCTTTCAGAGGGTCATGAAGGAAGGCAGGATGGTGCAGGGGGTCTGGCCAGCACCAGGAGTGAGTTCCCTGAATCACTGAACCTGAAAACAGGACAGGGCATCAGCTATCTCGTTGTTCGCCCAGGGAACGTGATGAGCCCTAACCATGAAATCATGCCTCATAGAAATAAGTACCAAGAAACAAACCAGATCCATGACCCTAGGGGCTTTGGAATGACCCAAGTTAATAACACCAACAACACTCTGATTATCACACCAGAGTTGAAGGCGTTTGCCAGAAAAGTGCGGGTACAACAGTGCACAGGCAACAATAATATGGAAGAGTTCTTGCTATTCAATACTTGCCCTTTTTGTCCTGTTAATGAGTAAATGAGAGAGCCACCTGCCCTGGAACCATTTACCATTGAAAAAGCTTCCAGACCCAATTGTACTAGCTGCATCGGCATATAGCTGCAGGTCAGGGGAAGAGGTAACAAAGGAATCAAGGAAGAAAGATTGCCCATTCCATTCAGCAAGAAATTCTTTCCACATTTGGATATCCCTGGAAAATTCCTTGTTCAAGTCTGTTTTGGCAATAAAACTCCCAGGATCCAGAGACCGCAGTATGGTGATCACGTCATCGACACAAGCATACTGCAATGAATAATGGTCCTTTGGGATGTGGCCGTTTATACTATCCCCTTCAGGGTAAAATGATACATAGTACATCATTCAACAGAGTGCTTTTTTGGGACTACGTGTATGGGATGACACTGCAAGTTAGGTAGGGGCAAGGAGGGAAAGGGACCTGCAATTCTCTCCAACTAAACTTCCTTATTTAAGTTCCCAGAAATGACGTCAAGATGTTGAGAGGCTGATATCAAATTACACAACACCTGTGTTTTGTGGGGTCAAAGTTACCAATGTGAGTACCATACCAGAGGACATTGATTAAATTGTTAACAAAAGGGCTATTAGAGTGATTAAGTGATTCAAGTGCTAATTTATCTACATTAAGCAGGGTGGATACTGTAGGGTTGTAGTCCAGCTGGCACTGCTCCACATTATTTCTTGCTGTGATTGCTGCGGTTGGCTGGTCTGTTGATGCTTCCAGACTGTTTGGGACCAGAGCAGTTGAACTGGGCATGGTTACCTGAGCCACAGCAATGGCAACTGTGCAGAAAATGGCAGGAATGGGGTTGACAGCCAGATTGTTTGTTGTAGTCAAAGCAGACAAGGGCTTGGTGGTGAGGTTTTCTGCTTGGGTCCTGGTTGAGATGATCTCCACCTGATGGTACAAGCTAGAGCACACAGAACAAGGTGGCTTAGCTAGGCCAGAGAAGGTGATTGTCCAGAGTTCATGATTGATTTTTTCCCAGGCTTTTGAAAGGTCGTAGGCAACGTGGTGTCTCAACTGTTCGTCGTAGGTAACCCAGGCTAGGCCCTTAAACCTATTGACTGCTTTGCTGATAGTTTGTTGGTATTGGATTAATTCTAAGGCACACGTATGAGACTGTGACGATCATTAGCACGTAGACAGTACAAGCGTGTGTCAATCACTGGCTTTCTCCTTTTAACCAGAGTTAGCGGGGACCGCTGGGAGCCTGGGGATGAGTCCTCATGGTGTGACTGCAGGGCAGGGGCCTGAGAGCGATACGCAAAGTTGGGCAGTAACAAATAAAAGTCAATATACTCACCACGGAGTATTTTGTCTTTAAGGCTTTTTTCCAGAGGATGATGCAGGCCCAGAGGAATTGCTGTGTTCAGAGTGCGAGGACTAGGAGCATGAAGATTGTCCAAGAAATGTGCTTGGGCCTCCTGATTGTTAAAGACCTGCAAAACTTCGTTAACCGAGGTCAACAGGGTCTCCTGGATGTCCGACATCTGAGCGGGCAAAAACACTGTATCCTGGAAGACTTGTGGCTCAAAGTCCTCAAACAGTTCTTGGACAGCTGAGTTAATGTCTGACCGTCCTTCTTCGTCGGAACTGAGGTTCTCCGTATCAGTCTGTTCTGTTAGGACATTGGGCTGCAGACGCGGTCGTACGTTTGAAGCTGAAGGTTTGTTTTTGTGCACCTGTCCACAGTTTGGTACTACTGTTTATGCTACTGGATTGCATGATGAATGAAAACAGCCTAACCCTCAAGGGGTGTCATGTTCCATTAACTGCATTTTACCAACCGGTAAAAGCGTTGGTAAACTGATTCTTAATTGATGTACATGTAAGCTTATTAATTAAATAACAGCTGCGTACCTGTATGCAAACAAACAAATTTTGCTTCTGTGTTTGTATGTTTTAGTCCATTTTTCTGCAGTCCTTGATATTCATCTCTGAAAATTATGCTAAAACAATTATTCACCTCAGGCTCAGTGAGCATTGGTGAATAGTCATCTTGACTTGGTCTCGGTGAATATTCACCAATTTTCACTGGGTCTGAGGCGAATAATTGTTAAATAGCACTATATCAACTTACCACTGTTCGCATGAGTTTTTTCGTGTTCTTTTCTCACCAAATGAGTATGTCTTTGTACCATCAAAACACTCTACAAATAAGAACATATGATATAATTATTTAAATGAATAAATTCATTTCAATCACACTGGTTTTGAAAACAGAGGCCTTCGACTTCTCCTCTTTTTGAAAACTATGATTGGCAATAACAGATTACTTAAAAAAAAAAAATCAGTTGATTCAAATGAAATGACCCCATAATGTTCATCAAAAATGCATAGCACAACTTTTCACAAACCAGGCCGGAAGGACCTTTAATTCATCAGCTGAGATTTTATAGATGTAAGGCCCAACAATTCTTTCAAAACAATCAATAAAGACATGCATTTGGGCTGAAATAATGTTGTCAAATCCCCAATGTAGAGAGAGGTTGCTGGTGGTTGTAGAGACAGAGCATGACGTGAGGAAATCTAAGACCCCAAAGGTCTGATGTAATAGATCAAGTAATAATTATCCTATTTGATCCTTGATCAAAATACAGTTATTTAACAATCAATGAAGACACGCATTTGTGCTGAAATATTGTTGTTTAATAAGAATCAAAGCCCAAAATAGCCCAAAATGCAATAGAACCTTTGTGAAAAAAAAAATTTAAAAAAAGGTGAAAAGAAGAAATCTAATAAAGCTTGCATAAAAGATTAATGTCCCGAAATTGCATACAAAACTGTGCACTGTTCAGTTAAGTTGTGTTGAAAATAAACCTGCCACCATGACATTTGCAACCTGGGTCCTGGGTGCAGAACACCAGTGGGAGAGCCAGGTATGCACAGATTGGCAGTCAGCTTGTAGCTTTATGAGGTGCTCTAGAATGCCACAGTGGAAGGCAAACATTGCACAACCATGACAAAAGCTGTGAGGAGATTAGTGAGAAGGATTGAGGACACTGATTGAGATAAGGCATTTTAGGCAGTGACTTAAGGTGGAGAAGGTGATAGGATGGCAGCCAAACGTGGCTGAAAGGCACAACAAAGTGCTGCTGATGAAGCTGGGATTAGCGTAAAGAAGTTTAGGACGGCAGACGAGGGAAAGAGCATGGAACCTAGAATGCTGGAAAGCAGAACAAGGAGGACGCCCTCCTTGTCTTGTAGAGTTTTCTTCCAACGAATGCGAAGAAATGCTCTGGACACAGTGAACTCAACCCCTTGGTGAGTAACATGGTGGCCAAGGTCAAAGGAAGTGGTCAGGGTGACTGTCAAATTTGATTTGCAAAGGAAAGAAAAGAAAGCGGTGCACAATAATCCCCAAATTATGGAGTAAAAAGGAAGGTTGGTATCCAGATGACACTGTATTTTCAGGAGTATAGTGGGTGTGATAGGACATTTCTGGTGGGTTGCTGTTCCTAAGAGATGTTTTAAACAAACATCTGAGAGGAAAAACATCTGAGAGGAAAAGCCATGTGAGCAATGGGGGTGTGCCCAGTCAGCTCCTTGAATTGGGTTTCATGAAAGGTGCTGTCCAAAGGGTTCGTGAAAAGCCTATTGGTGTCAAAATGATAGATAATGATAGACAAGAGTTACGGGATGCTAATGTTGTGACCAGAACAGGGAAGGATGGGTCCCAAGAATGGGGCGAGGATGTATTCAATGTTGAAACAGCCATCAGTGCCAGTGTTGCCAGCATCAGTGGAGATGTGCCAGGGATCATTGTAGAGTGGCGGGAAATGGCACCATCTGCCAAGGTCTGACTTGCCGTCAGAAACAAAGCAGCGGCAAGAGTCCTGGTAAGTGTGAAGTGTGTTGAAAGGGTTGACAACTTGAAAATGGTGAACACAGGTTGTAATGAAGGACAATCCCCTAGCACTGATTGTAAGTCATGGCGTGAAATGCAAGGGAGAGAAATTACTGAGGAACAATGAAGGAGGAGCTCTTGATGGTGTTCTGGTGTGACGACATGGATATGGTGAGGGTGTCCAGGTGGATACCAAGGAAGACCATAGCAGTGGTCGGTGGACAGTCCTTATCTAGGGATGATTGAAGACCGAGGGAGAGGAAAAGGTCACCAAGAGCATTGAGGGCTGTGGTGGACTTGTCTGGAGTCTCTGCACCACTGAAATTGTCGATATAATCGGTACAGCTCTATTAGAGAGTGTGGAACAAGTAGGTCACAGCATTGACACATCATGGCTGAAGAACAAAGACCAAAAGGCAGAGCTAAGTCAAAGTACATGTATGGGTAATCTTGGTGATGATAACCTTGCAGGTGAAGGTCACAAGGGTTGATACAGTGTTGATGGTAAGCCCGACTTACTGGTAAGTCCATCTTGAAGAGGTGCAAATCAGTCCCTTAAAGACAGATGATGTGGATGCATGCACCGATACCATAGGGTAACCATAAAGTGAAGGGCTCATTGAGGTAGGTGTCAGAAGGGATACCACTGTTGACAGACTGGAGCCGTGGAGGAAACTAATATCAAGAATGATGCAGGGTTTTCCACAATGGATGTGGGCAATTTGAAGTGGGCTGCTGACCATGTCAGTGCAGAACAGGTTTGTTATGAATGGACCGCAGGTGGCATCTAGGAGGCACTCCAGGGCTCAAATTAACTTTTTTTCAATAATTAAGGAGCCAACTGACCGGGAGACTCATCCCAAAATTTTGGTTGCCAGATCTTAATTTTAGGTCACTGTTTTTTTTTCCACTGATTTTTTTCTTCTTCAGTATTTTCTTGATGCACGATGATCAACATAATTCTACATTTAGGTACAAAGAAGCATATACAACAGTAAAATTAATGGAAGAACAGATAAAAACAACATTACCAAACAAAAGAAAATCAATGTGAAAGCAGCTTTCGCAGAAGTGCAGGATACACTGTGCTGTTGCAATCATCATGCAACCAAGTGTGTTAGCTACGTGCCGTGATTAGAATGGGCCTAACACTCTGATCACAATGTTTTGTTCACTATACACCACGTCAATTTTAAAGCATAGGACAAATGTTTCAAAGTGAAAATGTCAAAGGTTGCAGGGTACATGCAAATGTAGAAGAGGAAGGCAAAAGAAACCAAACACAAGACAAACTGCCTGCAATTTACT
>Ga0126339_10002872_pt1 | contig 12428 bp, 6 predicted proteins | sample OrbTmetagenome_2_FD_92532 | JGI IMG/M metagenome (GOLD analysis project Ga0126339, IMG submission 92532) | Coral microbial communities from Petempiche,Puerto Morelos, Mexico - Orbicella T R C metagenome | ecosystem: Host-associated > Invertebrates > Cnidaria > Coral | place: Petempiche,Puerto... | reverse complement strand
TACCTTTACAACAAGAAATTTGATTGGCTGTTCATAGTAGATCCAATCTGATTGGTGTGACATACATACATCTCTCACTCACTCACTCACCCATTGACCCGTCCATAACATACCCGACGCGCCAACTAAGAGGTATTTTTTTTACAAAAAAATAACTCAAAAACGAAAAAACGTCGCCATTTCCTAAACGATCTCCAGCCACTGCACACTAATGGCTGATAGTGTTCAATGGCTCAGCCAATCGGATTGCAGCATTTACATTAGTATACTAGTAGAATTCTACTAATAAACAATTAAATTATGAGCTCGAGATTTCTATCACGCATAGAACTCGAGAGCGAATAATCTAATTGTTTTAGTATAAATCTACTAGTCGTTCAAAACTTTATCTAAATCCTCTTCATAGACACTTCGAAAACGCGAAGAAGCGGCCGTAATTTTGTTAACAAGGGCACACTGCTACGCTACTCACTATCTATCACAGAATAGATAGTGAGTAGCGTAGCCAATCAGGGGACGGCATTCGTGATAGAACGTTACTAGATTAATACTAAAACTCGATAGAAACACGGTACATGACAAATCAATGAAAAGAAACATTAATGTAAGGCAATATGCCAAAAAAATATGTTTGAGTAGGGGATTCAGGCAGTTCTCCAGGGTTAACTTTTGTTTTTCTTTTTTTGGATAAAAAGCATGTCATGGATGCATACAGGATGTAGAGGAAGAGGTCTCTTTGATTGGATTATATGGTCTCAGTGGGGTATAAGTTACCATAAGATATCTTCTAAGCATTAGTGAAGATTAATTTTACGGCTAAACTACGGAATACAGGGCCACTTTTAATCATGCACCAAAAGAGTCGGTTCGTTTGGCTCGTTTGCTCCTTTGTCATCCGCTGCCGAGCCAAACAAGCCACTAAATTATATAGACCCAGGACTTTATGTGTATATATATTATTCTTTGCTCTTTTATCCACTGCCGAGCCAAACGAGCCACTAAATATATAGACCTAGGACTTAATGCAAATATAGATTATTCTTTGTTCTTTTATCCACTGCCAAGCCAAACGAGCCACTAACTATATGCACCTTCAAAAGTGGCCCTGTATTGTGTAGTTGATTTTACCTTAATAAGACCAGGATATTCAAAACCTGGAAATCCATAGACATGTATGTCTCTTCTTCCACAAGAAGCACAAAATATGAAGCAAGGAAATTTGTCAGGAGAGTACAACTGAGGCTCAACTACAGGCCAGTAACAAACACTCATCCTTTGTATCTGTTAATAAGAAATTGAGCAACTGAAATCCAAAGGATAATCCATAGTGTTTTATGGGATGAGAAGTGTTCCAAAAGAACCTAGAGTGTGAACCTCTAACACTAATATAAGACTGAAAATAACTTTTCATTCCATCAGCATATTAAATTTTGCTCAACAATATTGTATAAGTGCACAGATGCCAAATGTCTCCCTTGCCCACCCCTGAGTTCATTTGAAATTCACATCTGCCATCTGAGAACATACATCAAGAATGTACCCTGATGGCGAATGTCCTGGACTAAGCTAACCAGACAGTGTCACCCTGAAAACCCTTCCTGGGAAAAAAGTTTAAACTCAGGGCATGATAGGATGTTTTTAAGAATATATAATAATTATGCTAGAAAGATACATGTCGCCTTGTCAAGTTGGGGTGCTAAAACTAATAATTACCCTGTGTAAACTGACTTACAGAAAGTGGTATTGTAACACCAAGAGGCTTCAGAACTCTGTTTACCCAAGGACCTACACAAATAAGACATTCATTAACACCTCATTTGAAGACAAGTAATTAAAAAACTAACTTATTATGTCTTTTTGTACTAGTTAAACTGTGAATACCCTACATAATTCTTTAAAATAGTGTTGTAATAAATAAGAACCAAGGAAAATCCATAAGAATAAAGCAAGTGAGGGAAAATGCTCTTAGGGAAAAGACTGTATTTATAGCAAACACAAATCAGTTTTCACAGAATTCCAAGGATATCAACTGACTGTGGCATTTTGGCCATTTTGTCTCAAATAGGGTATGGTTTTTTGCACTCTAGTCTTGAATTCAGCATTTTTTTTAGAAGAAGCTACTTTTTCATCATTATCAATAAATCAATGAACATAAGCCATTCACAATGCCTTGAACATTATTCTGAACTAGGCAACTAATTATAAGACAGGTCTGAATCAGGGTATTGATTTAAGGGTCAGGTCTTAAATATGGTATAAAATTTTTGGTCAGGTCATAAACAGAGTAGAGAAAATTGCAGATTTTGGTTTTAAATAGTGCAAGGGTTTTGGGAAGCAGGCCACACACCCCACCCTATTTTTCTTGGAGTACCCCCCTCCCCCTTGAAAAATGTTACTATGTGTCTCAGGTGTGTCTTGGGAGTTGATTGATGCATTGTCATTCTCAGAGTGGAAACATCTGTCTGGGAATATGGTGATTTGTAGACTACTTGCAGTCCCTCTATTATTCTAAAATCTGCCAGGGAAGAACACATAATACTGAGCTAGCAAACACTCACTCAAAATACAAGAGAGAATGCTTGCAATCAAGGTGACACATAAATGAACATACTTTAATTTGTACATAAAAGAGTCTTACCAACAGTTATGACAACACTTTTTGCTTTGTAAGATTTCTTGGTAGTGTGTATGCTGATAACAGAACCAGGTTGAATATCTAGTACTTTCTCACTGTCATGCAAAATTCCACCAAATTCCACAAATTGATCCTTGTAAAACAAAGCAAGAAGAAAAATATTAAAAATGACCCAGCCAGAGAAAAGCTAATGACTGTACTTCAACATGCACCTAAATATGAAAGTTACACATGTTCTATAGTATACAGCCACCCTTAAAGAAAATTGTCTTGAAAAGGAAAAAACAATGGCCTGAATATTATCACCTGTTTCAAGACAAACCTTCAACATTCTTGTATCATTTGGTTTGTTATTAGCTTATGGTTAAAATATTTTAGACCAGGCAGTTTTTCTTTTGCAGATTCATAAAACCATTGCTCTGAGGATTAATTTGAGTTAAGGCAACTTTGTATCTTGCAAAAGTAGAGTGGTAAAAGAGTTACGAGTGATTCACACTATTGCGTTGGTCTTGCCTGACTAAGCTAAGCAATCAGGTTAAAAAACTCATGTCACACTGTCATAAAATCAGAAGTCAGAGCAGCAGGGAGGGCAACCAGACTTTTTTTCGGAGCCTCCAAGGTGGTTGAACCCTGTATCTTTATTAAATAAAGTCTCCAGGAGCGGCCCACACCTTTGCTGACAAAGGGGGACAGAGAGGCGAAATAAGGCTCTCAGGGGCAGCCCATACCCTCGACGGCCAAGAAAGCCAGCTCAGACCTTTTCTTTAAAGTAAATTAGCGGCCTCAGGGTGGCCCACATCCTCGCTGGTCAAGGGTTTTTTGCTATTAATAACAAAGGTCTGAGCAGATTCTCAAAACAAGGTCCAAGTTCTAATTACACACATACGCTGGTGTTGGTATACAAAATGCCAACTGGTTATGATACGTGCAAATGGCTTGTGAAAGGCAAAACACAGCTTTGCAGAAGAAGTTGTATGAAAGACTATTGTAATGATCATAGGGTGAAACTGAGGAAAGATCCATGCTCCCCATTACTGTGCTTAGGGAGCGGAGTGGGAGTGAAAAATAAATATCAGACGTGTACTTGTTGTGGCTATGGCAGATTGTATATACGTGATAGAGATGGTTTGAAAAGAGAATAGTGTTGTTTGGGCGCCATAGAAAACTCCATTTAAAGGTTTATGGTATTTTGCAGGAGCTGTCATGGGCTCCTGTATTTTGTTAGGATGAGATATGGGTCGAGGGCAAAAAGGGCCAATTGATCAAAGTTGAAAGAAGCCAAAAATTATCAAAGATGAAAAAAGAGAATCAGTTATTTGGTGGCATTTTTGGGCACCGAATCCTGATAAAACAACAGCTTTCTTTTCACCAGATGATGTTGTTGATTTTATGAAACAGATGAATCTCCAGCAGGTTGCTAATATTCTTCTCAAAATATAAATTTAACGCGCTGAAAGCTGCCCAAGTCCTGGGTAAAATAAGGAGTAACAGAACACTCATAACATTATGTCTCTGAATTCATGGCTGCTTCAAGGCTTTCGTCTGATGTGCTGGAATTGTTTTCGCACAAAGAAAAACAAAAGGCAGGAATTTTAAGTGTTTTATTTAAAACAATTGCAACGAAGTGTAACATTCTGGCTCATTCTGACACACATATATGATAGCGGTTCTGTCACTGGATTTTGGCAGCAATTGGAGTCCCTCAGCAGAAGGGTATTTTGTTGTAAACTAAACATTAAAATCAAAAGGAAAACAAAAAACAGACAGACTATTGTTCATCATCATCACTGCTTGCTTCAAAAGCTACCTCAAGGTGATGAATTTCTTCATCTAATAGTTCTAATAGTTCATAATTCATGCCAAAAGGGTGTATATAACTTTTTACGCTGATTCTTATTTTTTGCAGGATTGACCAAATTTTTGGCAGACTGACTTGTTTTGACATGAAAAGCATCGTTGCATAATTGTTTTTGTTGATTTGCCCTTTGTTTTCAAGAAATAACATCTGCAAAAAACTCAGTTTTCCAAAGGTATCTTTTGGAGATCTTTTGTTGAACGACAAACAAAAAAAACCTTTTGTTTTGCTAAACAATGAAGTCACCGGAGCGTGGCATTTGCCGCTAGTTTTATTATTCATATAATTACGCTATTCTCTTACTGTTGCTTTGTTAGCGCAAGCGAATATTAGGCACTGAATGTACCAGATTCAAGTTTGTTCAAATCTGTCGTGACACCAGTTCGATACGAGGTCACTCAACTTTTTTTCCGGTCTATTTCTCTACTTCTTTCAAACATGAAAACATCTATTGAAAAAAACAGTGCTGTCAAAACTGCTAAAATTAACCATTTAAGTTCGCGTTGTGTCGAAATCCTCCTTCGAAAGATTCACTCCAAAAGATGCCGCTTGGAAAAATGAGTGTTTTTGCATACGTTATTTCTCGAAAACAAAGCGCAAATCAGCAGTTGTGCAAGCAGAATATAATGCCAAAGCAAGAAAGAACTTGTCTTCCTACATTTTAAGTCGTAAAACATGAACCTATGCAAATCCAGTGGAACTGAACAGTTAAACAAACAGAATCTGACACTGTAGCAAGAAAGAAATTGTCTTACTATGTTTTAGGTGGAAAGTATGAACCAATGCAAATACGTGCTTCAAGTATTTGCACACCCTTTAATGTCCTAAATTTGATCACGTTAGTGGTTATGTAAAAGAAAATGAAAAATTGATGCATGTTGAGTAATGTGCTGCTGTTATTAATATCCTTTCTTTATTTCTATGTGCTTTAGGTCTACATAAGCATTGCTGCTGCTTACTGAAATTACCCCAGTATGTATGGTGTAAAGTTTCTATCAGCTCAATTGTTTGACTAGGATTTGTAAAGATGCGTGCCACTTAGGAAAAAATTCAGTATCTACAGTAAAGTATCTTTTTTAAAAAAAACTCCTGAAACTGATGTTTTTATTTTTGATCAACACTCACTATATGTATGTGTGTCTTTGTGTGACGAAATAAATATTGACTCGAAGCCACTGATCGGATCAATTGCAGCCCAGAAGAAAACATCAGGATGAATTTACAAAACAGTTCGTGAATGTGGACGAAAGCAAGTTCTTTGCACAAGTTGATGTTGATAAAAAGCAGAACATAAGTGCAGGAATATTTTTCAAAGAAGATACGGGATCTTTGCAGAGCGTGTTTGGCTCAGACAGAAAATACTGGAGCGAAGAAATGAAAAATGCTCTTGATGTGTTGGGTGTGGCAGGGTTTCCCAATCAATTGTTGCCAATGGGCTTCAAGCATGAAGAAAATATTCAACAGGGAAACAAAAATGTATGTGACTCCTGATTAATATTTTATGACAAAATTCAGAAAAATATTTCAAAAAAACTTAGACACACAGCAGTGGCAGAATCAAAACAATAGATGGCTGGTCCAAACATGAGATATTGGCCTCGACAGCTCAATTTTGCTGTATTCTGTTCTACAACAGCTTGTGGTATCTCTCACATACATTGTGTATAAGACCTTTTTATATCTTTCACGTGTACTTCACTGTCAGGTGAATTTTGTACCAGCTAGGTGGTATTCAGAGCATAAGTGCTGTCCCAGATATCCAACATTCAACCAATTTAATAATCATTATGATCATGTAGCCTCATACAAGAGGTTGTGTAATGAGTTGGGAATAAATCCGTCACATGATTTTCGCTTCACACACAGAGCAAACCACAGTCTGGGAAGCATATACATTTATACTGCAAGGGTGGGTGCAGTGTAAACAGAATTTGTATATCCAGAGTTCAATATTTTCTCAGATTAAGGTGGCAAGGCAATCAAAGGAAACCTGACATGGAGCCAGATGACATTGCCTCTCATCAGTATGATTGGTTTGCCCCAAACACAGCCTCTGGTTTGATGCAGGCAGGAATTTTGTATATCATTAGTCAATCAAAGCATTTGTTTACTGCATCTTGGGGTCTACATGTTAAGTTGAAAGACAATCATAAATTTATTTTTTGTCAGCACGTTTTGTGGTGGTTACATTTCATATTTGACAATTATTATTCCACGAGCATGCGTTAGATATGAGATGATAAATACATGTAGCCAACGAGGCACGTAGCCAAGTTGGCTATAATCATCTCATATCCAACGTACAAAAGTGGAATAATTGTTTTATCAAAAACACCAACAAAATATACAAAACTACAATAAAAAATAAAAACGCCCCAAGCCAAAAAATTACGTGTATGCTTGCCACATTTGTACAACATGGTATAATTGCTCATGTACCATGATGGCTAAGCCAATGAAAACTCTTGAGTTGCAATATCTAATGATTCAGTTTTTAACAATTTTTATTAGACTCCACGCCACCCCTGATATACCCCCCTAAATAGGATAAAATACAGCTGTTTGCATAGCAAGACTACATAAAGCACTTACCTGCAGCGCTTTAACAGCACGATCTGCCTGAATTAATCCACTGGTAGGCTCTAATGCCCCACATTCCTCTGATGATACAGATAATCCTGGAAATCGTTTGTTGATCTCTTCTGCTGTAAGCTGCACACATTCCTGTCCTACATCTCGCACATTGCTAATTACTTGTGATACATCAGCAAAGGGTGGTTCATCTACTGTCAATAAACCACACTTCCTGAAACAATGGCATTAATGGTTGATTAAAATTACAAATATATATATATATACATTTAATAGCTTTTTGGTTTTCATGGAACTACTTCCATGATAATGATGATGTCATTCTTTGTATAGGAAATCACACCCTAACATTATGTTAATAATGAGCCATTTATCATATGAGTGAGGACTAAGTTTTTTAAAAGAATACATAATGATCATTCAACAAAATTAGTTAAAACATATTCTCCTGCCAGTACTATATGTTACAGGTGTAAGTTATTATTTTTTTCTTTTTGATCTCAGTTAATTTTTGATTTCAACTTTATGCAGGTTGTTTTCTTTGAGTCACTTTTTTCAATTTATCTCTTGTCAATAATAATTATTGACTAGGGATAACACCAACACACATATCTGCACTTTCTGGTTAAGAACTTAAAGTTGTTTATTAAAGCCGTGAGGTATTGAAACTTGTGGTCTATTGGGAAGAGTGAAATAAAATTCAAACAAAAACCAAACAAACCTGATAAGGGCTCTCCCAGCCTTTTTTTCAATTTCATCCCACATCTGAAAAGCCTCTGGCATCAATGCAGTATGAAATGCCTGTGAATAGCCGTAGCGTACTATTCTGCTTTGACCATGTGAACTGCCACGTGAGTGGGGAAGTAGAAACTAATAAAGAAAACAGGATTTTAATCATGTATAGTCTTAAACAGTCAAATCTATACTAAGCAGATAGACTGTAAAGCAGACACAAAGATTTGAAGTTTGTGCAATCCACACCCATCTTAAGTATGGCTGGTAATTCTCCAACCAGTGATGTGAGACACACTTGAGTCAACATTACAAAAATATGTAGGGTGCATTTCTTTGGGGTGATCTAGATCTGGATCAGTGATCCAAGATCACTCCAGATCTTGGCACATCAAAGGAAACAATGAATCTGTGACTAGAGTGGATTCATTGGTACCTTTGATGCACCATGATCTGAGTGATTGTGGATCACTGATCCTGATCCAGATCACCCCAAAGGAATGCACCCTTAATTTTACTTTTAAAAACTTGCTTGATGAAACAGAAAGAGAAATTCATTCCAAACTAAAACAACAGCAGAAATATTTTCTGAAAATTGCAGTGAAATCAATTACTGGGGTAATAACTTGGCAACTTAAAGTTTTGAAAGAAGTAAATTATGTGATCTAGCAAGCTGCTAAAGATAAGGTTGAAAAATTTGACATAATTTGCATAAATGACATGATAGGCCTTATCACGGTTTTCGACACCATCTTGATGGGTTGGCAGAGCTGCCATAATTACAGTGTTTGTATGGGAATACACAATTTGTCAATTGCAACATTAAAATACTAGGTAGAAGATTGTATTCACCACGTTTGAAGGATGTAGCTTGACTAGAAGACACTCAGTTAATTTGTCTAGTTTTCTATTCATTTGTCTGTAAATTTGGCTGGGTAGATGCGGTTCACGGGGAAAAAAATATAGACAAATGTATGGGAAATTAAAAATTAACTGAGAGTCTTCTAGCGCAGTTACATCCTTCAAATTTGGTGAATACAATCTGCTACCTAGTATGGTAAAGTTGTGATTCATAAATTGTTCAAAATCAATATTTAAAAAAAAGTCATCTGTCATCCGATTCCTGTACAAACACTGTAATTTCTGACTACTTTGCCTATGTGGAAAGATGGCGCTGAAAACCGTGATAAGGCCTATTGCCTTCTCATTACTGACCATTGCTTGCTAGTAAGACACTTCAAGAACACAAAAACATGATATATTCACATTAAGTAGAAAGTAGAGAAAGCACAAAATTTTCAATAGGTCAATAAAGGTATACATAACTCTTGTTAAGGATGGTGTCTACTAAATACAAAGGTTTTTGCACCAGGTTAGGATCATGTGGAAAAAGTAGATCTTTGCAGGGTTATTGGAATCCACAAAGAACAAAGTGGCTGCGAGCCACTGAACTTGGAAAATAAATTATGATAGGGTGTTATGAGGCATTGCTCATTAAGGAATCGAACTACTTGTGATGTGAGGGCAGTCTAGCTTTCGAACAAGCCCATAAAGCCTTCTTCCATTCAGTGCTGTGTTGTGATATTTGCAAAACAAAAAAGTTCAATGTTAAGAAACTGTTTGTTACTTAGGCCTGCCTACATGTTTTACATTACATGCATCTGTACATGTCTTCCTTGTGCTGTGGTCAAAAATGGCAAGATCATTTTGTTTGGTCAAAAGTGAGGTATAGACTGAGCGAAACACTTGAGCCTGCGGTACGTAAATAAAACATTAATACTTTCGCCTTATGGTAACTTATGTACAAGCAGCTCAGTGTGATAAGCGCTGGCCCACCATGCGAGACATTAGGAGTTCGAATCCCACTGGTGACTGCTCATTATTTTTCCGTTTCTTCTTCATTGTTTTTTCTTTTTCTGTCAAAAAACCATTTACCAAAAGGTAGCGTTTAACAGAAAGTGAAGGAGTGAAGGAGTGAAGGAGTGAGGGGGTTATGGAGTGAAATGGTTCCATCACTACAACTTGGAAAATAATAAATAGAAAGACTCTAGCCACACATTTTTTCGAGATATTTAGCTTTGAATCTCAACAAAAATGCTGACATCAGCATTTTTCTGAAAAAAGAAGAAAAGGGTATTTCTTCACAGATTTCCTTAGAATTCACCTTTACATACAGAAAAGCAAACACATTTATAAAGATCTTAATACTGCATGGTAAATGGTAATATAAAACCATTTTTGATATGTTTTTAATAACAAAATCGTTGCAACAGTGCTTTTAGCATCTCTGACAGCATTCCTCTGTTTCAGCTAAAATACAGTCTAACCCACGCAAAATTTTTACTGAGATCTCATCGAGATTAGCAAGATCTTGCCGAGATTGACGAGATCTCGTGGCAAGATTTCCTACATCTCGCCGAGATTGCCAAGATCTTGCCATGATGTTCGAGTCTTTCTAAATCTTGGTAAGATCTCGGCGAGATCTTGCCAAGATTTTGAAAGACACAAGCATATTACCAAGATTGCCTACATCTCGGCGAGATCTCACGGAGATTTAGAAAGAACAAGAATCTCGCCGAGATCTCGCCAAAACTGCGAACGTCTCATTGAGATGTTTGCAGTTTTGACAAGGTCTTGGCGAGATTGTCGAGAATAGTTATAACCCAAAATCATTCCTAGAGGTTCTGCATTGAAATAAACTGCAATGTGGTTGACCACTAGAAATTATGGTTTGTCTTTAAGCCATTAGGAGCAGCCTTACCTTTGAGTTACTCAATGAGTTCTTGTTGTGGGAAATTTGTTTGTTAGATGTTTTTACTTAGTTACCATGGAAAGAGCTGCTTTGTTCAAGAAAAAGAATTACGGTAAACTAATTTCAGACATTTCATTGTGAATGTGAGTAGCCACAAGAGGATTCGTGGACTGAAGTCTGTATACAAAGTGCAAAACTTGAGCAGTTGATGAAGATAAACCTTTTCATGACATTCGCTTTGAGGTGACCTTGTAGCCAAGCCAAACGAATTGCCTTCAATTCTTTGCAGTTCACAGGTTTATTTAGACATCAGGTTAATTACTAACCATAAATCCTTGAATTAGCACCTAGGGCACTTATTCCAAATTTAGGAGAAGACAGGGGGTTGCTTAATTGGGCGGGGGGGGGGGAATGCTTGTTAAATTTTTCCCAAATCGTGGCCTGACATGATCATTTTTTAATACATGTATATCATATCCATTTAAACAGCAACATTAGCTGTTTATCAAAGTAAAAAGCTGATCCTAAAGTTTAAATCGTAGCACCGTTAGTACTTGAAATTTTTGTTTCCAAACTTAAGGTGTTCACAAACTGAAACAATGCACAAATCTAATACTACACAACGAAAACTACATCCTTTGTTGTCTCATTACTCTTCCACGAAATGGGGGGAGGGAAGGGGGGGCACTTATTCAAGGGGGGGCACTTATTCAAGGGGGGGCACTTATTTTCAATTTTGGCTGATAGCAGGAGGGCTTTTTTGAAGGGGGTCCATAATTGAGGAGGGGGGGACTAATTCAAGGATTTACGGTATTCTTGTTTGCTCAATGTAAAGTACATGACAACCTGAGAATAAAGGTTAGCTCTCCTGTATTTCTAGTTTCAGTAAATTAAAAAATGACAATTTTCCTCTCATTACATGTAGCTAAGTGAAGTGAAGGTGAAAGTGTCTGATACTGTTAAGCTTTTCTGAACTGTATGTGATGGTCTCATCTGTCGGTAAATCTGGTTGTTTTTGACATAGCGGAATCAAATTTCAGTGTGTTTATTTTGTATGCTAGAGACTATTTCTCTCAAAGAATTTATGATAGCTGCATTTTGACATTTTGATATCTTGGCAACTTCCAGTTTCTTGGGGAGTTTTTTTGGCCTCCAAGATTTTGATATCTTGATGAGAATCTCGGCTAGAATCTTGGCGAGATCTTACTTGAAATCTCGCCAAGAATCTCGGCGAGTTTTTGGCCGCCGAGATTTCAAGATCTCGCCGACACCTTGGCAAGAATCTCGATGAGTTTTTGGCCGGCAAGATCTCACCGAGATCTTGGCAATCTCGCCGGCCAAAAACTCACCGAGATTCTCACTGAGATCTCTTTCAAAATTTTGCAGGGGATAATACCTTTTGCTCACAGCCAGAAACTAATCACATATTGAATAGGCTTGCCACTTCCATTTTACAACTTAAAATGTAGGCGTAGCCACATGTTTTTTTGAGTTATTCATTTTTTTTGAAAACTTTTATGGTGCCCGTCACATTTTTTCCCTGTCACCTCCCCAGTAAGTAAAAAATTTGCATATCTCACTTTTGTTTTGTGCGCAAACTATGCCATCTGTAGGTACATGTTTACAGTTGGATTTCAGTATAATTTTCGACAGATAACAGCTAGTTTTTCAGCTGGAAGGAGTTAACAATTAGTGGTTAAGCCTTGGTCAAACAGTGCATGATAGTCAATGACAGTTGATGATAGTTGGTGAAAATTCAGGGATTCAACTATCATCATGCACCGTTTGACCAAGGCTTTAGTGATATGCCACTAATCTGGTAAAGTATAGGTTCATTAACCGCGCGGCCATGGGCCGAGCGC
>Ga0126339_10002870_pt1 | contig 12429 bp, 6 predicted proteins | sample OrbTmetagenome_2_FD_92532 | JGI IMG/M metagenome (GOLD analysis project Ga0126339, IMG submission 92532) | Coral microbial communities from Petempiche,Puerto Morelos, Mexico - Orbicella T R C metagenome | ecosystem: Host-associated > Invertebrates > Cnidaria > Coral | place: Petempiche,Puerto... | reverse complement strand
CGTAGAGAAAGGAAGTATTTCATACAGTTTAGTTCAGAACTATAATTGTCTTGTATTTACAAATTTTCAACACATGAATTTTCAGCCTCGATATTCTTATAAAATATATTCTTATAAAAAAAAGAACTCGTGCGTGACCAAATCACTGGCAGTCTATCTTTCTCAGGAAAACCAAAACTTTTCTATGCTGCGCATTTCGACAGTCAGCGAGTCTTTTTAAAAAAGTTATTCACTGCTTTTCGTAAACCATACATCGTTGCCATGAGAATTATTCCACTTACGCTGGTTCTGGAATAAAATTCAGGAAGTCCTGTTCAAGTCTCATAAGAAATTTTCGATCCCTAAGAATTGAGAACGAAGAGAACTGTTAGTTGAGTAACTTTATCCCTTATGACAGTTCCTTTTGGTACATGTAGCACGCCTCAGAATCAAAGCAGACAAGAATGGAAGCTGACGGTTTTAGCAAGCACCAGAGAAGGTCAAAATCTCTGCAACTTCTAATTCATAAAATTTTCTTGACCTTGCTTTTAGCATCCCTGTTTCAAACATGATTTGATTGCAGGCAAGCATCTTGGGTATTACTGCATGTGGTTACAGTACATGTATTTGCAGAAACAAAAAACTGGACAGTTTCAGCCCAGAGAGACAAGTCCATCTGCATGCAGATTCCTGCCTGCACATAATCTACCTTAAAATCAGCTGCTGCAAGACATGAACTTGTGCAAGATCCCAAGAAGAAAAGATAGCACTGTACAAACTTGAACTGATAACCTTAACTGAGCTATCAGCATTCATTACTAAGATGGCCGTCTGTGTCCCCTGCGAGAGATCCCCTTCTCTCTCTGCTTGGTGAGACTTGAGAGGGGACCTTTCATCTCTCAGAAGGGAATCTCTATCTCACAGGGTTCCATCTATGTAGCTCAGACCACGCAAACAAAGTGCTTTCTGTCATGAACAACTGCAAGGTTGGTTGCCACTGTCACAAAAATTATTGCAAGCCACTCAGTAGTGAGTTAGCCTCCTACACAGATGCTCTTTGCGCTCGTCATGCAATCTTCCTCCCCGTGTTTGTGCGGGAGGAAGAATGCGTGACATAGATTGTGCGATGAGCCCAAAGTAGTAGGCTACAAGCGAGTGTCAAGGACAAGAAACTGATTTAATTAGATTTGGGGGTCAAAATGTTCAGATTTCTACAAGCCAGGTTACACCTGTCAGACTTATAGTAGTACATGTACATGTATTGTATGTTATAGTAAGGGCATTGAGCAAGCTAACCTTGGATTCTTTAAAGTCTTTATAATAAAATCATGGAGGTCAGTGCCTGTCGAATCTGTGTATTCAAAAGAGCCATCTGCAAGAACAGATGAAAGTACACAGTTACAAAATTCATTCAACATGAACTCAAACTCTCTTTTCCTTCCCTAGAACTGTGATAAGTGAATAAAGATGGTGAATTTTATGCTCAGTAATGAAATGTGAAAAGTGAACTGATCAACATTCTCGTAGCTAAGTAGCTCAGCGGATTGAGCAAATTTATTTTTTTCAGCTACGCCTCATTGACTACAATAGAGCTAATTTTATGCTCGGTAATGAAATGAGAAAAGTGAACTGATCAGCATTCTCTCGTAGCTCAGTGGATAAAGTGTCCCTTCCCCCCCCCCCCCCCCCCCCCCCCCCCCCAAGTGTTCAGGAGGTCATGGGTTCGATTCCTGTCAGGGACCCAGATTTTTTCTTTGTCCCGCACTCGTGTCATGTTGATCAGTTCACTTATTTTCAATATTTAGAAATGTAGTTCAACCACAACAGTGTAGACGTGTGCAAATTAACAATCCGGATGCTATGTTTTATATATTTTTGCTCAGTGAATCATTGCCAGAAAATGGCATGAAATCATTTTGAGCAATGGTGACAGTGATACTTAACAAATCAATTCCATGTACATTTATTAGACTTACCTCTGGAAAGTGAACTCTGTTTAGAAGTTCTTCCCAGTGCCTCCAGTCTGGGTGGTAACTCTCCTGCTATCCCACTGTCACTGGAATCAAAACTTGTATTCTTGTAAGGAGGTGTTCCCTGGAAAGGCAAAAGGACATACAAGTACTGCAAAGTTCCAAAAATAAGTCTCAAATGTAGGGAAATTAAGGATAAATTTCCATATTGTACCAAATCCTGAAAGAAACAACCTTATGATACCAAGTTTTGTATGAGCTAATAATAACCAGCAAGGTGCAGCCAAGTTCAGCTTATGAAAAGTTACCATTGTGAGTAGTCTAATTGCATTAGTAGATACTCTATAGGATCTTCCATCTTGGTATTTTGTAAGCCACAGATCAAGAATAATTTTCCCTTTCAAAAACAAACTGCACTCTAATGGCTGATGGTAAATGAGTACCTCAGCCAGTGAGATTGCAGTCTTTGCATTAGTATACCAGTAGAATTCTACTAATTGCCAAAAGACGTTCAATCAGGTGCATGCTGCTCTTAAAACTTGAATTATTCTTAGTTTTAGGCTTAAAAATACACAATTGTAGATTTTGTGCTGTAATCTCAGCTACGCCTAATTGACTATTTGCTCATAGAAAGCTCAGCCTCTTAGTCTTATTGTTAAATAGACAACAATGGGAGAACCAATCAGCTTTGCAGATTTCCAAAGAAACATACCGTGTCAACTAAATAAAACACAGTATGACTGACAACCTTCAGAAGAATATTGAGAACCCAGGGAAACATAAACTGGGGAGCTAGTACCACATTTCATTTACTTGAATGGTTAATATTTCACACCTCTGTGACCTCATCTGGGTAATGCGAGGGCGGGGGTGAAGGCACACTCGTCACAGCAGCACTTCGCACAAGAGTTTTCCTTGTATGATGGTAAGTGGGCTGTAGAGTGAAAAGAAAATAATCTTATGTAATGTGACAGTGGTCAGTTAATGGTAAGAATAACATCACGCAGCAGCTACTACCCTGTGAAAGGCTTCCTTTATAATAAGCTTAAAATATCACATATCCTTACTGACCAACAAGCATTTTTTTTTTTACGGTACACTGTAGTTCAAAGAATTTTGAGGTGCATCGATACAAAAAATTTTCCCCTAGTGAAAATACTCTTTATTAGTAAGGGCAATTTTTGTGTGGTCAACCATGAAAAAAATGCAGAGTGAACACGGAAAACAACAACGACAAAGGAACTAGATGCAAGCAATGTGATAGGTTTCAGAAACAATGGACAGGAGAGCATGATGGCTTTTGGTTGATGTAGTGAATGTGCAGCACAAAATCCGTAACGAGTACAGAGCGGTTTTCAATTGAGTGTCATACAACCGAAGCTAAAGTAATCACTCTAGCCAATCACAAAGGACATAGGCATTCCAGTGAACCAATCAAAGCTTGAAGTGGTTGCATGTAGCTGACGCAAAGTGCGGGAAAAAGCATGTGAGCGAATCGTGATTGGTTTTGGTTTTACTTCTGATTGGATGAAAGAGTGCCGTGAGTTTTGTTAAGCCAATCAGGTAGTGAAGTAAGTGCAAAACCAATTACTTTTCGACACTCCCTATAGCAAGTTACTAATTTATCAAAAACATTTATACTTTTTGATACCAGTCACTTTTCAGTATTGTGATGTGCCAAACTCTCATCTTTACCAATAGATATCTTTAACAATTTCAATTACTAACAGCTGAAACAAATCACCACTGGCCAGCCAGGATTTATAACACTTTTTCAAAGTCACATGAGAGTCACTCCATCATTGAATGTGTCTAGATATAAGGATAACTAGTACATGTATGTGCTTGATTTATCCCTCATTGTGACCCACTTCTGTGACTGTCATAATCTGACACCTTGCTCTCAACTCAAAGCTACTTTATTCTCTTAGAAAGAGCATGTAAACTTTAGTTTAACAGAAATCTTACCTCAGAAGCTGAATGAGTAAGCACTGGGATCGACGATCGTATTCCATGGAAGCTCTGTTGCACATGAACAGTGCTTAATGAGGCCTTGGGTTGTGCTGCCATGGTGATAGCCTGAGGCTGTTCTGGAGACTCTGCCTTTGTGCTCTCGTCACTGGATGCTTCAGCAGTGGTGACAATGGGATTTTTAGATTTCTGACCAGAAAATAGGAGGAAAAAAATTGGAGAAAAATAATTAATACTGTGTAATAAAAATGCAATGAGAAAGCTCAAGTTGACAAGCAAGATATTAAAGAAATACGAGGGTCAGGCAGTACAGAAGAGGACATTCGAGCAAGACTAGGAAAAGCACAGGCTGTGTATAACAACCTGGACCTGATCTGGAAGAACGGTCAGTTTAACAGCAAAACCGAGATCAAACTTTTTAAGTCTAATGTACTCCTGCTGCTGCTGTATGCATGTGAAAATTGGCAAATGATATAGCAGACAAGAAAAAGCTGGATGTGTTCTTGCATAAGAGCCTTGGTTGGATACTCAAGACCTACTGGCTAATGCATATAATTTTTTTTTTCACTGCTTAATTTATGTTTTGTGTAGTTTGGGATTATTTAAATTCAAAACTGAAGGCCAAACAAAATAAGCAGAAAACCTCACTAAAACGCAACAAAACTGAAATCAAAATTCTTGCTAACCCTGGGCTAGCTTAATCGGGCTTTGATCAACTTGGCGCTGTGCTATATAACATTTGTTTGAATGGATACATCCTAGAGTTTCTGACTTATTTAAGATTTGACTCTGGAGAAGAAACAAGTAAATGAATTTATAGTGGTCAATGCACTTAGCTACTAGCTACCAGCAGTTTTCAGGCATGCCACTTAAACTGAAAGAAACAAATATTGCAAATAAACATAACAGGCTTAAGAATCGGCAGGAGGTAGACCAGTTCAAGGCCACCTAACCACCTGGCCACGCTGCCTCCACTAACCTTAACCCCAACAGCCAGTTAGACACAACCCTCCAAGTTGCGACCATTTTAGTCACCATGGCAACTAGAATTTTGGAGCTGGCGACTAAATTAGAACGCAAGTCGCCAGCTTGGCGACTAAAATTAACCTGACCTATGCATCAGGAGCTTGAGCGGACTATCATCCGGAGCGAAAAGAAAAACATTCTGAGCATTAAGAATGCACTTTGCAAAGCTAGTTGTTGTGGGATTTTAACCAACAGAAATGGAGACTGAAAAGAATGAAATGTTACACGGTAAACAAAGATCAAGGAATTGCATTCACTTGAGCTTGGGATGTGACGAAATTCGTTCCACTCAACTGAACTTTGGCACATGACAATTTTACCTGGAAGTGCAAGACAATGCACCCAATCCGGTCATTTGCCATCAAAAAGCAGAGGAATTGCAAAAGCTTGGAAAGCTCAATGGTGACAGGGTCCACACTATATTTGAGAAACATCCAGATGTATTTGAGAAAAGTATTTTGCTTCAGTGGACACGAAAATACTTGACTTTACAGCAAACTTGATAACACAAGCACGGGAGATTCCATAAATAAAAAAAACTGTGATGAAAAGCGGCTTGCAGTTGTAAATAAATTTCACTTGTGTGAACGAACCTGGGTTTATTTTTAAATAGTCAAAGATTTCATCAATAAAAAATATCCATCTTAGTGATTGCCCTAAAACTTGTGAAAGTATTTTCGCGTTGAGTATTCGCGTTCTGCGGTTCGCATATTAAATTCAAAACGACAAACAATTTGAGCGTGAACTTTTCTGTCCAGTTCAATACAGTCTTTAACTTTCAGATGCAGTTTTATATCGTTTGCTTATTCAAGCAGAAAACGACCTTGAACATTTAAAAAAGCTCATAAGTGATAAGGTGAAAATAGTGTTCACTTTATGGTCTCAGCAAGAACTTGATGCCGCCTTGATAAACATTGGAAAACTTTCCGCCATTCAGCTGCAAATGAGGCTATCTTATTTTAACTTGGTATAATCTGTGTCGTCTGCACTGCTCCTGTTGTGTGAATTATAAATGATATACACAAATATTTCTGTGTCTTGTGAAGTGACTTTTTATCTTAATTTTCATTTTCATTTGATCATCAATCATTCCAACAAAAGCACATTTGAATCAACATTAGGTAGTTCTTTCACTGAACAGGACTTCAATTTACTTGGTGGTTCAAGGAAAATGTTATTAATAATACAGTTAGGTAATAATAAGATTATTATTTATTATTAATTAATTATTAATTTATGCATATATTTTGGCAACTAAAATTTTTCACTAGCGACCAAACCTGAACAGTCAGTGGCCAAATGGCCACTAAGGAAAAAAGTTAACTTGGAGGGTTGAGACAGAAGCTAACCTCAGAGGGTGTATGAGTGCAGTTTTCCTGGTGGTTTGTCATATCTTGACCATTATCTAAAGGGAATCTTTCATCCATCATCTGAAAGAACAATTCTGTGGAGGAAACAATTTATGACTGGTGAGAACTTTAAATTCAGATTTAAACCAGTGTTGATTAGACGAGAGATGCTGACTTCTTGCAGCCACTATCTCCGATGTTCTAGGATGATGAAAAAAAATCTGATCTCATAAACTTTTTCTGCAGAGTACATATAATAATAAGTTACAAAGTTATTAGTTGTTACTTATTAAGCAATGAGCTACTTAACAGTAGTATGACTAATTTGAGTACATGTATGTAGTTTGGCAATATACCAGAAAGACCACTTGTTACCACTGGTTAGGAGTATTTCATTGTTGTACACCTTTTGTCCAGACAACTATTAACAATCTATGTTCAAACTGTGATATTAATGATTTTCCATTATCACCTCTCAATTGCAGGGTGTAAGAGACATTTTCTTGTAACATTCCAACTAAAACAGTTATTAAATATTCCTTTAGAAACCTGGATTAGCAGAAAACCAGGAAGTCACTTTTCTGATCCGCCTAGGTTAGGTTAAATCAATTCACCAACTCAGAATGTGTAAGCTAATACACAACAACAAAAAATGTATGTTGATAATTAGAGATCCAAATTGGACAATATGTTGATTGTTGAGGCCTGTTTACAAAAAGCGAAAAAATTATTACAAAGCTGACACTTACTATTAAGAGAATGTATGGCACAGCGTAACTAAGCACCACTTAACATGTTGATCAATGCCTCATTTTTGAACTCAACTGAGTTTAACATTTCACTCTAGTTTGGACTACATGATGATGTGCTGATACACTAGAGATATTATATATTACACATACCCTGTTGTTTTGAAATCACGATCATAGATTCTTATCTTGCATGTACCGTATACAACAAACACTGAAGAATGCGATAACTCAAGTACACTGTTGTATTCGAACAACAGAAAAATAGGCATTTGAATGAAATTGTTAAACCACTATAGAAATGTTGCATTTGGAATACATTTGGAATGAATAGTTATTAAAGGTGTCATGTTTAATATATCAAAGGGCTGTCAACCATGACAGTGGATATATCAAGTCAAATATTGATAACTATGAAGAGTGCATATAAATTAGATCCGGCTGAATATTTCAATTGCGCAATAATATTTCTTTATAGTTAAGTCCAATTCAGAAGAAAAGGAACATTCAATTTCCTTTAAAGCAGTGGTTTATAATGCCGAGTATAAATGAAGAAAGCAATAAAGAATAACAAACAGCTACAAAAAAGTGGATCACATCACTGGGCAAAACTTAAACTTAAACATTAAAAAAAACTGATTAAAAAGTTTTTCTGAATTTTTAGAAGTACAATTTACACATAAGTGCCCTCACAGGGCTAATACACCGTAAATAATATTACGACACCACAGTCAGTTGTGAAACAATATTAACTAATTATACATAAGAAATGACCAAAACAAGAAAACACAGTCAAGCAGAGAAAATTATTCTATTATTGGCCAGGGCTTGCAAATGCAGAAAATCTGAAACCAATACAGCATTCATAAAATTAATGAAAAAAAACACATAGATGTCTCTCAATTAAGGTTTGTTACGTTGTACATATAGTGCTGGCCAATATCAATATCACTGGTCTCATATTCCACAAGCACCAAATATAATGTCAAGGGACTAAGTGCATTATCTTACTTGTAAAGTTGCAATGTCTAGACTAGCTCTATAATTTGTAATTTGTAAATTTTTGCATATCAAACAACTTGAAGTTGAGTTAGAATGCTTTAAGATGCAAAACCTTTTTCCTTTTTTTTCTTATTTGCATATAAGCGTCTTGATTCTACCAGTGGAATAAAAAACCAGATTTTGAAATTCAAAAGCTGTTTTGCAGCCCTTTTACCTTTTGTCTTTTCAGTCAATTTAATTAGCAATTGCATAATGGCTTATCTCTAGATTATGTAAAATGTGGGATATGCAAAGACTTGCAAATTGTTAATTGAAGGAAAGCTGACTCATACCTCATGCAAAGTTCAAGTTTGCAACATGTTATTTGAAAGAAATTCATAAAATCCTTCTTTCTCTGCAGGTAAAATTTGTACAAAAATAAAATCCAAATAAATTTAAATACAAAGTTTCAAATGAATCTGCAATCATTGACCAGCAACTAGATCCTTTGACAACAACGATACTTCAAAGCCAGCCACTAATATCAATATAATTCTTGTTCTGTGATTTACCTTAGTTTGCAGTAAAATGCACACAGATTAAATATGCAACAGGATAACCACACATGTGAAGCGTAGAGCAACTTTGCAGTTTGGAAAACCCAACTTGCATGAAATCAAACACCACAAACCCTCCAAGCTTGACAATTTTCGGAAACCCTTACATCTCATGTAACCTTCGTCAACTTTCATCTCTCAGCAGCACACAGGTCTGGGCTGAACGAGGGGTGAAGTTATATCAAAACATTTTAAATAAATAATCACGACAAGTCTTGTCTTTGAGATCCGTAGAATTTTCTAGACTGGGGTTGGCTTGATTCCCAATTACTGTGGTCACTCAAAATGAAAAGTGGCCCTCTCAGAAAGCAGCTTTTCTAATTGAATTTTTGCAAATGGTTACATGTAGGATAAACCATTATCTTGATGCCCTGAGAAGATTCTAGCAGGACCGTTGTTACCACAACAAATCAATTCCTGCCATAAACGAACACTTAAAATAGATTGCTATGCACCAGAGGAAAGATTGAAACCCAGACAAGACACAAGCTCGTGAATAACTTTTCCTTGCAATCATTCAACTAATTGCTTGACAAAGGTCATAGAGAGCAATTTGGGATTTTTGATTTAAAGAGATAATAAAACTGAAATTGATTTTAAAAAACCTGTTTTTTGAGGAGGTTTCTCATTTGAAGGTTCTGGAGGCCTTAAATGCTACTTAGCTCAAAGAGGATTAAGTGAGGTAAGTAAATTTGAGAAGGTTGCATAATAACGTTTGGATTCAGAGTCACTAAATATAGATTCTAATAACAATCATTGTTAGAGTTTCGTGGTTTGTCAAGACAATATACATGTAATCTCAGGACTTGTCGATGATCCTACTGTTAACACCTCTCTGTTTCACCATGCACTATATTCAAACAAGAAATGAACTCTTGACCACCCTTTGGGATTTTAAACAAAGGCGACATTGAGAATTAAATCACCTTGTGAAACACACTGGTGTTTTACATGTAAAATTTATCCAGGGTCAGTAACTGTTTTAGAATTCCTCTTCAAGATGCTTTTCAACTAGATGACTTTGTGATGACAGTAACACTATATATGTCTCTTCATTTTCCTGCCATGCATAACAATCTACCAATAAAATCTTTCAGAGAGATATTTTACTTACTGGTCGATAATCAACAATTTCTGTAGCGACAAGGTAATGAATGTATCTGGCTGACACCATCCTTTCGGTGTTTTTTGTTTGTTTGTTTGTTTTGGTCTGTACGAGAGAAAACCAACAAACATATGACATAAAGGTTGTTTGTTCAATGTCTTTAAAATACACATACTTTCAGTCCACACACCAAAAGAAAAAATCACTACATTGCAGCCAATTTGTAGTTTCAAAAAAAAAAAATTAAAAATATGTACTGTTTCATGTACACAAAGAAGAACCACTAAATGTTCACAAAATGCTACATGTACATGTAAGTGCATTATAAGTGAGGAATAAGCCAAATATGTATCAGAACTGTAATTCTAAGTATGCTTCAGTACTTCAACATATTAATTAAGGTGTATGTCTGGTTCTAAAAGTGCTTTGACAGCCTTCACTGCTACTTTGACTATTAAAAGTCCCCCAGCCTTTTAAGCAACTAAGCTTCTCACTTAGAAAGCAGCAACAATTGAAACCAGACTCTTAAAGGGAACAGTCACACCATACAGCTAAATCTTGCATGCACTGAATCTGTCTACCAATCTGTGCATCGGCAGTAAGCCTTAATTTTTCAGAGCTACATCTCTACCAATTTCTACCAGAACAGTCGTTCATGAAAATCAAGTCTAGATATTTGCCCCAGGTGACAAGTTTGAAACTTGCATCCAAAAAACCTTGTGGATCAAACCTTCCAGCATGATTAATCCTTGCTTACAAGTTACAGTTACCTTTAGTTAGAGGTATACAATAGCAGAGAGTAAAACAGCAGTAAGAGGGAACATGTAAACCAGCTTTCTAAATATAACAGCATGCACAACACACCATAAATGAGTATGCTATAGAACCATCTGCAGTAGATTGGGTTTTTTTTGCATAATTTAGAGGCAAGGCTATCATTCAAAGCGTTAGGAAAGTACAATTTATTTGTGAGCATCAGTAACGATGCAGTCTCCAAAAATAGCCAAACAAGGAAAGTGCAAACCATTGGTCTAAAGAGCAGTTGACGATTTCCCAAAACACAAGGTAGTCAGTAATGGCAAATACAGTACCACACATGCTGCAGAAGTACATGTTCATTAAAACAACATTATGGTGCATCAAACTCATGAAGGTAGAATTTCATCACTTCAACTGGTTCATAGATGTTGAATTTCTAGAGGAGATCTCAAATCGTCCTTGTTTTTCCTCCTGATCACTTCCAAACAACAAAATCTAAAACCACACTTTCACCAACAAATAGACTTCACTCGATTATAAAGCTTTTTAAGTTCACAACAGTAAGGTGATCACTGAACCTAAAATAGGTCCAGATCCATGCTATATGTACCTAGATAGTCATGCGCAAAATAGAAAGTGGACCAGATTCTTACCACGAGTTATCGATATACAGAAGAATCATTCAAGTATGAACACTTTCAGATGAGTTCAAACAAATATCTTTGCCACACAGAGCTGAAAATGGTAAAATTACAGGGCCAACAACATTCATACACAACACTGTGTCAAACCTGTGACAGGATCCCATTTCAAAATATTCTAAGCTGTAAATAGTACCAGTGTACCTCGATTGCCAGAGTAAGCAGGGCTGAAAAAACTTGTTTATGCTATATTTGTATTCTCTTAATTGGACTGGAACTAGCTTGCAACTGAGGCTAATGCAGGGAGTCTTTTCAAATGCAAAATATGATAATTCATCTCTTTTTAGTGATAATCCCCCCCACATGAGCCTCCATTGCAAGCTAACTCCAGACATATCAAGAATAGACTACAAGTAGTCACTCTTTCGCTTAGTCTGTCATGCGTGACGCAAAAGAAAACCACAAGAAAAAAATGGCCGCATGAAATCCTTTGGGTGAGGCGTGTGCGAAAGGAGGGACTACAGCCTAAGCCACAGAGTTTGAATTATCACAACGCAAAAATATGATTGGCTTATGCTAGGAGCATTGACAACATGTTGTCAACATTTGAGATATGTGTGACGTCTTGCAGGAATGTCTATCTCGCTCCCTGAAAATAGAAAGCTTTGGAACCGGAGCAAATCAAAGTGTTGGAATTACATCTCACAGGCTGTGATGTTCTTGTGATTCTGCCAACAGGCTATGGAAAGAGCTAAATTTAACAGGTGTTTTGTTTGGCAAGGGTTTTCGCCTCGAACCTGAATGCAAGCATGTTAGCAATTTCACTGCTCAACACCAGGTCACCAACATCGTCAAAGAACAATTCCATACATATGAATTGACTGAGCTTAGCCTTTCTGCCGGCCATCTGAAAGACTTTCACTTGAAACTTTCCACTGCTATCGGCAAACATGTCACTACAGTTGGATGATCTCCTATATCAAATACATAATGTAAATTCTCAGTTGAACTCTGCATTTGAAAATTTTGCAATAACTTTTTAATTTAAACCTACAGACACGGTAGAAAACCATTACAAGATGCCTCCTTTGCCATCTTCTTTTTGAAACTTAAAAGAGTTGTCCCTCCTGACCAAGCCAAATACTCATCTCAGAGTGTCCCAGGTTAGTGAGTCAAACATATCCAAACTAATTTCATGTCATTAAGTCAGCTCAGTACTGTGTCACTTCATCTTCAAAGCAAGTGACTCCCAACCAGGAACAGCCTGTCCCCCTTCTAAGGG
>Ga0126339_10002869_pt1 | contig 12432 bp, 12 predicted proteins | sample OrbTmetagenome_2_FD_92532 | JGI IMG/M metagenome (GOLD analysis project Ga0126339, IMG submission 92532) | Coral microbial communities from Petempiche,Puerto Morelos, Mexico - Orbicella T R C metagenome | ecosystem: Host-associated > Invertebrates > Cnidaria > Coral | place: Petempiche,Puerto... | reverse complement strand
TTCGATTTTGTTCGATTGTCAAATGTTTGGTAATCAAACATTCAATTTTGTTTGATTGACCAAATTTTGGTGCGAATTTTGATTATGTTCAACTACCAAACCCAATCAAACAATTGGTGTTTGATTACCGAGCAATTGATTAGATATGTCGGGAATACCATATAAATATTAGCAAAATGCATTATTCAAATTCTCCTCAATTCTCGTCTGTTGATCATCTAATAATTTTAATCACGGCCTGAATCATTCAAAAATTCATACAGCTCATCAATTTTGTGATTTTCAATATCTTTTTCAGCATTCGAACACGGTTGAACCCGCATTAAGCAGACACCTTTGGGAAATGAGCTGTTCATATAATTAGCTTCACATAAAAATGTTCGTGCAAAAATCTATTTAATGTAGATCGTTTCTTCGGTAAGATATTGAGTACTTTTTTCAGAAATGTAAAGAAAAATGAGAAATATAGCTAATAAAAGTTAAAATTAATCATTCCTTAACGAAATTGTTTCACCTTCAGATCAGATGTGACTCAAAGTTTGCCACGACTGCAAAAGCTTTATACATTGACCAGCGGATTTGATCACAAAAAAAGTTTACAGGAATCGATGGATGGAAGGAAGGAAGGATGGAGTGAAGCTCGCATCCATACCTACAACTTGGATTTTCCAAGTTAAAAACCAGAATGCACAAGAAACTTCAACCCTTTGTCATGTATTTTCAACCGTCATTACCAAAATTTGAAAAGCATAATCATGAACAAATTGAATACAAAACCAGCCATTACTTAGAGAGATATTCAAGGAGCCACCCTTGATCCGTTATAGAAAAGGAAAGTTGCTTGAAGATGTGCTTGTAAAGGCAAAACTTTGAAGGCTCACAATGGCCACACAGCATGAGTCACACCAATGATCTGTCAACTCATTTTAATCAACCCCACCAGCACAATGATCGCCACCAGGCTTATTTCCAATCTTATTTGCATAACCTGTACACTACTTAAAGGCTTAACTGGGTTATTTCCTCTCGATTTATATCTAATTTTCTAATATTTTCAGACCATTATGTGATGTCAATTTCACAATAAACCTTGCACAAACAAGGGAGTTTATTGGTAGATTTTATCACCTATTTCATGGTTATTTAAACAAAAACTAACATTTTTTATGTATCAACATTGCCCAAATCCATTTGCAATAAAACAACAGCGAAAGAGCATTGCTCTCTCTCCAAAGTCACTTTTTTGCTATAAATGTCCTTCTAGCGACTTGCAATGTTTGCCCCCTGACAATTCAGGTCCTTCTGCAAACATGGGTATACAATTACTGACAACTCCCACTAAAAGTTGACCAATGAGCTATTGACTGGCTGCTCATTTGCATAGCCTAAGTAACAAAATTAATAGATTCCATTGCTGTGTGTCTGTTCTACAATGGATCACAGATGGCATCAGAAAAAAGTTGCACACAAGGCAATAGCCAAGTGTGTCACTGAAGTTCATACCACATTTTGACATCTGTGGTCTATTACTGAACAGACGCATTACAACATGGAATCTACCGGTATTTGTTTTATACAACAAAAAACATCTTTCAACATAACTTGAAAGAAGGGAAATTGTCCACTTCAACAACACAAAAATAGCAATATGACCTAATCTACTGTCTATACAAAACGAAGCAAACTTGTTGGTTTCTTTGCGTAGCAAAGAATTGTGATTGGTCGAGGGAAATCATGCCACTGTCAAACTTGAATTGAGCATCCCTTGTGGTGGAATAAAAATCTTACGGCAGAAGTAGACTTGAACTGTGAAATCTAGGAATACAAAATACTGGAAAAGTCCATAGCCAGTCAGTTTTTGTCATCAGATGAAAAACCTAGACATTGCAAGAGTTGAAAGAGACACTTGGAAAGCTTGCAGTTAGGATCAACATCGACACGTCATAGGCCATTCAATTCAAGCTTTGAATGAAAGGAGCATGACAGTGAACATCTGTGTCCTCTGTAGTTGGTGATTGTCAAGTGCATTCAAGATAGTGTCTAGGACACTTTCTAGCTTTGATACAGACAGCCGTGAGCTGTAGTGAGCCATATTTTTCTCACTGCACTGTGCCCTGAAACAAACTGGAACATTTATGTCGGAAAGCAAAGTTATGTGTTTATTTTAAGAAGTACTGTTCAGTTGTGTTTTTTTCCCAACACCAATCTGAGTAAACAATTCAAAATTACTCTCAAACATTTTATATATTGGGTTTGTTAAATTCAAGGCAAAACAATGGTTTCTTACATTCAAAGTTTTGTTTGACACTGACTGTACCAAAGTGTTAAAAAACGTTTATAGCTAGTTACACAGACATCTCAACCAAACAACTTATGTCTTTGTTGGTTTAAAAAGCCAATGGAAATGACTGGCTATCCAACGGCTCACAGTTCAACCCGTGCTACACCAGCAAAATGCAACAAGCGAACACTGTGCAACATAACAAATCATGCGAGTGACTCGTAAATATCTGGAATGTCAATATGTTCATTGCCCGCATTTTGGTGTCTGTGAGAATGACAGGCCTCAGGAAAAAGTCTCTTATGGTAATCACAAGCCTTGTCCACAACAGTGGTAAGACTAAGGTCCATGTCATGGCCAACTGACAACCTAGTGCAACCTTGTAGTTACTGTCTCCAACTCGAACCACCCCATTGCGTTCTTTTATTCATGTTGCTAAGGCTCTATTTGTCCATAAAAGACAAACTCACAGTCAAGGCAAACGATTTTAAAAACTACACCTCTTGACTGTAACGTAGAGGGTTTGTTCTTGAGCTGTCCCTGGCTGCAATTTTAGTATTCTTGGTTCAATGGTTTCTTACCATGAAATAATTTCAAGACCAATTTTGTATTTGATTTAGTCTCGCTGTACTGCCAATTGAGACTGCTTGAGTATTTATTCGACATCATTTTCTAAAAAAGAAACTTGTTTTTCTTTCTTCTTCCTGCTTCTCATACCTGTTGACAGCCTCAACTCAACAAGACTTTTTTTACCTAACCTTCCCCCAGTCTCATAAAATATTATCAAATTCTCAAAACTTTGCCCCATTTTAAAAAACAGACAGAAAATAATTGTTAAATTGATGTCATCTGTGCATCTGACCTTAGCCTGGAAGCAGGCTCATCTTTGAGTCACACGTATGAGCGGTAGAGAGCAAAGCAATCCAGCGGGAAGGAGTCTGGTGAAGAGGTGCCAAGAAAGTGAGCCTGCCCTGATCTCTATAATTTTTTCATTTCTGCTTTGTCTGAGCGAAGTGAAATACCATCAGTCGAAAAGCAGGAAAGGCGAGAAAACTGTCAATCTATTATGTTTGATGAGAAGCAATTCAATTTATTGCAGTAATTTACCGCACAATAAAAAAACAAGTCGTCCACATCTGGAGGCAGAGGAAGAGTCAAGTGCACGTATTACTGATGTTTCAGCAAAGTTCTAGTCTATTTCTGGTTAAATTTCAACTAAAGAGGGAGCAGGAAATAGCAGTGGAAAGTCAAGACGTACTTGTCGTGTTGCCGACTGCATATGGGAAGAGTTAAATATTACAAACATATGTGATTGCAAGCGGGCAACAAAACAACATGAAGGCGTTTGCCCATTTACCAGCATCGTCAAAGACCAGATTGCCAAAGCAAGGTCAGTTGGAATTAAGTGTGTGTCCTTAGTAGACATAAACTTTGACAGTTTTTCTTTGGCAAAACTTTATCAACAACGGATATCGTGCCTACATGTTGTTATGAAAAAGATTTGCAATTTCCCCGAGAAATCTGAGCTGCCAAAGTTTATACTTCTGGTAAAAATGTAATTGACTTATTCTTTTCTGCGGTTTCCAGAGTGGAAATAAAAAATTTGCAGAGATGAGAGCAGACTCACTTTCTCGTCTCGCAGCTTTGCCATTCTATTTCTTTTCTACAGTTTCCAGAGTGGAAATAAAAATTTGCAGAGATCAGAGCAGGCTCACTTTCTCATCTCGCGGCTTCACCACTCGATTTCATGCTTGTGCTCCAACGTGAGCCTGCTTGCATGCTAATCTGACCTCTAATAGATCATGGGTGAGAACCAATGAAAATGCGAGAATTAATTGAATTATTTTACTATCATTGCCTCTAGTACAACTCGTTAGCAATCTACAATGCACTTTTACCCTTGAGTGTGCAGTGCATTCCATTTTCTATTCTTTGTTTCTCGCCTCCGACCCCTGTCACAAAAAAAAAAATGCAAGCCCTGCAAACTAAAACCTTAATTAACGCTATACTAGTGTACTAAAAACAGCTGTAAAAGCTTAGCTTAATCCAGCCATTACCCCCTGAACTTGCTTCAGTTCACTAAGAAACACGCTCAATCTCTCTGAAGTCATCACAAATGATACTGGTAGACTTGTGCCGCAACTGGTATCTACTTCATTGAACCTTAGAAGAACTTCTGGCTCCGTTGTTTCACGTAACTCGCTGGATCCTAAAACGAAGTCCACCCTCCACTCTAGGCCGGCCAGCTGTTTCAACTTCAAACTTTGTTGTGAGAAAGAATCTTGCAACCTGATTAAATTCTCAGCATACGTTTTACACACTGAAACGGAATGTTCTTTTGGTAAGCCAAGTTGCTGAAGTTCGTTAGATAATGCATCACCATCCACGCTGTACTTGGCAGCACTAGAGAGTATCAACGATAGTGCCGCGACAGAAGCTTTCACGTCTGCTAATTCATACTTTGCATCAGATGTCAGCTTCTCCACTTTTGAATAGTCTATACTTTCTCCAAGCAAATCTTTAATAACCTGACCGCAAAGAAGCCTCATCTTCACAGAGGTTATTTTTGAAAGTGTGCTTATTTCTGCAAGTACCCAATCTGGGCAATCCAAATCGCCACAAAAACGAAATTTCATGTTTCCCCTATTGAGGTTCACACGGTTTTGGGCGGATCGAAGGGATACCTCGCCTGGTTCTTGTTTCTTTCTCAGGTGACAACCTCGTCCCCAGCGTCTTCTCCTCGATGATTTTCAAAATGGCGGCGGTGAATTTTGAAAAGTGGAGAAGGCCCTGGGGATGAGGTTGTGCTTAGAGCAGTGAAGTACGGAAAAATCGTATAGCAATGTACAATGGTCACTGAAAATTTATTGGCGACAGTTTTATCCGTGTTCAGTGCTATTGCAGCTGTCATCCTAGTGATTTTTTTTGGTAAGTTTGATCGCGGTTGTGACTTTGAGTTTGTTTATAGGTGTAGTCAACCGTCTTGGCAGTCTGAAAGTTTCCTACTTTCGAGTCAGGATGTTGTCCATGTTTTCAAGCCCATGCACAATCCCTAGTTGGGCATTTAGAAAACTTTTCCCGCCCTTGGGTAGGGTATTTGTTATAACAGGTCATCCCGGGTGGTGTGTACATTGTCAAAGGCAATTTTTGGGCCCAGATGTAATTTGTTATGAATTTTACGTGTCCAGTAAATAACAGGGCTTAAAATAATTTTCGAACCGTGGCCGGTCATGTTGACCGGCCAAAGTAATTTTAGGTCGGTCACGTCTCTTTTCTGACCGGCCAAGATATTTTTAAAAAAATTAAATAACTTGGGCCTAATTAAACCCACAAATATAATTTGTTTGTTCCAGTCGTTGCTACATGTAGACCGATTAAAATTTGGCCTAATACAAAGAAGAGCTTAAAACTTAACAAAAGATAGCCTTGACAGGGCTCAGCAGCTCAATGAAGTGGCACGCTGTCACTGGAATTCAACATGATGTGACCGGTCAACATGACCGGCATTTGAAGTTTTTGGCTGGTCAAGTCACTATTCTGGCTGGACATTGTCCGTTGACCGGCCGTTAATTTGAGCTCTGAGATAATCATGATGTCTGTATAATAATCATGTTTATTGTATGGCTGGACTGGTCCACAAGGAGAATTCTGATTGGTTCCCTCAGCGATCTGAATTTTGCAATATGGACTGCTAAGATAGACCACTCACAAATGCAACACAAGTGAGCGGTTGTGAGCATGCTAATGTGACATGTGAAGCCGCAAGAAGCTTGGGCGTCGGAAGATGAGCAAAAAGAAAGACTGCAATGGTTTCATACAGTATTTCTGAAGCTCAGCACTCTGGTGACAGAGTAATTCTATTTCTCGGTCTAATGAAGTTATGATGCACATCTCTCATGAACCTTTATAAGTGTCATGCAGTGCACACCAAACTCTGTTGTAAAGAGAGAGACATTTGCACATTTCCCATTCTCTTTTGATGTTAATCTCTTGACCTTTTTTTAAGTTTTATGCTACACATTTGTTTTTGAAGCACTGTGATATTAGGAGGACTTTAAAGTAGAACAGAGCTATTTGACCAAATAGGATGAAAATTTTTACTGCTCATAGGTCTGGTTTTAACTGTTATCTGTCACACTTTGTAGAATATGACACCTCTGTAAGAACTTCATCTGTAATTTGCCATGTGCTCTAAGTGTAGCTTGCTATAGCTCATTTCTATTACTGTAACAACATGCTGAATGTTTTAAACTCTCCATTTGCCCTGTAATGATAAATTTTGGTTTCTGGCATTTTGGCGATACCAGGTCCAATTCAGAGATTTTGCAAGGTTCCTTAATGGTGCTTTTCAAATATATTGAAAATCGTAGACGCCTGGATAATGACAAGGACCAGATACTGACAGCTAGTCGGAATTTCAATTTTTCGCCTTGAGAAATACAAACTTCTTCATTGTTGAACCATACATGACATCTTACCAGATACAGCTTCAATTGATTCACAGAACAATTAGACAGAGTGTCTCTCATATTCAATCAAAGTGCTCTATGAGCAAACCAGTGGATTTCCTATAGCTAGTGAATGTGTAGTTCCATTTTTTAAACACAAAAATAGTCCCTCCACCCTCAAGAATTTCCTTAAGTATTTTGTACACCCTCCATACCCTCCAGAAAAATTCCTTTTTGCAAGAAAGTGAGTTAAAGTTAAAGAAAACACTCTAAACACAAGGCCTTCTACTTTGCACAACACTGCTGTTTATTCTCGATCGCTCGTGACATCTGAAGATACAGACTGAGAAAACATACAGCAATTTATTTAAATGTGCTTTAAAAGAAAATAGGCAAGATGGTAACTTGTCACATCACCTTCCCATATGACTAAGTCCTGTGGTACAATTTCCATTGAAGGAGTGATAAGTTGAGTGTGGATGAAACTGACACCATACTTTCTTTTATCGTGATCATTACACAATCGCTCACACACCCACGGGGAAAGCCAATTTTTGCAGCAACATTGCATAAAAATTGACAGAGATAAATGAGAACAAGAAATTCTCGAGCTTCTGAAATGTGTGGTTCCAGAAAATATCTATACCCACCCCACAGAGGGTCGCAGAAATCCCAAGGGGTCTGAAAGAGCTAAATCTTTGATTGGGACGGGGGTACACAAAGAGTTTTTTATATATCATACAATGTACTTTCCCAATTGATTCACATAATTTAACCAACAGTAATGTTCCATCTGTTGAAAGAAATGTAAGATTCTTTGCCATATATTTCCATTATTGTTCCGACTTTGAACAACAGAGATGCAAGTACTCCTGAGCAGCATGTTGGTGGAGCAAAGTACCAAAGAAGAGGTGCAGCAATACATCTATAATGAGGTTGACAATATGTTGTACATTTTATACTTAGAAGATTGTGCTGTATTTAGCTTAAACACAGCTGGTGCTTTTTCCAGCATTATTCATGCAATCAGGTGGGATTCTTACTCTGAATATTTAATTTGATACTCATACAAAATTATTCCCGTTTCCGATTGGCCATAACTAGGTTATCACATATTTTCGTTGTTATCCATGTAGTTCATAGTTTGCTAAAGTTAGCAAAGTCGATTCAGTGCCATTTGTTTTGAATTATATGTAACCAAGGACAATGAGGAGCTGTACATAAATTAAAACTTTGACTGGTTTATTTGAAAGAACATAAACTTTCAGTACTTTCTTGGATTCTTCAATGAAAACTTCTTTGAATGAAGAAAAGGTCAGCTGTAACGCAATTTGGATGTTGAGTACTTCTATTTATGTCAGTTAGTTCGAACATTTCAACATGACATGAAGGGACGGGTCTGCCTAATTTTATGTCTAGAATTTTCCAAGGTCATTTTAAGGAAAATTAAATCCCACCTGGTAATATTTCATAACCCAGCAGTTTTGATCCTGACTTAGTAAATATCCCCAAAAGTAATGTACAATAAATTAACAAACATTGTGTGGCAAATCAAGGTTTACCAATTGTTTGCCTCAGTTAAAGGGCCTTTGTCACCATAAAGCGCATGTGCATTCTTGATTGACACCAATTTCTTTAACGAAAAGAAATCGTAATACTAACACATGCGAGCCATGAATTTGCCCCAGGTGAGCTTGGAGTTTCACGTGCTTTTTGAAAATCTCTTTATCTGTCGGCTTTTGGAGGAATATTTATCATGTTTATGTTGTGTGAAGGCCGTGTCCGTTGAATACAAGCACATACGCTTTAGTTTCTTTCAACTTGCATTCAACTTGCATTCTCTTTTTTTTTCTTTTTTCTTTTTTCTTTGCAAACAAGACAGCTACGGGGTGAAAGTAGCTTTTGTCTCTAGCTACCTCGAAAACCCACTCTCGAGGACATCATATTTCTCAAGGATGTTCAACTCAAAACACAAAATATGCTGTTTAAGTCTTTCTTGGATGACTAAACAGTTCTTCAATATTGGTATTACAATTTCCACACGCCTCACAAGGTCAATGAAGAAGGATTTTTCACGCAAATATCAACTTTAAAAACTGTTCCGTCGGATAAGAAATCAAATTGCTGTAAATGCGCGGAAGGGTGTCAAATGCCCTTTAACTGTGAAAAATATGCTGTCTTGAACCATAAATAGCTGCAGCCAAATTTTATTACTGTTTAAAACAGTACCTAGGAGATTAAAACTAAAAATTGACTAATCTTGCTATATGTGGCTATTGAAGTTCCGAGGGGTTGGGGGACCCAAGTAGAAAAATCATGCAAATTACAGGGGGGTGGGAGAGTGCCATGAAGCTCTTTGGAACAGAAAATCTTGGGGAATGGGGGTCAAACCGGAAAAAACCCTCTGTGGGGGGTATTGATATTTTCTGGAACCACACGATGTAATTTTTACCATTATAATGAAACTAATTTCCACGAAAGAAATCAACTGCCACTCAACAGCTTGGAAGGTCGAAGTGAAAAACAAACTAGGCTAGTCACCAGTGCTTTTCTGTCCATTAAGTGACTTCATGTAGACTGGCAACAGGTAATGGTGGCCATGTCCACGCAACAGCATATTCTTTGCACTTGTTAGCTTCCAAATATTATTTTGGATATAATGGGATTCAAACTCAAGTATTCAATCTACTATTTTTTCATGTGAAAGATCAACTCAGTAGGTAAGAAAGGACTTTTGAACAGCTGGATTGATACTTGAATCCGTATTGCATTGAATGTCCCCTCGAAACTAAATCAACCATCCAAACACCCTCCCCTCTGGAATTTCCTGGTTCTTTGACCCCTCCGGAATTTCCAATTTCCTCTTTGGTGGGGTATGGATGTTTTCTGGAACCACGCAATGATGATTGATGCAACTGGCGCCTGATTTATGAAGCTTGATTTGGCGTAGAAATTTTTGTAGAGCTTTACGACTCTACGCTTTCGTCACCAGTCTCCTCCTACGTGTTGGAAAGATACACTACCTCCTACTTCACAGCTTTTACCGTAGTTGTGTATTGTTACTATGGTTAACTGCCTATTTTGTAACATTTGATTTCAACTTGTAGCATGTTCCTCGCATTTATCTCATACATATTGAAGTGTCATTTAAGTGTTATTACAGTATACAGTGTTTTAATTGTTTTCAATTTGAAATTCTGTATTGAGTTTACCCTCTACCATCTACGCTCTACGGTTCTATGTACGGGCGTAGAGGCTTACAGTTATTGTGGCAAATATTAAAGTGCATGGAGAATGTTTAGTGTTACTACGGTTTACAGTATTTTAATAATTTCTTTTAATGTACAATTCTGTATTGAGTTTACCCTCTACACTCTATGCTCTACGCTATATGTTCTACCATTTGCATTCTACTCTCTATGTTCTACCAGCTACTCTCTTCAATCCACACTCTATGATCTACCATCTACCCTCTAAGTCCATCTATGCTCTATGTTCTACCAGGTACTTCTCTTTGATCTATGCTCTACGATCAACCATCTACCCTCTAAGCCCATCTATGTTCTACTCTCTACATTCTACCAGCTACTCGCTCTATGCTCTACGATCTACCATCTACCCTCCAAGTCCATCTATGCTCTACTATCTACGTTCTACCAGCTACTATTCAATCTACGCTCTACGATCTACCCTCAAAGCCCATCTGCTGGGAAGGTTATTAGAATTTTTTAATCTTTTTTTTAATTTTTTAAATTTTTTTAGCCAAGACTAGTGAGCAGCATAAAGGAAGACTTCTTGTAGTTGTAAGCTTTTTCGTTTATTTCCGACGCGCTTCGTCTCTGCCTGAGACTTCTTCAGGGAATGATTTAAGCATGCTTTACTTTAACTTCCCATGGAAGTGAACAACTGCTGAAACATGCTGTTAACGGACGTTGCTATATATGTTGTTATATTTTAGGGACCATACGATTAGCACTAACCGTGTGGCCCCCAAAATGTAAAAAAAGTTAAAAAATTTAAATAAAAAAGACATATTTTCTGTTTGGAAGGGTCCCAAAGTAATCCTATTGGAGTTTCTTAGTTGTCTCTATAGCAAGAATGATCTTATCAAACTTAATACGTACTATGTTATTGTCGAAAGTAGTAGTTCGTTTCTCAATTTATTTCTTTACAAAGATGCTTATTTTAGCACTCTGTACTTTTCTACCTATCAAAAGCCACTAAATAAGTATCTGTGTACAATCCCTTTGAGTTGTTTCATCCTGCGAGTGACAAGAGGGCCTATATTAGAGTCGAGTTTACGTGCTATACCAGAAATAGCTCCACGTTTAAAGCCTTTCTGGAAGTGCCTCTGGCTTCGCGGTTGCCCAGTTGGGTTTTTACTCCCTTTATTCAGGGAGTTTAAATGCAGTAACAGAACTAAATGGCTTTCGCTAAAACGTAAATCGCAGAATGGTAGAATGGTAGTTTTTAAATCTACATTTAACTGTAGTGTGAAGTACATTTTGTTACAGTGTACTCAAAAAGTGCAAATACTTAGGTCACGTGACTTTGAACGCTTAGTGGATGTTTTGCGACCACGTGGAGATGTTGTTTACTAGTTTTTAGGGTCCTAATTTGTCGTAGAGATTGCTGTTCATTTCAAGGTCGAATAAATGGTTTAACTCAGAACCACTAACATCAAGCTGATTATCCAGAGACATTTACCAGACTTAGACTGTATTGTCAGTTATAAATCTAGTACACTACTTTAGCACATCTATGTATATAGTATGTTTTTGGGGGGCCACATGATTAGTGATAATTGTATGGCCCCCAAAATATAACAACACGCAATGACATATGCACATGCATATGCATTTTTTTGTATCTCAATCACAATTGAATTTTCATGCATACTACATGATGTACAAGAACAGGGATGCCTCCACTACAAGAATTACATTGCTCCAATGGATTTAGTACACCTTCTCGATTGAGCCACTCTACCTTGGAAACTTCTCATGGCCTAATAGAAACCGATAGAGGTTGCCAAGCATGTTTTTCTTGTTGCCTGAAGACAAAAGCTAGTCTTCTTTACCTGACTCACAACCACTGGATCGAGTGCGCGGGTGTTTGGACAGCAAATCACAACAGAGTGCGAAAAAGATCAAAGCAACTCTCCCTGCGAGGTGGCTCTGAAAGATCTTCGGAGAAATTGAAGATTTTTATGAATTACAAACACACAACATGTAGCTATCAGATATGGGGCGCCAAATTTATTTTTATTATTTAGAGTGGTTATTTGTGTATAACCAAAACAAGTATGGTTATATGTAAATAACCACATTGCAGTTTGGTTATTTATAAATAACCAAAACGAGACATTGGTTATTTAACAAATAACGAAAACATGAATAGTGTTATTTGTAAATAACCAAAATTGCAAAGTGGTTATTTGTTAATTAACCAAAATTGTAAAGCGGTTATTTGCTAAATAGCCAAATTTGAAAATTAGTTATTTATAACTAACAGAAATTTAAAATTGGTTATTTATAAATGACCAAAATTGAAAAAAATGGTTATTTATATTGAACAACAACAACAAGCTTTATTACCAAATAGAAAAAAGTTAAACTTTACAATATAATATATTAATAGAAAAAAGAGGTAATGTTTACGCAGGATAACTATAAAGCTAATCGAGCTGAGTAAAACTAAGTA
>Ga0126339_10002866_pt1 | contig 12438 bp, 6 predicted proteins | sample OrbTmetagenome_2_FD_92532 | JGI IMG/M metagenome (GOLD analysis project Ga0126339, IMG submission 92532) | Coral microbial communities from Petempiche,Puerto Morelos, Mexico - Orbicella T R C metagenome | ecosystem: Host-associated > Invertebrates > Cnidaria > Coral | place: Petempiche,Puerto... | reverse complement strand
GTGTCAGGGAGGTCGTTAACAAATAGCAAGAACAGCATCGGGCCTAGCAAGGACCCTTGAGGTACACTGGAAGTGACTGATAGCTGTTCAGATGTGGCGCCAAGGACTGTCACACGTTGTTTGTGATCATGTAAGTATGATTTGAACCAATCGTGCAGCGAGCCAGCGATTCCAAATTGGCAAAGCTTATCAAGCAATTTGGCATGATCGACTTTATACTCAGGACCTTGTCAAGTTCTTGTGGCGCCATTTGTTTCAGATATTTTCAAGATGGCAGGACTGGCACTAGCTTCAGAAGACGTTCATTCATTCACTGTTTTGTGGAGCGGGCTTTTTTTGACTATGTTTACTCACAGCGACAGAGTTGAGCTCTTGTATTGCTTCGTTTGAAACTACCGGAAACCTGGAAACATTTACCTTCTTGAGGTGGCAATGAATTTGTTGCTGTGTGGTTTTCGTTTGTTTATGTTTTGCTGGACTCAGTATCATACAGATCTTAAGCAGATGTTGAAGAAAAATCACCAAAATATTTGTCAAAATGGACACTGAAAGTTGGAAACTTCCCTTAAAGTAGGTCTTCAGCCTGAAGGAGCTCATAATCATCATTCAGAAACTGTGATTAATTAAATTCATCAATTGTTTTGAAAAAAAGACAACAAAGTCTTGGCAATAATAGCTTACTATTCACAGTGGTCCCTTTCATGCTTGTATAAGATTTGGAGAAAAATGGCGACCGCGTTAACAGAGACGTAAATGTGAAAAAGAAAATGGGGGATTGGATGAGGGAGGGAAAATAAAACCCAAAGGAAAAAACTAGAAGAGAATGCAACCTAAAGGATGGAGAGGATGAGCGTGAAAGGAAGTAGCGAGCACTAAGATATGGGCTAGAGAACACTAGTTAAGTGAAAGTTATCTGAATACATTAGGGAGTCACATCTTATACTCACTCTGCAAGGGAATGGTGTGAATAGCTAACTATTCACAGCAGTCCCTTTCATGCTCGTATAAGATTTGGAGAAAAATGGCGACCGCGGAAGGTCACACAAAATGTGCAAACACACAACACCCACGTAAACAAACGCCATCACTTAAGACAAACCAAACCTCCAAGACTCAAACTCATTAAATAAACCAAAACCAATTTAATCCAAAACTCAAAAAGGCCTGTATACATTTACATACTCCAAGGTATTCAATATCAACACAACAGTAAGGAAAAAGAAAATTAAATAAAGGGGAACTAAGAAAACAATACCATGAGTACAAACCAAGGATAAGGAATAATAGGCTCCCATCCCTTAGGGGATCGGAACATACAGGAACAATGAAATAATAAAACATAAAACAAAAGGGTAAGAAAGAGAAAAACAAAAATACAAAGAAACCACCCAAGGGATGGTAGCCTGAGCACCAGTAATCCGGCTAGGGCATTAGACACCCTTTCAGGCTACCATGAGGAGAAGAAAGAAATTTAGAACCTAAGCCCAGTAAACATATAAAGGATAAATAATGAAACAAAAGGGTTCATATAACACACTAGGAATAATAAAATAAAGGGGAACTAAGGAAACAATACCATGAGTACAAACCGAGGATAAGTAATATTAGGCTGCCATCCCTTGGGGGAACATACAGGAACAATGAAATAATAAAACATGAAACAAACGGGCAAGGAAGAGGAAACAAAAATACAAAGAAACCACCCAAGGGATGGTAGCCTGAGGACCAGTAATCTGGCTAGGGCATTAGACACACTTTCAGGCTACCATGGGGAGAGGAAAGAAATTTAGGACCTAAGCTCAGTAAACATGTAAAGGATAAACAATGAAACAAAAGGGATTATATAACACACTGGGAAATATAAACATAAAACCTTTTTGGCTTCTCAGCTCTGCTAACGCACATTGGGGAATAAAATGTAATAAAAATCTTCTTGGCTTCTCAGCCCAGCATACAAAATAATAAGGCCTCATTGGCTTCTCAGCCCAACTTAACAGGTCTTCTCGGCTTCTCAGCACAACTCATACTCTGAGAAATGCAATTTAACAAGACCTTTTCAGCCTCTCAGCCCAAGTTAAAAGACCTTCTTGGCTTCTCAGCCCTGGCAACACACATGGGAGAAAGAAATTGTAATAAAATCTTCTTGGCTTCTCGGCCCAACATGTACAAAATATTAAGACCTCCTTGGCTTCTCAGCCCAACTTAACAGGTCGTCTCGGCTTCTCAGCCCAACTTAACGGGTCTCCTTGGCTTCCCAGCGCAACTTAACAGGTCCTCTCGGCTTCTCAGCCCAACTTAACAGGTCTTCTCGGCTTCTCAGCCCAACATAACAGGTCTCCTTGGCTTCTAAGTCCAACTTAAAAGGTCTCCTCGGCTTCTCAGCTCAACTAATACTCTGGGAAATACAATGTAAAAGACCTCTCTGGCTTCTCAGCCCAAGTTTATAAAAGACCTCCTTGGCTTCTCAGCCCTGCTAATTGCGCTCTGGGGAATAAAACATAGTGAAATCTCCTTGGCTTCTCAGCCCACATTCCGGGCAGGAAGTAACAAAGCCATGTACAGGCACGTGAAAAATGACGAGTGGGCTAAATGTAAAACAAAAACATGCCGGGACGAAAAGCATGCAACTGGCAAATATGCAGCAACGAACGAAGCAAAACGAAAAATATAGGAAGGGAAACAGTAAAAACAACCAGGAGAGGCAGTGAGATAGCGAGAGGCCAAGGTACACAAGAGGAAGACAAGTGAAACATGCAAATTGGCGAGATGAACGGTAACAAATAAGGAGGAAAGCCGGCACAAAACAAAGCAAGGAAAAACCTGCAGCCTGGACAGCCTCAATGCCTTGAACGGCTGGAGCTTGAGCAATGTCATCCACCATAACAGCAAATTATTAGAGTGAGCAAAGGATAAGGTGCTTCGAGCACGCTAGTTACGTGAAAGTTATCTGAATACAATAGGGAGTCAGATCTAATACTCGCTCGGCAAGGCACTGGTGTTAATAGTTGCAAAATTCCCCACCCAATGGCTTTTTGTCTTTCATTTTCCTGAATTTTATTAGTTACTTTAAACTAACCTCGATATCTGATTGGTTATTTTGTTTTACTGTCCCATTCTCATTGGCTGAGAAAAAGATGCGATTTAGAGCAAAAAGTTAGTGTGATTCATGAATAAATCGCCCTGCTGAGAGCCAATCAGATTCCAAGAATAACCAGTGATTTCAAAATGGATTTAATAAAGTTAAATGTCTGATGAAAAATTGAAGAGGAACGATGTTATTTTAGTCAAAATGCAAATTTTCATTTCACCGATAAGCAAGAACTAATCTAATTATCAAATAGTCATGTCGAGTCACGGAATAGTGCGTCCTTATTCACATCAAACTTATACACCATGTTATCGATTAATACAACCGAGGAATGTTTCAATGAGTATTAAAGGTAGAGATCGCTACTTGGCCGAAATTATATCCTACATCGATGAGCAAGTTACCTCAAAGATTGTGAGATCAGTAAGTGCCACGGAGTCTGTGGCAATAATTGCGAGGTTTCTTTTGTCACAAATTTACTAGTTTTACATGTAACTTTTTGCTCCCTTCATAGATGAGGAAATAAACAAGCTGCTAAGGAGAAGCAATATGTTTTCATTCTTCATTTGAACCCTGGCAAACACACAATAGATATAAAACAGCAGACAAAATTTCTAGAATCGAGCTAGAGGTGATTCCAGAAGATACGCAGTCACAGTAGCGTTCTTTGCACTAAAAAAGGGAAAAATAATGTTACCTGAAATATAGTTGCTATCTCCCGTCAAAACGAGAGCGTGGTATCACGTGAAAAAAAAAATGGGCAGATCTAAACCCGAATGAGAACAAAGTTCATCACACTACCAATGCTAGAATGCATACGTCTTACACATTTTGATCTACCACAAGGAAAAGCACTCCACGTTTGTGTGTGATCCGTATAAAATGTATCTTTTGCCTAACATATAGTCGACACTGACGCTAACTAATCTGCGCATGAGTTTCTTGGAAATTACTTTCGTCATTAAGATAATAGCACCACAAGGGTAGCACGAGATTTGCGAAACATATACAGATATTTGTCACGTTTTCACATAAGCAACCTAAGTATGAGACGTTTTGCGTAATGCACTTGGGTACCTACCCCACCCAGGCCCCCTTCCGGCAAGGATAATTGATTAATTGAAATTAATTAATTGAAATTAATTAATTAATTAATTTAATTAATTAATTAATTAATTATTAATTAATCAACATTACAGTTTACACCTTATTATGTTATTGTGCTGGTGCGTTAGTGAGTTAGCAAACAGCAGCCCCCTAAACCTTCCCAATAGTGCACCCTGGACTAAAAATAATTTTCTTTTTTGGAAACATAGATCACGGTATTTTGTTCCCATATATCTTGGAAACTGCTTGTGGTAATCTCACTAGCAATGCAGTAAAATTCAAAAGAATTCCAGATATCTCTCTTCTAATATATTTTTGCAATGATTACAAAAGCATATTTACGTTGACAAGTATCAAGCATTCCCTTATTCATAATTATTTATTATTATTTTGAGTTTTGCTTTCCACTTTCCTTTCTAGAAGCAAAAACAAACTCTGCATCACCAGTCACCATGACTGGACAGTATATCTCTCTCACAAAAAGTAGATCTTCGCAGTCTCTTGGACTCAATTAGTCCATCCATCACTAAAACATTTCAGAGTAGCTTATATTAGTTGATCGTAAATGTAGGTTGACTTGCATGCCATCTGTGAAGAAATTTTCACTTCGGTCGAATTGCATGCAACACAAAAAAATGAAGTGTGAACGACAACAAAATTAAAAGATCAGGCAATTCCAATTTCGTGCTTGAAGTATTTTAAAATACAAATGAAATCATGGGCTTCGAACTTCTGATACTAACACAGCCAGAATTTCAATGTGTATGTACAAAATAAAACAATAGAGAAACAATGAGGCCAAAATTTATCAAGCACTTAAGCTTACCTTGGACTAACCTGGGTGCCAGAGGTTTTTGTTGCGCGGTTTCCAGTGTTGGTCATGTCTCAATTGTGACCCGCACAAAAAACCTCCGGAGCAGAGCGCGATTTCTTTGACAGTGCCGAGCCAGTGACAAGCCAGTTTAAATTTGTCTAGTCCAGAATCGGGACTAGAAAGCTGATTGGCTCTTAATGACTTCCAAAGGGTTTTCTAATCCAACAGACACGGTGATTGGTTTCTAAGAATTGAGAACGTGAGCCCTGAAATGTCGCTTGGTGACGTGATGATCGTGGATTGTGGATTTTGAGCTTGATGTTTGTTTGCATGCTGTAAGGTTCGTGAAAGATCAAGATCTGGTCAAAGCCATAACGAAAGTTCCTCAAAACGTTCAACTTTTAAAGCGCCAAGCAAAGGGATGGAATTGCGAATTTCATTCGCAGCAAGGATGTTTTGGCGGTTTTGCCAACGGGATCCTGAACACTGAGTTGAACTACACAATGCTCCCGACGCCGGTGTACCAGACGAGCTGGAACAGCATTTTGAATGCGTATTTTCACCATTTGAAGCATCTCCTTTCCAATAGACAAGATTCTTTTTGCAATATTCTCAGTTTAAATTTGCGCCTTCTTTGAAAGTTGCTTTGAATTTTTCGATTTTTTGGTAGCACGTCTTACAAATATGTGGCCCGACGGACAGATTGTCGTCATCGACAGTGAAAAGTGTCGAGATTCTTTCGAAGATTTTCAGTTCTTGAGCATTTTCAGATACAAGGTTGTAATACCCACCATTACACCCAACATTAGTGTCAAATAAATGGCACAATAGCAAAGACTTCCAATTAGGAATCTTTTTCACAGGAGTGTAACAAGTCACGCAAATGTGTCATGTCTCCATGCGCTAGTCTATGTCATCACAGTGGGAGATGCTCGTTGTGATTGGTTTAAATGTAATCCAGCAAAATTGATTAAAGTTTAACGAGAACGGTGAACGAAAACCGCTCTGTAACAGAGTTTTTTTCGCGGCTTCTCCGCTCGTGCTGGCCACTGAAGCGAAGCGAAGTATTTCTGTCCGCCGCGTGTGTGAGAAAAAACCTCTGGTACCCAAGGTAACCTTGGACTCCACAAAGAGAGAAAGCGAGTGGAAAACCATCGACTTCTCTAGCCAAAGAAAAAAGCTACGAGCTTAATTTCCAGCCAACGTTGCTGTTGTAACTTCGTGTAAGCAACACAACAAATTCTGAACCTAGCGAATGCTTTCATAAAAGACATTACATTTGTTACGAAGGCATAAAATTATACTTAAGAAGTAAAAAAACTGACAGAAAACACCAATTGAGCTGTATCCATTTATGATGAGAAGCTTTAATTTCATAAAAATGCTCAAACACTTACATGCAGTATAGTAACGCTCGTTTGCTTACTACCAATCTCCAGTCATCTCAGTGAAGTAAAACTCGACAATTACAACGCTCACCCGACGAGTGATCTGTTGAAAGCTTGCTCTGACGTTCTCCCCTGTATTCGGAGCAGAATCAGTAGGAGCAGTCTAGTCTTTCCAACTTTGATGCTAGTTCGGGCAATCTTGTTGCAAGCAGCCGCAAGCTTTGAGCTCTTTGTTTTGCAATTTCCACTGGAAAAGTGCACGTTTTCATGAGCCACAATGCGGCCAGATTCCTCTGGACTAGAAATCTTTAGATCCTTATTTAAAAAATTAAACTAAAAAGAGAACTTTGAAGGGATCGTTCTTCTCTCGAAAGCAATTCAAAACTGAAAGGTTAGTTCAGTGAAGCCAGTTTGTGATTGACAGCCGTTGTACGTCTTGTTAGCAAATCAAATCATTTGAACAATTCTAACAAGGATTGTGATTGGCTTATTTTAACGTGCTTTATCAGAAAACAGATGCACGCTGACGCCACTTTTACTCGTTTGGAAAATAAAGGGCTGTTACGAAAACGCGGAGTGCAGAGTGCGGAGTGCGGAGTGTGGGGTGCGGGGTGCGGGGTGCGGAGTGCGGAATGCGGAGTGCAGAGTCTAAAAAAAAATTAAAACAAAAATTAAAAACAAAAATTTTAAAAAAAAATGTAAAAAATAGAAATAAAAAAATTTAAAGGTGAATTAAAAGAATAATGAAATACATAAATAAACTAGAAATAGAAATTTAAGAAATACAAATAATAATTATTAGAAAATTCACATCGCCTGAGGTGGACTGTTCATATCCGGCGCATATTTCATTCAGTCCCAATGGTATATTCAACTCACGATTTTCATAGTTAGCAGCTCACTTTTAGGAAAAAAAAGTAAAGAACAGTCCAGTTTTGACCATGTCTAGAAAATGTGAGAAATTACACCTTCGGTTTCCTTGGAAAGCCGTGTTACCTCGAAACAAACTCAGGCTTTGCTTTCCAAAAGTAAACTGCCTGTGTGAATTAACCCTTGAACCATTCAACAACTTCAACAACAAGTTAGGATTTCGAGTTGGATTTTCGAGTTAGGATTTTGAGTTGGATTTTCAAGTTAGGATTTTGAGTTGGATTTTGAGTTGGATTTTCGAGCTAGGATTTTGAGTTGGATTTTCAAGTTAAGGTGTAGAGTCGGTCTTTTCGAGATGGTTACTAGTAATCCAGCTACAACAAATTGGCTAGTTTGTCCGTAAACCGTCTTGTAGATTTCCAGTGCAGCCAACAAAATAATTCCTGTAGGGGTGGGGTCAGTATTTTGCCTTTTTATTGTGTGTAAACAGCTACATTTGAATCACGTGGTGCCAGAACGACCGAAGAAACCTATACATTGAGCTCAAAGAAACATAAGCTCGATCAGATAGCTGCAAGAAACAAAAGAATGTTTCTGGAGAAACATATAGCTTTCTCGAAGCAAAGCTACGGTGCCTCAGAAGAAAAATGTACAAGGACAAATAATATAATATCTGTGATAAGAATCCACCCACGATACTTGCAAACAGTTCTAATCACAGCCGGCCCGGTGTCACAATATAGAATGCAAGTAAGCAAAATTTTCATGGTAAATTTCATATTTTGTCCCTTGAAAGCAAACACTTGGAGACTTAAAAACATATCTTGCAATATAGATGACCCTAAAAAAGGCATCAACACATGGCAAATTACAGGCGTGTCCAACTCGACGAAGCGACATGCAGATGAAAACCTATGACCTCTAAAGATTTTGCTATAGCATGGTCTTACAAAAATGATTTGGGTCTGAAAATAATTAACACACGGGGAACTAGGAATAAGTTAAGCCTCTTCCGGCCGTTCAGTTAGTTGGGGATCAGCCCGAAAAACGGCGAGGCCAAAAATGTTGGAGAAGCGCTTTCTCTCGCCACATTTCTCGTCTATTTTTTTGCCTGCCATTTTCCGCGCTGCGCCCCAACTAAGGACGTCTTTACACAACCCTAGGTTGCTTTTTACCCTGGGTTGAATCACTGCGGCGGGTAACCCTTTTGCAGTCAAATGTTTATAAGCGTTTACATGAAAACAGTAGTCAAGGCAGGTCAGCCCCCCTTGCCAGGTGTGTCGAAATGCGGGTTGACCCAGCGAGAAGTTTTGAAATTTCTTCGATTCTTACATGTATAAAACAGTAGGCCAAAAGCTAACACGGGTTGGTACTCTCAGTCAAATAATCATGTTGTTTCGTTTTTTTTGGTTTGTACATTAGGACTTCCCACCACTCCGTTATACTTTCTAGGTTTTTTGTTTGTCTTCTCTCTAGCCCATGTTTTCAGTTTTTGATCGGTAAAAAGGCTGCTGGCCTGGGTCAGGCTTGAAGCAAACCACATGCTATTGCAGACTGACAGCCCGGGTTGGTGTAAAGTGTTTACTTTTAGCACTCTCTGCGATGATTCAAGCCGGGGTAAAAAAGCAACCCGGGGTCATGTAAAGAGGGCCTAATAACTGAATGCCTGGAAGAGGCTTAACGTATCCCTAGTTCCCCCAGTTTCGATTATTTTAATTTCAGGCGCAAATCATTTTCACAGCGTGAAAAGCATCTTTTAGGAATTTTTTTCTTTGTTTTGTATTAAAAGCCTTCATGTAGTGTGTACTGACCTTACTTTATCTTGAAATTGAAATCAGTAATGTTCGACCGGAGATATTAAATTCCAACAGAAAAACGGCCGTTGATAAAATCTGGAACATGGAACATTCCGCAACATTCCGGAACATCCCGGAACATTCCGAAACATTGCATAATTCTAATAATTATGAGAAAAATATGTAAAATTAAATTTTCAAAACTAAAATAAACAAAAATAAACTGGTATCAGCTCGAAAATGAATTGCGGATAGGGGAGTCGCTAAGGGAGGGGTAGGAAGCATTGGGTTTTCATTCAACTGACTACAATGAGTGCAGGCTCCTCTTCTTTGCCGCCAATTATTTCATGTCGCTTTACAGCACTCTGTTTTTCAACACAAACATGGACGATTCGGACGACGAATCCCAGGTAATTCATTCCATCTTCTTTTTTGATCCCTGATTTCTTCAACATCTGAGGTGTTCGTCTAAGCATCATACAGTTGCTTGTTAAGTCAGTAGCCATAGTTTTGTCACTGTTCAGTCTTCATGTTACTATTTATCATCCCCAGTTTTCGTGCCGCTCCGCTAGGAATGTCTGACACTATGACCCACCAAGCCTTTCCGGAAGCCCGAGTAACAAGCAAGTTATTTATTACCTAGTAGTAATCAAAGATTAGGGCAGCGTGTTCACTCGCATGCACGTACTTTGCATGTCTGGTCTACTCTGGTGGTGTTCGAATGGCTCGATAGAAAACTAAGTTTGATCAAATGCCAGATAACGATCTGCACGTGAAGTTGAACTAGCGATGAATAGATTGTAGCCTGCGTTAAAAGTATTTTTAATTAATCAAGTATTGACTTGTACTGGACAAAACATTTTCCAGTTTCAGATCGCCAACAAAGTTTTGACCAGCGACCCTGCAAGACAGCACGTGCGCTGCCAAATGTTGTTAAATTTTGTGTTTGTAGTAGTTTACAATGTCATCAGAGCTCGAGCAGTCTGAATTAGTTTAGACAAGAAACTCAATGCCGAAGAGTTTTTATTTCTATCTCACAGAGAAACTATTTCTTCATGAGAAATCGCATATACACATATCTTTGTATTGATGTAATGAATTGAATAAAGAAATCACACTCATGTACCCATATTTTTAGGTCTGATTAAGGAGTTCGAACACCACCACCTTGGTTTTCTGTGAAGAACGAAATCTGGGAATAAGGGATAGTCACGTGATTAAACTGATGGCAAACGACTGGAAGGAATGGATTACTCTTCTTAGTTGCTAGCCTTCACTCATTGCAGCCACTTTCATTTTTCTTTCATTTTTCCCTTTTTTTGTTATGTTTTTGTTTTTATTTTCTGAGCTGATACCAGTTTATTTTTGATTTAATTTTTAAAAAATTTAATTTCCCATATTTTGCGCATAATTATTCGATGTTCCGGAATGTTCCGGAATGTTCCACGTTCCTGGTTTTATCGAAGGCCCAGAAAAACATACATGCCCGCAGTTGCACGTGGAATTGGCAAGACAAGCGGCGCTGCCAGTTAAATGGTTTTTCTGGGAAAATATTTTATTTTTAGAATTTGTTTTCTCAAAGTGCAACTTTACCTGTGTATTTATTTGTTTCTTTATTTGTCAATCCACATTTTTTTATCTTACTATTTTTCAGCGATGAAAAAATTTTCAAGGTTTTAGTTTGAATTTCATCAATCAAATTGTGAGAACTTTAGGACGCGCAGCTGACAAGTTGTTGAATGGTTCAAGGTTCAATTCACACGGGCAGTTTAGTTTTGGAAAGCAAAGCTTGAGTTTGTTTTGAGGCAACGATAGGGTCTAAAAGTACTTACGAGTGACCAGGAGTGACCAGGAGTGACCAGAAGTGACCACGAGCAACCACGAGCTACCATGAGAAGCTACGAGTGACCACGGTTAAGATTAAGCCAAAAATTTATCATGACGTCATTAAGAAGTCATTGTGAGGTCACTTCATCAAATAATGACCTGACCAGTGACCAAACTTAGGCTATTTAATAGTGTTGAGAGCACTGCCTGTGAGTTCACAATTCGATTTTTTTTCTTTCCAAATATTGGCTGTTGACCTTCTGTTCTGTCATGCTTCATTTGTGATCTTTTTTCAGTTGTGAAAGGTAAGAAAATCCGAGCAATCTTATTAAACGTAGTGTAAAGGTTCAAAACTTCACTCGTGGACTTTGCCAGTTTTGTTTGATCGAATAACAGATAACAATCTGCACGTGGGGTTGAACTACTAATGAATGAATTAAACTTGCCAAACTATAAGCTTTGTAGGGAACTATACACTTCTGGAAAAGTTGAAAATTTACATGGACATGTCAATTTTAATATACAGTATGTAAATCTTGATTTACATTCTTTGTAAATTACAATTTACATGTTAGGGTTTTTAAAAATTAAATTACAGGAAATTTACAGCTTTTAGTACAGCATGTAAATGTTCTGTAAATAGCGATTTACATTGTCTGTGTCGACAACGATCATTTGGAGAACATGTAAAAACCTGTAAAATATTTTACGCACTTTTACAGTATCCGCCTTTGTAAAAAACATGTAAATTGCTTTGCTAAACCATGTGAGAAATGTGTAAATAATTCAAACGAATGCTGTAAAAAGTCTGGAAATGTTAAGTTTGTAACCCTGTAAAAACCATGCAAATGAAAAAAGGGGGCCTGTAAGAAACATGTAAAAAGCATGTAAATGAAAAAAGGGGCCTGTAAGAAACATATAAAAACCATGTAAATGAAAAAAGGGGGCTGTAAGAAACACGTAAAAACAATGTAAATGAAAGAAAGGGAGCCTGTAAGAAACATGTAAAAAGCATGTAAATGGAAAACCTAGAAGTTGCACGGGTGCGGTGGGGGGCTGTAAATAGCCTGTTAAAAACATGTAAATTAAAAAGGGGGACCTTGCAAAGGCTGTGAAAACAATTTAAATGAGATGATGGGGGCTTCTCGAAAAACTGTAAAGACCACGTTAATGTAAAATGGAGACTCAGAAAAAAAAGATCTAAATTTAAGAGAAGGCCTGCTTAAACTCTGCAAAAACAATGTAATGGAAAAGTGAGCTTATTTAATATAACTCTGGTGTAACGGTTCAACCAACGGAGACTGTTCAAATGATGTAAATTCCAAGTTACCGACAGCTTCGCGATCCTCTTTTTAACGGTTGGTTGGATTTTGCAAAGAAATAAGTGAAAAGTTACCCCGGCCAGGGCAAACTTGGGGGGAGGGGGGGGGGGGAAGGGAGGAAGGGTTGCCTTTGGTAAACGGGAAAAAAAAAATGGGGCCTTTTAAAGGGGGGTAAAATTAAAATTTAACCACCCCGGAAAACCCCGTAAAACTACCCGAAAGCCCC
>Ga0126339_10002865_pt1 | contig 12439 bp, 7 predicted proteins | sample OrbTmetagenome_2_FD_92532 | JGI IMG/M metagenome (GOLD analysis project Ga0126339, IMG submission 92532) | Coral microbial communities from Petempiche,Puerto Morelos, Mexico - Orbicella T R C metagenome | ecosystem: Host-associated > Invertebrates > Cnidaria > Coral | place: Petempiche,Puerto... | reverse complement strand
GAACGGCAGTTCAGCAGCGTTTGTGCAATTTTCTTTCAGCGACTGATACGAACAAACTGTCGTGTAACTTACAAGCGATAAATATGTAAATACGTGCTGATAAGTTGTTTGTAAATACGTGCCGGTTTGCAGTCATCGATCACCAATTATGGGGATAACATTTTATCTACGAGAAATATGTTACTAAAATCTTACTCACCTAACGTTTGGGAAAGGCTTTCAAGCAGCTTCGCTTGCTCAAGTTCAGCTCAGGCCCAGTTTCATATGCAGACAATTAGAATACCCTGAACCTCATTATGAAGACAATGAGCTCAGTTCATTCCACAAACAAAACAAAAACATCTCCAGTTCTGTGTACTTACGCTGCTTAAGTGAACAGTCGCAAACAATTTGTGAGGGTTTTTCAATCTGAACACACGTGCATGTTTGCGAATCCAAGTGTTGTTTATTTCCATCCCAAATTACCTCCATCCCAGTCCCCTCGCAATTGTTTATTAAAGTTTTTCGAAAGCCCTGGAAAGTTTTTCGGGCCTGCAAAGCCAGTTTTAGATAATCTGTACCTAAAAACTGAGAGGTGTATATGCCTGAAACTTCTTGTATGAAGAGAACCTCTGTTCATATTAAGAATATGCGAATAAAACAGTGCTGTAATCATAGGGTTTGAGATTTTACTATGGCTTTCCAGCCAAGTGTGAAAACTTCTCAGACCTTCAAGAAATGGGCCCCTGGCCCAAGTTGTTCGAAGGCTGGATGACGTTATCCACCTTTCAAACAACCCCTGAACTGACGTCACTGGGTGTTGCTTTAAGTCCTCAAACAGTTCACAATTATTTCGCTCCGTTTTTGTCGCCTTAATAAAAATCATTGGCACTCTAACTTATAGGGATATTCAGATATGGATGACTGCACCAACGATCCTTTCCAAAATTTATTATGAGTTTTAACATTTAATATGAAAATTCAAATATTGCGGCATAACGAGAATATTACATGTATCACAGAAAAACTAGAGAACTGATGTGTGACCTTCTAATATTGTGAGATCTCGGATGAACTGACAATAAGCAGTCTGCTGCAGAGTCCAGCCCTGCTGTTGGTGAGATCTCCATATGGTGAACGAACTCACAGCAATCCCACATTTTGCTAGCATCTTCTGAATCTGTTGGCTTATAGTCTCATCATTTTTTCGCATCTGTTGATCTATAAATGCTTTTGCATCCACAGACAACTTTGTTGGTCTTCCCAAGCACGGTAGATTCACCATGGAACCAGTAATTTTTAGTTTCTTGATGATGGGAGAGACGCTGGCGTGGCCTACTACTGCTTACTAGTAAACCTTTGTTCTTCGATAACCTGAATATTCGAGTTTGTGAAGGAGCTTGATTCGAGTTCTCGTATAATTTGAAACTTAAGGCATGATGACTGACCATCAAGGTCCTTTAAATATTAAATGTAAAGTGAATGAGTGAATGATTTCAGGTTTAAGTTACAAAACACGAACAGTCGCTATGGCAGCAAACTGGCATGGAGACAGGGGCCTGGCGTGGGAAAAATCGTGTGGTTCTACATGCTCTGGCGTGTTGGCAAGTGTATAACATAGTGATTAAGTACAATTGCATTTATTTATCGGAACTGTGGTGTTTTGGGGTTTTGGATCAAGTCAGCAATTTAGTATTCCTTCTGAAATAACTAGGTGAATTTCATAGCTAACATTTCGTCAAGCTGTGATGCTATTTCGGCAGATTAATGGTTTCTTTCCTATGCAATGATTGGAAAGGTCATTTGTATATTTCACTTAGCAAACTGTGTTTTGAAAACGCCCTTGGCCTATTGATAAACAATAGATCGAATTTTCAGGAGGAGCGCATTTAATCGTTCGAAAAATTGCAGCGACTTTTCGGGAGGAGCGAATTATCACTCGAAAATTCACGGTGAATCATTACGCAAAGTGAATTAGCGTTCAAAAAATTGTGCAGATCAAAACAATAGGTGTCACGAAAATGCGGAGAAATTTGATGGAAATATTGTTTCAAGTGAAATTTCTTCAAAGAGCCCCAAAAAGCAGGAATTTCGTCAAAATTTGTTTGCCTTACTTTTGCACAATACTGTATAGTATAGTGTTTCTAGAATCGACAAATGGCAATGGTTTTTTACTTAGCAGTGCCAAAATACTAGTAGGCAAGGTCAAAGTAAACATTTTTGTGACATCAAAACCTACCTGGCTCCCTTCATTTTATGTTACATTTTCAGTTTTTCTCTTTTTTACTATGCTACACATGTTGAAAATTTTATCAGCTCTTGGAAAACAGTAAAATAGTTAATAGATACACTGGGCATGTGAGCTGACACTCTGGTCGTTTCTTTCTCCTATATTTTCAATGTTTTGGTTAAATTTGTCCTTTAATACCGTTGTTCCTTGTGAAAGTAAGTTAACCGTGGAGACTTGCAATTGAACCAGAGCTATTAATCAAATACAAACAACTCGTGATGGCGTTAATGGGGGAACACTGCCTTGTGTTTGGTTAGCTCATGTGACTTCCGGTGATAGCGTGACAAAACAACTGCACATATCTCCCCAGCACTACGAGCTGAATGACAGACAGCACATACTGGATCGGACAAGAGTATTGGTTAGCAAGCGATGCTCAAAGGTGATGAAAAAACAACAAGCTTGGGGGAAGTCGCTGCGCACTCTTAACCGCACTACACAGGACTGACCCTTTGTTTATTATACAGGAGTACATGACCGACCTTGTCTCCAAAGGGAGGGAGGGAAAATTAAATGATAGATTTTCAATAAGTAATAGCTAGGTTGCTTAGACGAACTCAAAATGGACTCTGAACAGTTGTGCAAGCTTTTATATGGAGATGTTCATCTGCTGGTAAACCAGTAGAAAAGACTGTACTACTGAACAGCTTGCCCTAGCATGTGTAACATCTTAAACATGAATGGTGCTTTAATGCTTTGCACCAATGCCATGGTTCGTTATAACATTCTGAAGGTAACAAAGCTACAATGTTTTAGGTTTAGCCACAATAAAGCTTACAGTTTGCTGACCTTTGGAATATAACTGTTCAATAGCTCTATAGAAAGTGATGCCATGAACATGAACGGCTCATTGAGAACGTATGTCACACTGCATTAACTATATTTTACTGGCGTGACAGTAACATCTCATATGATTTTGAAGAGAATTGTCCTTTAATTTAATCCTATAAAAATTTATGTGTGCCTAAAAGCACTTGACAATCTGTTAATCTTGAATTATCCTGAGTTACTTGTTTTAAATGGTACTGCATTTCACAATTTCTATTAGTTAAAAACCTTCTAGTGGACCCTTCAATGTCAATCGAAGTTGTTCATGTGCATTATCTTGACACAGATCCTTTCATAGCTCCAGTCTTCTGAGTTTCATGCTCTGTCTCCTTCAGCCCTGCTTTAAATGTAATAACATGGAATTCATTGCATGCCACTAATAAATAAATATAGCTATTACATGAAGTTTTTTTTATTCAATACAGATGCAGTTGGCTGTTGAAGAGAAGTGTGAGTTCTTGCCTTTTCTTTCACCAAAAAAGGTATTTATGTTTTATTATTATTTTTTAGTAGGTAACATTTCCATCTGTTCTGTGGACCAGTAGAATGACAAATAGCCAGTTACAGCAAGATCTTTCTAACATCGTTGTACATTTCCATTGGAAACCCCTTTGGTGTCACTTGTCACAGAAATGAGATTTACACTGAGATAAAGATTAAGGGGCAGGATCTTTCCAACTTCATTAAGTTGTTATAGAGAGACCTTGACCCTGACCAGGAGCCAGATGTATTTGAGTTTAGCCTTGCCGTCCTCAGAAAGAATGGAGTTGTAGTTTGTTTCCCAGGAGAATGCTTGATGAAATCAATACTGGTGCTACTGAGACACCCCATAAGTCAACATATATGGACAACTCTACTGACAGCATTGATGACAATGATGAAGGAGTGGAGCTCTACTGTCAACTTTAAGTGCTGTGCAGAGCTTCCTGTATATGTAAAAGAGAAGGCAGATCTCTAATAACCCAAAAGGTATTAAAATGATTCCCACAGAAAAACAGCTGCTACAGAGATCGGGATTAACAGTGGCTAAGATCCAATAACAATGGCATATGGATTACGTGAAACAGTGAAGTGTAAACATGGAAGAGTGATCACTGTTGCCATTTCTCCAGTTTCTTCAGAAATTCAGGCAACTAAAAGCTGAAAGTGTCCTTCAAAAAGAACATTTTTGACTTGCTAGAATCTGTATGTCTGTCCGTTATTGTCGGGGAGATACTGCATGTACTTCAGAAGATGTGAACAAGAGGCTACAACTGGGACAATGACATTCAAGATGAAAATTGATTTGAGCAGATAAAGTCAGGAAAAGGTGTAGATTACTTGCTGTCTACAAAACAGTGTTAAGTCAAAGCTCATTTCCCCTTCAGATCAAGTTAGCCAAGTGTTCCTTATGGTGAGCCAACCTGGCAACCAAAATGCCAGAGATGAAAGCCACCAAGAGTTTTTACAATGCCACTGTCTGCATATCTCCTGACATATATTCTGTACAAAGAAACTGTTGACATAACTGGCTACAGTCCTCCAATCCTTGTAAGAGATAGTGAAAAGCACAGGAGTTAATTTCATGAATACAGACAACATGGATGACAGAATAGCTCTTGATGCTAAATGCCAGACCCAGGTGGATTAAGGTGACGGAGGACACATAAGGATATGTACTACCTTGCACTGGAGCTCAGTCTCCCTGGAAGACTCAAGCTCCGAATGCAAATCATAGACAATCACCCTGGAACGGATGGTTATACCAAGGTAACCAAAGCTCAACACAGAACCAGGACAGTAGCTAGGCCAATGCATAAATTGGTGCCATTACAAGAACCGCTTTATTGTTCTTGAACATGTTTGACTTTACCATTGGAAATACTTGGACTATTTAACATGTCTGCTGCCTTAGAGAGCTTTCTGTTATCTGTTCATTCACCACCCAAGAACCACAGAGGTTAACTACTCAGTTCCCTGCAATTTAGTATGCCGCCACTGCAATGTATATACTAGACAGTATAGTTTGCTTTGAATATTTTTAGTGTTTTATGACAAGTTAAAATTAGAACCTTGTGATAAACTAAAATATTTAGATAAAAGTGTTAAGAAATACGTCTAAAGAGGTTTTTTTCTGGTCATTTAGGTCCATGTTAAAGATGGAACAATTTTTGCACTGGAATTTTACAAGACAGAACAGGTTTGTCATCACTGTTGTGCAGAACTACAATGTACAATGGGCGACAATAGTGTTAAGACACTTTGCAGTGAAATTTGATTTTTGAGTGTCTTGGAAACATTTCCCCCCTCCTTCCCTCCATACAATGTTGATTTTTCTATTTCTTAGACTGCACAGACTACAGCACATACACAACATTGAATTGGGGGACAGGGCATGTCAAAGAATTAATGTTAGAAGCAAGTAAAATAGAGTAAGTGCTCAAATATCAAAAGGCATCATTTTCTAAAAGTATCTCAACTTCTTTGTCGTCCATTGTCTGGAGTCTATTTGTGTAAACTGTGGCGATTTCCATTATTATTTCCAAGTTCTAACAAGTTTATTTTTACAATAGCCACCAAACTGTGTGGTTCAGAGCGAATTGTGACTAAAGAAAAAGTGACAAGTGTTTTTTCTCACAAAAATTCTGAAACAAAGATGAAACCTGGTCTATTCCGTTAATAAATTGATCCATATTTAGCTGTCAAGGTGGTGTGTATCGCCACTTTTTCACTTTTAGCGCATTCAAAGAGTGTCTATATCGCTTTCATTCAATGCAATTCTCACCATGACACAAGGTTTTCTCTGTTCAGTTGTAATATTTGACGAAAAAAACAGAAATTGTACCATTCTCTGGCAATGATCTCTCTGTCTGACCTCAATACAGTGGTTTACTATTGCAGATGACCTCATAATGACGTCACACTAGCGTCTGCATATCATTTTGAAAGCGGCATTGTACTAAGCGCGTAAAATTTGATATCAACTGAGAGTAGCTGGTAGAACATAGAGCGTAGACTGGCTTAGAGGGTTGATGGTAGATGGTAGATTTTAGAACGAAGATTGAAGAGAGTAGTTGGTAGAACATAGAGAGTAGAATGTAGATGGTAGAATATAATTATAGCGCAGAGGGTAAACTCAATAAAGAATTGTACATTGAAAAGATTATTAAAATACTGTAAACTGTAATAACACTTCAATAACACTTAAATAATATATGAGATAATAAAGAAAGCCAATAAATTTCAATTACAAAAATTACAGCATTGCAGATGATCGAGAAACTCACACTTGTAACCCAATATTTTTATCTATCTACTGGTTTTTTAAGCCTCTAAGCTGGTGTAGAGAGTAGTCAAAAATTCTTGAACTGATCAACTCGCAAACACGTAGAGCGTAGAGCCTAGATTGTGGAACATGGAGTGTAAGAGCTTTAAGAGCCGATTCCTGTAAATACTGAGAATGAGATGACAGTCGTGAAACTTCGGATTTCTTCATATTTTGCCCAAATAACCTCTATAGTGAGTTGTTTTCGAAGATACCATTCAAAGGTCCTGAAGCGCTTTAGGTTTTTCGAAATCGAGGATAGTCCAAAAATCGCCATTTTAGCTTCCTGCCGCCGCTGAAAACGGCCGAAAATTATGCATTTTCTTTTTGCTTGTACAAATCAACATGATATCTATCAATATACTTTGGGTAGCTCATAGTACGTGTCTTGCTGTTTCTAAAGCATGAATTTGATTAGCAAAAGCTCCAAGTGTTATAATATTTTCGGCCAATACAAGTACCTTGATCGAAGCTCATGAGTGAAAGGGCTAATTTCAGCTAATTTCAATACCATCAAAAGCCCACTGGTAAATTGAATTTGAAGTCGAAACTAAAATTTTCTGAAAGCCCATACTCCATATCATGTTGTGTGAAAGTCTCTTTTGCGGCCTGAAAAAAGTACCCTGTCCAGAGCAATAAACGTGTGGTACATTTTGAGAAATTCGTCATTCGTGAAACCAACATGGAACTCGGAAAGCTACCTCCATCAAGAACAAAAATAAGTGAATGGAAGCCTTTTTCGTCAATAAAGATGCTTGCAATCTGCTTTGTTTTTCCTTTTAGATTGACCACATGATTAACTTTGGCAAGCATTTGCAGTTAAATGAAAAAAGACACTGCTTTCGGTACATTGTAATGTTATGCAAATTTATTGCTATCACCAGCATGTGCATATCGCCGAAACTGATTTTACTTCCACCTACTGTATGTTTCTTTGGAAGGTTACAACTGTAGCACCCATTATTTGTTCAATATTGGCAGTTTTATGTGGATTGAGTAACCAATCAATCGATTACAGTTGCATCCAACTTGTTGGATGTAAATATTCGAGCACAACCATTTCATGTAAACAGACACACTATACTTTAAAAATAACCATCTCATCGCAGCATTTCTTGAAATCCTGGTCTGAGACCAGGTAATGATAAAGCGTGAGCAGTTGGCAAAACCTCATGATCAACTGTCGCAGAGTTGTGGCATAAATATTATGACAAGATAATTCGACCATTGCATTTCTTACCCGTGTGCTTGCAATTCTAATATAATGGGTACAATTGCCCCTGTTTTTTACCACCAGATTTATAGATGAATTGTTCGTTTCCTATTACCTAATATGGCACATACCTCTGAATAAAACACATACTGTGACATCATTTTGCTTCGAATGTTCCAACAGTCATCCGCCACTTGCAAAGTGTATAAAGCAGCAAGACAGAAAACCAGAAGTGTTTTTTCGCCAATCGCACTACTCTTTCCAGATTTCTTCCTTACAAAGTTTCCAGACTTTACTCCCTTTCAAAATTCCATGACTTCACTGTTCTGTTAGCCAGTCCGAATAACTGTCATGGTGTTAGTTGAGTAAGTAGTTGACTTTTGTTTGGTGGTCCTTGCTCAGAAAAATCGGCAAATGTGGATTGCTTGACAAACACATGACAAGTGAGTGAAGATGGCGGTGAGTGAATCCAAACTGTTTGCTCGTGCCAGTAAGGTAGTTTGCATTGTCAGCCTAACTAAACATTTTTGGACGAAATTGGAAGATGTAGGGGGAAAGGGGGTGTTGTTTAATTCTGCAAAAGGACAGAACTCGATGAATCACAGAGCCGCGGGTCCTGCTATCACGGCATGTCTACGTAGATTAATGGAAAGTATTACCGGATTCACAAAAGTTGTACAACAAACCTTTCCTCTTTACCTTTAAAATACATGTTTGTCGTTTGTGCTTTTTTAATAGAAATGCACTGTTGATAGTGCTGGGATACAAAAAGAGCAAAAGAAGCCTAGAGGGCATCGGATTTTAGATACGCGGTGTGCGTTTACATACATATTCACCCCTGTTGCTTTCTGCTAAACTATATAAACTATGATATGGGCACTTTCCATTCGACCAAAAATTCTGAAATTTTCGAAACAGGCATGAATAGTAGGGCAATTTCCTGGGAAAGGTTCCAGCAAATACAGAAATTTTTGGTCGAATAGAAAGCGCCCATATATATACCTCCTTAGCCGGGAATTTGGTAGCAGAAAAATCGGACAGTCAGAGGAGCTAAAATTTTCCTTTATTTTACCTCGAGAATTCACAATTATGGACAAAGTGAACTTCTACATCCATAATTAGGCGGTGTGAAATAGTTAGCATTATGTATTGTAGCCTTATTTTACACATTTTAGAGGCAAAAGTAAGAGCGAATGTATGGACTGTCCACCAGGATGAAAAAATGTCTCTGTTGTAAAGAGGAGTCCACTGTGCAGAGGTGACCATTAGTGGAGGTTCGGCTGTATAGCCTATGTAGTTTTAAAAAAGAAAGTAACAAGAGTGAATATGTATGTAAATAGACCAATTTCGATATATTAAAATTCAGCCTAAAACAATAGACCCCAGTACAAGGCTCTGGGGAATAACTACAGAGTTTGTGGGGTTTATTCCCCAAAGCCTCGTGCTGAGGTCTATTGTGTTAGGCTGAATTTTAATATATCGAAATTGGTCTATTCTCAACACGTACCCATTTAAGACTAGTGCCTCCTAGGCCTCCTTTTCCATCCCAGTCATGTCCCCGGTGCATTTCTATACCAAAAGCACAAACAACGTACCTGTGTTTTAAAGTTGAATAGGAAGGGTGTGGTTTTGTATTAATGGTAATAAAGTCGAAACTTTCTACAACAGTCACGTTGGGAACAGAGGAAAGTGGTTTTTATGGGACAGTATCTGTAGGGGTGAAGTGCGACACCGATATTTTCTTGGGATTCATGATTTTTATCTTAAGAAAAATGCTCAGTGTAACATGTAAATACGTAACACAATCAAAATATATCGATAAGACAGAAACCAAACAGAAATGAGACCAATGATGCGCGGTATAGATCAAGTTTCATGACCATGTCCAATAAAAAATGGGGTTTTGTAGACAGGGTTCGTCAGTTGTTGATTAACTGGCCATTTCAGAGAAGTTATCTTGGCAGTTGGGATGCGTTTTAGTGGCTGTTGCCATTGTGTAGAGGTGGCCATTCTAGAGAGGTTAAAATAAGAGTGACCATCCGCCAGTACAAAAAAAGTGGCTGTTGCAGAGAGGTGGCCATTTCTGTAGAGGTAGCTGATAGTGGAGGTTCGACTGTACTTTCCATTTTTTCACACAGATGTAGAAGAAAACACCCTGCCTACACGAGGGGAGCAAGGAACAGTTTTGATTCCCTGTCCACGTCCCTGGCAAGGCGGGCAGACTCCCATATAAAAATGACAGGGGTGCTTTTCCTACCTTTCAGGGGTTAAAAATGAAGTTCAAGTAGCCTTAAGGGTGTTTATCCTCAAAAGGTCCACAGCGGGAGCTTTTGGGATGCCTTTTAGGGTACTGATCTGAAAAGAAATATGACAGGAGATAATGTGTTATTTAAGAATTGGTATCTCTTAGGAGAGAAAAAATTTCAAGTCACACCCACAAAACAGAATCTTGGTACCTCATAAGGGTTCCTTTCAAAATTTCCACGAGCACCCCCGTCCCCCTCCTCTCGTGATCTACGTGGCCATCTTCACTCACTTTGCAAAACGTCATATGTTCACGATTGTCGCGCAATCCACATTTGCAGAGTTGTCTGAGCTACAACCACCAAACAAAGTCAAGTACTCAACTAACACCATGACAGTTATTCGGACTGTCCAACAGAACAGCGAAGTCTTGGAACTTTACAAGAGAGCGAAGTCTAGAAACTTTGTAATAAAGAAATCTGGACAGCATAGTGCGATTCACTAAGAAACATTTGTGGTTTTCTGTTTTGCTGCTCATGTTTTGCAAGTGGCGGATGACTGTTAGAACACTCCAAGCAAAATGATGTGGTATGTGCCATATGTGATAGGAAATGAACGATTCATCTATAAATCTGGTGGTAAAGACAGGGGCAATTGTACCCATTATATTAGAATTGCAAGCACTTGGAAAAGAAATACAACGGTCGAATTATCTTGCCGTATTATGCCACAACTTTGCGACAGTTGATCATGAGGTTTCGCCAACTGCTCACACTTTGTTATCATTACCTGGTCTCAGACCAGGATTTCAAGAAATGCTGCAATGAGACGGTTATTTTTAAAGTAGAGTGTGCCTCAAGCATATGAATTACATGGTAATTGGCCGAGTATTACGTCCACTGAACATATAGGGCTGAACTCACACACGACCGCTCTCATGTGGCTTTGATAGCTCAGTTGGTAGAGCATTACACCGATAACGCAAAGGTTGTGGGTTCGAATCCCGTTCAGAGCCTGAAAATTTTTTCAGGTCATTTTTCCAGTAGTGTTATGGCTGCATTTGCATCCTTCATTCTTTAGAGTGTGCCTGTTTACATGAAATGGATGTGCTCAAATATTTACACCAAACATGATGGATGCAACTGTATTCGATTGATTACTCAAGTTTCACGTTTCAAAATTTTTTTTTTTGAAGTCAGGTTCAGCTGTGAGTCTTCCACAAAAATTAAAACTGCCAATATTGAACGAATAATGGGTGCTACAGTTGTAACCTTCCAAAAGAAACATACAGTAGGCGGAAGTAAAATCAGTTTTGGGCGATACACACGTGCCGGTGATTGAAATAAATTTGCATAACATTACACTGTACCAAAAGCAGCGTCTATATTTTATTTAATTGCAAATGTTTTCCAAAGTTAATTATGTGGTCAATCTAAAAGGGAAAAAAACAGATTGCAAGCATCTTTATTGACGAAAAAGGCTTCCATTCGCTTATTTTTGTTCTTGATGAAGGTAGCTTTACGAGTTCCATGTTGGTTTCACGAATGACGAATTTCTCAAAATGTACCACATCTTTATTGCTCTAGACAGGGTACTTTTTTCAGGCTGCAAAAGAGACTTTCACACAACGTAATATGGAGTATGGACTTTCAGAAAATTTTAGTTTCGACTTCAAATTCAATGTACCAGTGGGCTTTTGATGGTATTGAAATTAGCTAAAATTAGCCCTTTCGCTCATGAGCTTCGATCAAGGTGCTTGTATCGGCCGAAAATATTGTAACACTTGGAGCTTTTGCTAATCAAATTCATGCTTTAGAAACAGCAAGACATGCACTATGAGCTACCCAAAGTATACTGATAGATATCAACGTGTTGACCTGTACAAGGGAAAAGAAAATGCACAATTTTCGGCCATTTTCAGCGGTGGCAGGCAGCTAAAATGGTGATTTTCGGACTTTCCTTGATTTCGACAAAACTAAAACGCTTCAGGACCTTTGAATGGTATTTTCGAAAACAACTCACTATAGAGGTTATTTGGGCAAAATATGAAGAAATCTGACTGTCATCTCATTTTCGGTATTTACAGGAATTGGCTCTTAAGAGCGTAGTGTGTTGACCATAGATGGAAGAAACTATAGCTCAGAGAGTAGAGCATAGTCAGGGTAAACTCAATACAATTGTAAATGGAAAACAATTATTAAAACACTGCGGTCCGTAATAACACTCAACATCCCTGAGCGATGTAATATTTGCTACCATAACTATACGCCACTACACCTCTACGGTGTATGCATATCTGAGAGAAATGGAGCTTAAACATTCAAAACACTACTGTAGAGTCGTAGAGCTCGACGAAAATTTCTATCCCTAATCGAGCTTCATAAAAATGGGCTGGGTTTATCATTTTGGCAAATGTCTCTTTCACCACGGTAGACTGTATCTAGTGAGTGTGATTCCCATGCTAGATTTCCATTATTTATACATCAGAAAGATCACATAAAGTGACATTCAACACATGCTCCATTTACATTTGACATCAACTCATGACTCCAAATGAAAAATTGTTTTCTTTCACACATTT
>Ga0126339_10002864_pt1 | contig 12441 bp, 8 predicted proteins | sample OrbTmetagenome_2_FD_92532 | JGI IMG/M metagenome (GOLD analysis project Ga0126339, IMG submission 92532) | Coral microbial communities from Petempiche,Puerto Morelos, Mexico - Orbicella T R C metagenome | ecosystem: Host-associated > Invertebrates > Cnidaria > Coral | place: Petempiche,Puerto... | reverse complement strand
TTGAAGTTGTGAGAGTTTGTTTGGCTGTTTGTAGCTCGGCGCTGTAATGGCGCATAATCCTGCGTGTCTCTCTCTATACAATTTTAATTAAAAAATGACTCAATTTCAGTCGAGGTTACCTCTCCGATAGTTGCTGTATTTGAGAGAATTTCTGTGGTATACACTTAACGAATTTCCTCGCTATCTGCTACTCAATTTACGGCAGAAAGCTCTGATTTCGAGTGATTCGCAACGAATGACTGAAATTGTTTTTGTAGTACAACTTGAATCTTTGCATGAAATTTCACACCGGAAAAACACTTTTGGAGAACCTAATTGGTGAACTAAATGCCACTAACATAAAGTAGTTCGAAATAAATCTGTTCTTTAATACATCTTACCTTGTCTAGTATCTGAGTTACTCGCTCGTTCGCTAGTTAGATTTTTTTAGGATATTGGTTTCTGCACGGCGCGTAAGCCAATTCAATGACAAAGTTACGTAAACAAACCCACTTGTAAGCCAATTTACCGTAAGAAAAAAAGATAAACATGTCATTGTCCGGCTTAGGGTCGGTCCGTATAGTGAAAAACTGTGACCGAGGTCTTGAAAATGCTGCCCTCGGCCTGCGCCCTCGGGCAGCATTTTCAAGACCTCGGTCACAGTTTTTTCCTATACGGACCTCCCGGCCGGCCAATAACATATATCTATTCTCTCCACAGTTTTTCTCTTTTTTTCTGGTAGTGTTAAGGTTGGGTTATAGAATGCAACGTATGACCATATAAAACTGGTTTAATAAGATGCATGCCATGTAAATAACGAAGGAATTTGGAGGGAGAGCAATCAATCGTGGATGCATGTCTGAGATATTGGACCCTATTTTGTGCTATTTGTCCCAAAGTTTTGTTGTTTTCTGCTAGTAGTTTTAAGGTTGGGTCATAGAATGCTACGTATGGCCGTGTCGGGATATTTTGTTCCATTGTCTTTTATGTTGAGCTACTTTCTGCTGTTTTGTGCTATGTGTTTTCAGGTTGCGTTATTAAGTGCTAGCTTAAGTCACGTTGAGATATTTTTCCTTATTTTTTGCTATTTTGCGCTACTTGAATCTGTTTTCTCCTATATGTTTTTAGGTTGGGTTACAAAGTGCTTGGTAATGTCAGGTTGAGATCTTTTCGCCTATTCTCTTCTGTGTGGCGCTACTTTTTTCTTATGTTTTCTTAGGTTGGGGTATAAAGTGCTAGGTTGTGCCATGTTGAGATATCCCCTATTCTCTGCTGTGTTTGGCGAAGTTGTGTCTTTTTTCCTATGTGTTTGAAGGTTGGGTTACAAAATGCTACTTTGTGCCATGATAGGATACTTTCCTGTATTTTCTGCTTTGTTTAGCTAGGTTGTGCTGTTTTCTCTTATGTGTTTTCAGGTCGGGTTATAATGTGCTAGGTTAAGTCGCGTTAAGATCTTTTCCCCTATTCTTTGCTTTGTTGCGCTAGTTTGTTATGTTTTCTCCTATGTGTTTTACGTCACGTTGAGATATTTTCAACTATTCTCTGCTATGTTGCGCTTGTTTCTGCTCTGTGATTTTAGGTTCGGTTATAAAGTGCTAGGTTATGTCATGTTGAGATATTTTCCCCTATTCTCTGATATGTTGCACTACTTCCTGTTGTTTTTTCCTATGTGTTTTTAGGTTGGGATATAAAATGTTAGGTCATGTCACGTTGAGATATTTCCCTCTATTCTCTGCTATGTTGCACTGCTTTGTGCTGTTTTCTGCTGTGTTTTTAGGTTGTGTTGTAAAGTGCTATGTAGAGTCACGTTGAGATATTTTCCCTATTGTCTGCTATGTTGCGCTACTTTGTACTGTTTTTTTTTCCTGTGTGTTCTTAGGTTGGGTTAAAAAGTGCTAGGTTATATTACGTTGAGATACCTTCCTTTATTCGCTGCTATGTTGCGCTACTTTCTGCTGTTTTTTCCTGTGTGTTCTTAGGTCGGGTTATAAAGTGCTAGATTACGCCAGGTTGAGATATTTTCAACTATTCTCTGCTGTGTTGCCCTACTTTGTGTTGTTTTCTCCTATGTGTTTTTAGGTTGGGCTATAAAGTTCTAGATTATGTCACGTTTTGTCTTTTATGTTACGCTACTTTGTGCTGTTTTCTCTTATGTGTTTCTAGGCTGGTTTATAAAATGCTACGTGCATGGTGCTATGTTGAGATATTTTCCCCTATTCTCTGCTGTGTTTAGTTAGGTTGTCCCGCTTTCTTTTATGTGTTTTAGGTTGGGTTATAAAATGGTACGTTGTGCCATGTTGAGATTATTTGCCCCTATTCTCTGCTGTGTTTAGCTAGGTTGTGCTGTTTTCTCCTATGCGTTTTTATGTTGGGTCATAAAATGCTACGTTGTTCCATGTTGAGATATTTTCCCATATTCTCTGCTGTGTAGCGCTTGGTTGTGCTGTTTTCTCTTATGTGTTATTAAGTTGGGTTATAAAATGCTACGTTAGGCATGTGCCCTGCTTAGATATTTCCGTATTATATTCTCTGCTGTGTTGCACTAGGTTGTGCTATTTCAATCAAATGAGTCATTCTTGATCTCTTAACATTTTAAATTCAGGGATATTTCTTTTGTTACCACTTGCAACAAATTAGCACTCAATTAGACCATTTTGAGAGAGAAGCGACACACGCTGGGGCTTGGGAAAGAAAATGATCACTCCTGAGGAAGGCCAGAGTTTTAGTAGTATACATATCCCCTTTTATCAGGTTTAGATAAGTTGCAACTGTAAACAGACTTGGGTGTTATCTACTCTATGCACATACTATATGCAGCATATAAGCCAAATCTGTACAGCGAGATCAACAGCAATTATTTTAACACCCTGTACTTGACATACCCTTGCATCTCTGTTGTTGTCTTCAGTTTGTTTGTCCCCTTGTCCTTGAATCCTAACTTTCAGATTGCATTTGTTGTTAACAAATGTCTCCTTCAATTGTGTATATGTAACTGTTGAAATATTCAAAATGATTATGAATGTAGCAACCGCCACTGAAAGTTGATAGACTACACAAGAATCTCTTCTAAAGTAAAACCCTGCCTTACGGCCACCCCCTTAACACGCTCACCTTGATATGACAGCCACTTTATTCTAGGTCAGTCATTTTCTTATTTTCTGATTTAAAGAAGCACTTTAATTAATACGGTCAACGCATAAATATGGCCAGATTTTCGTGGCCCGTCTAGCCGGATTGATGACATTCCATCCTATTTCGCTATAACTGAAATGGAAATTAATTCCATCGCACTGCTCGCTTGCAGAGGAGTAAATATTTCACCAAAAGTTACCACAACTTAGACAACAGCCAGAATATAACATAGCGTTACTCTGTTTGCTTAAACAAACTGTTGAGTTGAGTTACGGCTGATTCACAGGAGTTACGATTTTTAACGGCAAATATATATGCAACATGTCCTTGGTGTTGGTTTCCTTTCAAAATGAATTATTTGGCAGGAATATATTTCTATTTTGGAAATGGTCAAATTGAAAACGAGTAAGGATACTGACGCATTCTTCTGGGAAAAACAAAGGGTTAAAATTTGGAATGTGGCGGTACAGCCATGCAAACGAAAAATTCGAAAGAGCACATTCAGCCCTCTTACCAAGCGAGAAAAAAGAACATCGCGCGTTGTTAAATAATAATGCAACTTCTGCACACCTTAGAAAAATTACCGTTAGAATTGTATCGAGAGCAGTCTACACATTAATTTTTATATCAAAGCTTCTGTCCTGGATTTTCTTCTACTTTTCATAAAATAATTTGTGTCATCTTGAGCAGTTTGTATTGCGCTAATTAATTGACATAATTAAAATATAATTCAATGTTACCTGGACAGCTTACAAATCGTTTCACTGAGATCTGCGATATTGTTAAGGTTGCTGGAAGTAAAATCATCTTCTAAGACATCATTTGGTTCAGTGACGATGCCTTTTAGCTCTTGTATTCGTTCTGTTTTGTCACTGTTGGGAATAAGGGTCCAACTATTTTGACGTTGTTGTTGACTCTCAGCAGTTTTTCAGCTTTCTCAAGCCTGAAGGTGTCCATAATGTTTCGACTCGCACCCCCTCCATATTCCGCTTTGCTGTCTGAGAATACCACTAGAATCTTGACAGTTGTTGAAATTTAAAGTAGAAAAAAATGAAAGCAATGGCTAACCATTTGTGAATAACAGAATTTAATACTTGAGATCTGCTAACTCGTAGGGTTTGTACAGTGCAAAAGGTCTTAAAATCTGTAACATTCTACCCTTAAATTTCAAACCTTGAACAGTATTCATGTCAATTATTGAATACCTTCAAATAGCCATACACATCGGTAATGAAATACAAGTAAAAATCACCTTTGCTGTGTCGTCGCCTTTTCTGTCGTCTCGTCGATTTTGAAATTGTTTTAGGATCGTTCTTGAATAAGAACAACTACATCGGCTTTAGTCTTGCAGAAATCACCACCTGCAATTAACAGCACTAAGCATCAACATAATAAGGAACTGAGGACCCTGATGACCTCCATTTTGTATACAAAGTGTAGTGCAGATCACTGGGTGTACGAAAAAATACTGAACCAATCTCGGTTTTCTGAAATGTTCATCAACCATGTGTGGCTTGAAATACTTTTGTCTTTACTGACGACAAAAATCTTATATCAAGACTATCAAGCATGGCGTATTTAACAATTATTCTACGAACGCGTACTGAATACCAGATGATAGACAGACAACAAGAGTCTCGTATCCAACAAGCACAATCAAACAACAACGATGAAATGCTGCAATATCTACTCAGTCTCCCCCAACCTCTGGTCATTTCTGTGCTAAATTGATAACTTTGTTCAGTTGTACTCTAACAGTGTAAACTGTCGTTTGAGTGTATGAGACAACTAAAGATCAAAGTTCTTTAAGATGGGATTGAAAAGTTTAATTAACCTTTTAGGAGAAGGTGGACGTTGCTTTGTTTAAACCGCGTTCCACCAACAACTGAAATGTCTGCTAAGAAATACAAAACAAAACATGTCCCTAGAAATTCGAAATTTTCATTTCATGTTTCGCAGAATAAGTAGTGAATATTAGTCCCTTCACCATACTCGCGGTGTGTTTTTCTTTAAAATATCTATCCTCAGGTGCATTAAGTTAGGTTTTAATAGATATAATATTAAGTGCGCTTTTCTTCGAAATATCTGCCCTCGACCGTATCAAGCAAGATTTTCATAAAAAAAACATTTACGCCCACCTGGAACAAGCTCACGGAAAAGTGTTTTCAAAAGACATCTTTTTCCTCGCGTGTTTTAAACGTGTCCTCGAAGACATTTGGTGCGTAGCGTGTATTACCCAAGAAAAGGTATCTTAGGCAAAAAAGGTATTTTAAGAAAAAAATAAAAAAGTACGTATCTAGCTGTGGACTCCTTACACTTAACTACTGGGTATGGTCCTGCTTGCTTTTTGCTTAATAACAGATTTACCGCTCCGGCTTTTTATCTGGTCAGGTGGATGGGTTTAGAAACCCAATGAAAAATGAGTTGAAAACCACGACCATGTTTGAAATAATTTCAAACACGGATGCAAATTTTCTTAATCTGCATATTGATAAAGCAAGGGAAACACATGGCGATAAACAACTTTATTTAATCACACATTTTACAAAACAAACTTTAAACCTAAATCATTTATTGCTGACGTTAAATGCAACGGTACAGTTATTAAACTCCTCAAAACAGAAAGGGCCATTCTTTTTCTAAATTTACATTCTCGCTTAATAATGGCGACCTCGTCTTTTGGTTCGCTTTCAACCTTGCTGCACACTTCCGACCTAAAATGGCACTAACGTTAGAAATTCCCAGTTCTAAGGCGTATTGATTTACTATTTACCCCTGCATTTAACAGACTAGACGCACGCGTTACCTCGGAATAGCGCTGGCCACACACTTTTCCTCTTCTTCGCGAGTTTTAGGAGGTCTAAATCTGTACTCTGCCATTTGCTTTGCGAAGGAACTTGCTCGCTCAGAACTGACAAACAGCTAGGTAACGACGTGACATTGATGAATATTCAAAAATTGTCACGGAGCAACAATTAGGTGATAGAATCACATTTTCACGTCTCAAATATAACATTTGAATTGAGAAAACTTACTCAAATGATAATTTAAACTAATTTTCTTTGTTGGAGAAGTAATTTCAAAAAATCGTGCTTCGGGTTTCATCAGGTTGCCAAACGCTCGAAAACAATAAAACCACGAGGCCGCAGGCCTCGTGGTTTCAAATGTTTCTTGCGTTCGGAAACCTGATGAAACCCTCGTACTCGTTTTTGAAATAGTACGTCTGAATTACAAAGCCAAATGAAATGGCAACTTATTTATCTTGTTGCAGGTCTTTTTATTTCTGATATAGAAGTAGAAGAAAGTAAAGTCTTACAAAGCCAAGTGAAAGAAAACTGATGATTTTCATTTGCTGTTTGTTTTACCACCACGTAAGCTGCGGGTCAGGGGTCACGGGCCACGGGTCGCTTCAGCCGCTGGGAACAGAAACTGACTGGATATGCCTAGACAAGACATTATACTGTCTTGGTAGTAACAGAGATACTTAGTAATAATAATATTAAAACATGCATTTATTAAACAATTCAGTCTGCTGCACAACCTTAAACAACATTCCACACAACAGATGAATCTACTGGCACCGAAACAGGAAAAGTTACTCGAGCGAGAACGGAATCGAACTAGTGTATGATCAGCAAGCGTAATTGTTTTTAGTTCAGAGCATATTTCTTTTGTACGTGCCCTGATTTAATACCACTTACGCTCGCGCAATTTTCCGTCCTTGATAAATTCATGATCTATTGATGTTGTTGAGCGTCTGTCGCCGTTTTTTGCTGTAAAAAGTCGCACCCACGCTTGCTTGTCAATCAGTCGAAGCTTTCCGTCGTCAGTTCATCGATGAAAGTTTGCAAGGGCACACAAAGAGTTAAAGGAGAGAAACAGCGCTACTCTAAAAGCCTTGTTAATATATGTAGGATCAGCGTTGACTCTCTTGACTTTTGTAAGAAACTGTATTATACGATACCAATAACACTTTGTACTCAGAGAATTCCGTAAAGAAAACGACAATTTATTGCAGAAATTACTTTTTCTTATGTAAATCTGATTAATTGACTTAAAGCAATCTGAAACGATTCAGATTGCTACTGTATTCTCTAGAATAACTGGTGAAAAGTTAGAGAACCATTTATAGTGAAAAGGGTTACAGTAAATCTGCTTCGAAATAACTGTTACCAACAGGAAGCTAGTGAAATCTTTTGATTAAACAGAGACTATTTCTAACACGTCGATTAACAATACAACCACTTTGCCGGTGTTAAAGCAACGATAATTTGAAAACAACGCTTAATTTATTAGACAAGTGGATGCTGTTTATGTGTACTCTATTGAACGAAAACCTTGTTTTCGATTGCAGTTGGTGAATACTTTGTTTTATATGTGTTTAGAGTGTACTCGGATTTCTTGAGAAAGAAGTGGAACTTTAAAGCGAATAAACGTTAAAGTACAGACGGTTTAGCAGAGAATGTTTTTTGAAACGAGATTGCACCGCCTTAATGTTGTCCGATTAATTGAACTGAAAATCTTTATACGGTGTAAAAAAAATCGGCTTTTCAAACGTTATCTTTTGCCAATGAGAAGTACAACAAAAACAGAAGTGAGTAATTGTACATTATATTGCACAGTGTATTAAGTAATTAGACAACACAAGCTCGAGATTCTACGAGGACAGGAGCCCATGGGTCATGGGTTCCTGATGAAATCAATGAGGCGCAGGCGAGTTAACTATTGCTCATAGAAAGTTCTGGCGAGGAGTCTCATTGTTTAAGTAGACACTCTAAAGGATTGAAGTCTAAACCATATATAATAAAGTATTTTTTAAGGTAAACAAATCAAGAATTGACATACGAGAACCAATCATAGTCGCGTATGATCAACAGAACACGCTGAGTCATTCTACAAATACAAGATAAAAGCCGTATCTCCAGGCTGCATTCCAGGTCTTTTGAGATGACGGGAAACAAAAGAATGAGAGAAGTCGGTAGACAAATGATCATCAAGAGTTTGTCGCCGTGGGTGACACATTACTAGGCTGGGTTTCAATGACTAGTTTGACTTTGTTGTTGTCATTGCCGTCCATGAAAGGCTTCCATGAAGAATACAGCGCCTCTGAAGCCAGTTCGTCACTAAACAACAAACAAATCTCACTGTTAGAAGTCAGCATAGGAAATTTTTAGCTTCTTGACAATTTCAAGAGCTTTGTAATTTCAGCCTTAGATTTAGTTCATCTTAAATTAGTTACTAAATGCAGGAAAAGCGTTAACATCTTCGTCACTGTTTAAATTTTCTGAAATGTTTCTAATCTGTCTCTTTGAATGCATGTAAAGTAAGAACCTACTGTAGACAAATGACAGCCATTTCCTCCTGAAATCCTTGTTTCATCTTCTTAATTCTACGACAAGAAGAAACCATCATAATATAATCTCCCGTCACAGCCGGAGATGTTATGTTTGCGGGTATGAGCTCTAGGCACAGCTTTTGTGTCGTAAATTGTTGTACGGAGTCACTCTACCAACACGGTTCAGGAGGTCGTGAACAAACGAACCTAATGTCATAGTAACCACTTGGTGGTTAGTAAGTAGTAAGCCCTAAGTATATATTTATTCTCGTTACGAGATTTCGGGTTTAGAAATCACTTGTTTACTTGAGAGTTTTTTGATCTTGCAAAGAGAAATATATTTTGATCGCTCAGGGAAAGTAAGTCTTTGGCAGTTGAAGTCTCTCATCGTCGTTGTCATCATCTTTATTATTACCTTAACCGGGAAGTGTTTCAAATCTCAAACAAAAGTGGCTCACCTTTTCCAGCGAACAAAAAACACAGCTACAACAATTCCGACCATTAACAGACAAAACGGTAACACAATGGTCACGACCAGTACTGTACTACGCTTTTCAACTCTTTGCGCGCTTTTCTCACGAGGACTGGTACTATTCGTGACTGATTCCCTCGATACCGGTGCAGTTACTGCTGTTCTTAATGGTTTGGAAGTTCCCTCTGTAGGAGATACTGTTGTAAAATTGTTTGGTTTTTTTGTTTTTTGAGTAGACTGTGGTAAAGTTGATGTTGTACTTTGTAAGCTTGGTCTGGTGTTTGTAGTTCCATTGTTTACATGTGTTGGGGTTGACGAGGTTGGCAGGGCTTCCTTTTCTAAAAGAAAGAAGAATTATTACTTTTGCTGATTACCGTTGATCAATTTTTTTAACAAATACTTGTACTTTTTTGTAAAGGACTTTTTTGCGTGACGTTTTCGAATTCTAGATTTAATCTATCTTAAACTACCTGACCTTTAAAGTAAAAGCTTGCACATATACACACTACGGATATATTTACTTCAGCGAAGCACTTAACTAAATCAAAGTGTTTCTTTATGATCACTATTCTGTCAATTTGATTACTATTCACAAGTAGGGCAGAGCCTGTTAACCCTTGGAATTTGATCATATCAACCAGTCTCAATCCTTAGCTTGTAATTGCCTATCCTAAATTTCACTAGTTCTTTTCTTTCGCTTAGATTGTTAGGCCTAAATAAGGAGGGTGTTTAAAAATTCTAGTATATTACAGTGTTGCATGTTATTTTGCCAGTATAAAATATACTTTTGTTGCATTAGGCCAACATAATGTTTGATTTTACCCTTAGTTAAATACAAAAATCACCCTGTACTAGTTTTAGGGTCGTTTTAGGGCACGTTTGGCTAATATTTATATATTTTCTCTCCTTAGATTGAGTAATATCGTTAAATATTATGACGCGTGTTTTTAATTCCAGCGGAAATACAATTATTTACAAGCGCGTGTGTATGAGCTTTTGTTTCGAGGGATCCGGATATGAAGATGTCATAAAACAATGAACACAAACTGAAAAGTCAAAACAAGAATAATGCGCAATTACCGGTTATTGCTAAATGAACAAGCACGTGCTGACTTCCACATCAAATTACTCTCCTTGACAGACTAAAAACTGAGGCAAATCTATAACCATATTTCAGTCTAATACCACTCCGTCAAATATTCATGTAGTTCGAATCCGATATAAATAATGATTAGACAACTCTCTGGAGCTTTTGTTTAAGTGATGTTAAGTGAAAAAAGAAACGATTTTGTGCGATCAAAAGTCAGAACTAATCGATACAAATACAAGTTAGAGTAGCTAAATGTAGATCTAGACGTGAGGTCCCGCATTGTGTTCAACAATCGTTGACGTAAGCTGTGAGTAGTAAGTCAGTTAAACTGATCTCTTTCAGCAGGTCGAAGACACGCACAAACACTGCTTTATAAAATGGCTAAAATATCTTCCGTTCCTACCTGAAATTTTCGTTCTATTCCTAAATGATCCTGACCGCGAGGAAGCGAAAAGAATCGACATCACTAAGAGAGTTGCTGAAATGTTGGTGTAGAGCGACATTGTTGGTATACACTTCGACTAAGGGGGGCAATTTTTAAGCCCTGAAATCGGTGTTTAACATGAAGCTGCCTGTCGCTTAAACACCAACACGAAATAACTTCTAGCGTGCAAGCAAAGACTGATATTAATCCCTCTTCGTTGATTATAAGTCAATATTTTGAGAGGAGTAGCACTTCCCTTCAGAGTTCCTGTCAACGTCACAACATAACATCAGACGGCTCGCATATCAAATTTTAGCTTCATAAGGCCATTAGGTCAACTCTTAAACACATATTTTGGTTTTAAGTTTCGTTGATTTACGACGTTCTGCTCTGCCGAGAAAAAATAAACATGTTACAAGATCCCACTGTACTGACGCACCAAGTACCTGCGTGAAAAATATGCTCCCCAAAATAACTGATGTCTGACCGGAAGAAGATCATGTAGCTTCTGTTAAGCTTGTATAAGTTTATTTTTATGTAAGTGGCTATGTTTAACATTTAACTATGTTTGGTTTAAAAAACAATCGGCTTTCAAGTATAGACGAATTACGAGTCAGATATGTTTGCCAGGAAACGTCAGGGCTCGTCCTGACCACAGGACTCCGGTAAACTTCTCGATATAATAAATTTTGTTTATAGCTTTTAAAGGCGAGGGTTCTTTTTTCATGATTTAATTAGCTAGCTGTTATTTTTAATGTCGTTTATCTTTGTCAAATCATTTTCTGGGAATCATGAAAATAAGCTCGTGTGCATTTTGTACGCCTGTCGGGCAAGGCTTTGTTGCATAATTATCATATTTAAAAAAAAAATAACTGACAGATTTGTCCTTTGGGTGGGGAGGGGAGGAACACTCTGATTTATAGTAGGCTACCATTTTCGTGCATTTTAGTACACAACAGGGAGTACCCCTCTCCCCCTCGGAGCAGGGTTTTCAGACCTTATGTCTACGGTACAGCCGGAAGCGTCACAAAATCCTCGCTATACTGCCGGGGGAGGGGCGGGGAGACTGTCTATGAAGCAAGGCTATTCTGTGGTGTTGGAGCTAAAAACGTTGAGCAATACAGCTTATCATAATAAACTGACAAATATTCACTAACGGAACATTAAACCAAGCAATATCTTTTCGAAAAGTGAAAGTCTGGAAATTAAGGTCAGGGGCATCGTTTCTCTGGGAGGGTGTACAATATATTGAGTTGCATGTCAAGAAATTCGACCCCTAGGAGTATATAAACAAATGCGCCCATGTGGCGTCCCCACCGTACAAAGCCCTGAAGGGCAGTAGGGCGCACAGTTTTCCCTAACGAAATCGGACTTGTCAACAGAAGTGAATTTACCGGATTTGTCGTCAGTCTAGACCTAAGTTTTCAAAAAGAAAGGATGTTTATGCAACATTTACGCGGATTTTCGTTTTTGTACCGTGTCAGCCTCTTGGTTCAGGTAGGAGTGCAATGGATTTTGGAAGGTTTAACATGTACACATCGCAAATGTCGGAATCGATCTCACGCAATCTGTGTGAATATAGTGGTTAAATTTTCATCACAGAATTTTGCGAGAGCTCCCATTCTGCAATTCACTCTAATTTTGTTGAGATCGTTGCATTTTCTGGTTCGTATACGGGCGATTTATCACGGAAAGGCCAAATACATGTAACCCGATCGCGATGAATAATGCTTTTCTTTATTATACCAGTCTGTTGAGATGGCACAGAGTCTACAGATACCGCTTTCAGCCGATCTCCCCTCTTTTGAGGTCAATGCAGTTTCTAAGACAGAAAATTGATTTAACGCAGACCTCAATTGTACAATGTTCGTTCTTGATTTCCAAAAGACAAGGGATTGCAGAGGACCCACAGCGCGGCGGGGCCGGGGGGGGGGGGGGGGGGGGACCAAAAGGGGAGTGGGAGGGGGGAAAAATTGGGGGGCCCGGGGGTCCTCCAGGGCAAACCATAC
>Ga0126339_10002862_pt1 | contig 12441 bp, 8 predicted proteins | sample OrbTmetagenome_2_FD_92532 | JGI IMG/M metagenome (GOLD analysis project Ga0126339, IMG submission 92532) | Coral microbial communities from Petempiche,Puerto Morelos, Mexico - Orbicella T R C metagenome | ecosystem: Host-associated > Invertebrates > Cnidaria > Coral | place: Petempiche,Puerto... | reverse complement strand
CGGTCTAGATGGGAAAATCTAGACCGCGGTCAATATTGATTTCAGCCAATCAAATTCGTGAATTTGGTAGTTCCCAGTCCTTTCCCAGATCCTATTTCCATCCCATCATACAACGCGGCCCAAAAGAGGACGCGAACTAGTTCCAGTACTTCACGACAGACACTCGTATTTCCTGTTGCACCATTTTGAGTGTTGGTCTCAGAGTTCCCTTGTGAAAAGATTTGTTCACGGTTTGGCTCGTCCAGAATCCGAAGTTTGTTGTTTACCCTAAGTCTTGAACGCGAAATGCACCTGAAGAGTTCTGCTGGGCGTCCGAAAGGGAAGTGTAAGGGTACGGTCATGCCTTCTTTGAACCAGTCGAAGAACACGAAAGACAACATGGCGGCTGGAGTCGATTTCAAAGGCCACGTGGAAACCTCCGTCACCAGCGGCTACACTTTCTGTGTCTCGCCTCTGTACGAATCCAAGCCTCGTCTTTGACAATGGTAAGTTTGCTTTTTAGTTTCTAGGCTCACGTGTATTTTCGTGGAGCAAATTCGTATTGTTGTAGCCCATTTCTTGACCTTGGTGACGGTCAAGTAGGGCGAATTACAGTGGAACCCTATTTAATACGGTCACTAAAGGGCCATGGAAAATTTGACCGTATTAACGGGGTAGGGTCAAATTTCATGACGGGTCTATTTGAGTGTCATCTTGACAGACGTCACAATTGCACTTCTAAACAATTGTTCTTTAATAAGCGTTCAAAGCAGATATTATTTTTGAAAAAAGTTGAAACTTCAGTCAGTACATACATTATTAATAGAGTTAAATTTTGTAATTTTGTAATCTATCTATTAGTAAAAACGTTTGTAATTTGATCTTTATAGACTGGCCTTCCTAGACTAGCACTAGCTATCCATGGGCCATTCTATCTGTAAAAAAGTATGTTAACTGGATGAAGATAAAGATTGTTGTTATTAACAATCGATAGATGAACATAACTGGTTCCAGTGCCCATATTAATGGGGTAAAATTACAGGGCTGTCATTAAGTTTTGATTCACTTGTAGTCTTGATCTGCACACCCGTAACAAATGTTGTTACCCTTGGAGTGAATGGTATCAATTGCAAATGAGTGCACCCGTAACATCAAGGACCCGTGAAACATACTCAGCTGTAGCAGTTGTTATGGGTTATGGCCCTTATCGACAGCCCTGAATTATAAAGGATTATACAGGTCGGGATTTCAGAATGTGACTGTTGGCCATATTAATAGAGTGGCCGCATTAATGGGGTTTTCTTATGAGAAAATGTATGGGTGTTATGCCGTGACAAAAGACTGGCCATAATAATGAGGTGACTGTAAGGTGGGGTTCTACTGTCTAATCAAAACTGCCTTGAAGCTCTTGACATATTCATGTCAACTGGATGTTTAGCCTGGGGGATAGAATAGGGAGAATCACATTTTGGACATAAGTGCGGGGCATTTTTGATGAAAAGCAAAATGCTCCATTTTAATAAGATTGACTTCATGTTGAGAATGGAACTCAACTAGAAGAGGAAGTTTGCACTTGTAGTCACAACAAAGTTGAAATAGATCTGAAAACACTGGGCGGCCCTGTTCCAATGATTCTGGTTCTCTCTTCTGAAATCATAAATGTAGATAGGCAGATATTTTAACAAAACAGGTAGGAGAAAGCTTCATTTTGATTGATTAATGGTTTTCTCTTCATTTTTAAAGTAATAAATTATGTTGTTATCTTCACATCTCGGTAACTGTAAATTGCAGTGACTGGAGTTAAGTTACTTTTGGGACAGCCAAATCCCAAGAGGACATAATTGAAGAAGGGGTAAGCAAGGATGGGGAAGGTCTGACCTAAACTTCCACTTGACACTTAGTAGGGAGCAAGTGAATATGTTGATGTCCATTATCATACTGTATTTATTCTTTTTGTATTAACATAAGGCTATGTAAGCTTCTTACCCGTAATGTGTTAATTTATTGTAAATTTAGGGGTTGCCAACCTTGCCTCCCCAAAAACAGAGGAAGATCTTCTCGAGAGCCCACTTCTAGACCAAGGAAGCTTCTGGTCCACAGATCTTGGCTGGGATCAGACAAGTCTTGGAGAACCATTCTTTGACCAGGTGGCTGAACTCGAGAAGTTGATACCGGGGGAGAGTTGCAAGGGACACCTTTTGGGGAAATCTTGGGTTGCAAATACTGAGTTGTTCAATTGTGGTGAAGAGGTGCATAAGGAATGGGTTGGACCAATATGTGTGGAAGACAGTAACCAGGCTGCTAGCATTTGTGGAAGTGTTCTGGCTGACCATTTGCCAAACCCTGGAGATGGCGATGATGCAGAAAGCAATGATATAGAAATGATTGAGCAACAAGCATGTAAACATTCAAGTGTGCTGGGTGGGGAGGCATCAGCACTGTTTGATGTTTCCCAAGGTTCTCCTTCATCAATTGGTGGTTCTTGTAGTGATGAAGCTTCAGAGAAGAGGATAAGGAACAACCAGGCTTCCAGAAAGTTTCGTCGTGCAAGGAAGGAAAGACAGCATACCTTGTTTGCAAGGGCATCAAAATTGGAGCAAGAAAACCAGTTGTTAAAGCTTCAAGTGAATGAGATGCTTCAAGAAATCATCTCCTTGAAGTCCATGCTCCCAAAGAATATTGTCCATGTTTAACATTTTTAGGGTATCTTACATGTACATGTTTATATTGTAAAACAGTTAAATTAACAAAGTTGAGCTTCGTCAGTTTGTGATTGAACAACACATGCTATGATCTTTGAAGTTTTCACTTTCGTTTGGATGTTCAAATTCAGACAAGTGAGGCAGTATTTTAAAATTCATGTGGTCCTAACGGGAGGTACGGCCTGTGACTTACAGGGCCCAAACTTCTCATCCACATTCAAGTGATATTTTTAAGTCTTGTGTGAATATCTCGCATTGTGGGCAATGATAGCTGATTACTGATTCTTCATGTCTTCATGTCTTCATGCAATTGCCTGCCTGGGATCATTCAAGTCATTGAGAGCCAAAGGGTTTCCTTAATATTTCCTTCTGAGAGCTCAAGTGCTAATCATGGTAGTTCAATACATTTTTCATTTATTTGTAGTTGTCCCATGTTTAGATGGGTCTAGTACGAGTGATTGTCCTCCTTGCAGGTAATTAAGAACTTCTCTTGCATCCTTTAAACATGGTAACAGTTCACCTAATCAGTTGACAAGTAAAAATATGGAAGTGAGTTTTGAACTTCAATCTGGTTTGTTTAATTATATTTCAATATAATTATTATTATATTAATTATTATTAGCTTTGAACTTGACTTGTTCATTGATTCTTAAACACATTTCAGATAAGTATTGTAGAAAATTAATAAGTTGTTTCAATCTTGTTGTAAGTCCATATTTTTGGTGACATAAGAATGACATCCCCGTGTGATCAGAATTAAAGTAGGATAATACATTTAGTTATTGTAGAGTTAAGTCTGTGAGTTAGTTGATCATTTAACATAGTCATTTTGGGGATAGTGCATATGCCTTTTTTGAAACCAATAATTTTAGTAATTTTTCTGTATATTGGGTTTACTTTTTTTGCCTTTATATTATTTACCTGTGCTTTAGAGGCTGAAGTAATCAGTATAAAATGTAAGTTTGTTGAGAATTAAATTAGTGTTAGTCACAATGCTGTTTTTGTCTCATGTTTTTTTATTGTGCATTGCAGACACTGCTGCAGTGTGCAGTGGAGCCTTGTCTTGTTTCCATGTGCGAATTCCCTCACCTATACAGTACAAGAAGCTTGTTGAAAAAAAGTATAACTGCATTTTCATTCCAAAAACTTGCATGTTTCACGGGGTGACAGATGTCACAGTTTGAATGCAGAAGTGTACATTGCCTGCTTGTCAAACCTTTGTTTACAGCATTTCTGTGTTGTTAAAGGCAGCTGTTATTTAATACCTCGACAAACCAGCAGTATTAAAAGACGTTAAAGGACTTATAACCAGAATTGTACAGCATTTTTACCCGGGTCAATCTGAAACAGGTAAGTGACCTACATGTATACTGTATACTGCACACTATATACATGTTAACTTACATATTTTCACATACTGTTGATTTGCCTTACTTGCAATGTATTGCAAATCATCAATTTTGCAACCTGTAAGTTGGTCTGTGACACCATTTTTGTACTGTACAAATTAAAGACAACCTTATTTCTATTTTATCTGCAACTTTCTTTTTGTAGGGCTATCATGATACATCGTTTTGAACAATTACACGGCCAAGCAATGGATATCGATATTTTTATTCATTTATCTGTCAGTTCTGTCCAAAATAAGCAACGAAGAGAAATGTACCGTCTTGTTAGTCACGCAACGCTCAAAGAGTGCACGTTATCTGTGTCATGTAAATAAGTCCGCCTCGATTCAAGGACAAGTTATTTCGCTCCGTTTTGGCCGAACGGAGTAGTTTATTTGAAAGTACTTTTTTCTCTGCGGTGTTATCTTCTCCAATGTTAGTCTCGAAGTCTGCACGGGTTTTTTCTCTACCAATTCGAATTTTGTTCAGGTCTTCTTTTCGTTTGACTCGCTCTGGAAATGAAAATGGCGGGCTATTAGAAGTACCACAGGGCAGGCAAGCATTCCCAGGCACTGTAAGTTGTGTTTTGAATTAGTTCTTTGAAGTATTACTAGAAGTAGGTGCTATAAATGTAGAAAAAGAATTAGAGTTATTGGCCAAGTCAATTTGAGAGGGACGTTCGTAAAAGTTAAACGAGATGAGATTTCGTGCATATCTTATGTAAACTTGTTTTCTAATTCAAGAGGGCAAAATTAGACGTATTTCAGTTGTAAGTCGAGAATGACTTTTAAGTCTCCAAAGACTTAAGGTCTCTTACTATGTTATGGCAAAACGAAAACAAATTTATTGTAAAGGATTGTTAAACTTAAAAGCGGAAGGTAGCTTTTGTGAAATGAAGGTAAAATGGTCTTTGTAGTCAGATATTTGTTGACAAATATGTAAAAAAAACTATAAAGCTTACAAGAAGCTGAAACGGGCTAACTGTGGAGAAAGATGTGAGGACATGAATGATCAGTTCAAATACATGATCTTTCATATATTCACTACCATCCCCCCCCCCCCTGGCCATCTACGGTTGTATAATTTACAGTTCACAACATGACCAATTCCCATTTAGCTTCATTTGATAATTCAGTTGGTATTGTAGAGGTCATGGGTTCTAAATCCTGTTTAAGCATGAATTTTTTTTTTTTTTTTTAAAAGACTTTTTTCAGGATTTATCCTCACAGCTGCTTAAGTTGTGTATATAACTGTGATGATCATTCATGTCCTTAAAGTATATTTAAATTATTCAGATAAATTTGTATACTTTTTACCAGGTATGTTTGTTGTCAACTTGTGGTGTCCAATCACGTCAGAATTTACCACACTTTAAAGAGAGAGCTGGGAAAAAAGGATCAGGAGTTGGTGACGAGACAGGGGGGAATGAGGTCTACCGCATGCCACATCCCATTTGGTAAGTGCTGAAATAAATTATCGCTAATTTAACCATGCATATTTTCTTGATTAAATTCAGAGCTTCAAATAAATGCCAATTTGTTCTGATATAAATGCTTGGTCTACAACGAAGGGTGGAGGAAAAATTCCTGGCATGTATTTGGTGCACTGAGTTATGAGGCATTTGTTGAACCAAATCTTGTGTGTTAAGTAAATAATATATAGATTTAGCCAAGCCTAAAAGCGGAGCTCCAGATTACAATAAGTAACCTGGCTTGAACCTGCAATCCAATTGAAAACCGGTACCTGGGCAGCGGTCAACTTGAAAAAAACAAAGTGTTTTGACAGGGTCGATTGACCATAACATGGATGTCCAATTGCAATACCAAAGATATACACTGTAAACCAAGGTTGCATGTCTTGGTCAACCTTTTAACTGGAGTATGGCCACCATGTTACGTGACTTTGCTGTTGTTGTTGTTGTCGTGCATACGCACCTACGAGCAGTAACGCTAGCCATGATGACTACGAGAAAAGCAATTCATTTGGGTTCTTTTGAGTATGGTGCTCCCTGCTTAGCAGCCCTTCAGGCCGCTGGAGCTCTGCTATTATATATTGACTGATCTGTATGCCATTTACTGGTAAAAGTTGATGCAACAGCGCTCAATTGGTCCATGCGCAATCACTCTGGGTATCATTGGAGAGGTCTTTTTCTGCTGCTGAGTGAGAACTTGAGTATAGGTGATGCTAATTTTGGTCGAAGGTGATGATGTTAGAAGTGGAACAAAGCTAACGCCAGTCACAGGCGGATACGGGTGGCACACTGGCGTCAGTGGGTTAAAAAATATTATGCCTGAGCCTGAGCCTGAGCAGAATGATACACTGTATTATTTTGTAAACTGATCTGACTTGAATTTAATATGAACATCAGATTATCTGTCAGTCATGTGTGAAACAAGACTAATGTCAAGATGAACTGACTTTATGGCATTTTACAAGAAAAGAATAGAAGTGTTCAAAATTCAACATTTTGAACTCTTCTACATGTATTCTTTTTTGTTATAATTATAATAAATATTTAACATTTATTAATTTATTAAATAAATATTATTTCTTAAATATTTGGGATTGTAAATATTTAATATTTGTTATTAATAATAAAATTCTCATAATGCATATAATTTTATCCATTACTGATTGTTTTCTTTTAGGTTAGAACGGGATGTCAACAGTGTTGAGATTACCCATCATGAAAAGAAAACAAAGATTGACAAGGTAAATTTACACATCTTCATAAGATACACAATATGGTTTCTAAAATTAATTCCCAAACATCCTATATATTAACCCAGTTTGTACATGTAGATGAGCTCAATATGGTGAGTTAGTTGGGCTAGATTGTAGACAGACTGAAACAGTTTCATTAGTAGAGCTTTCTCTCTACCTTGTAGTGTACATGTAGTGCCAGCAGGAATTGTGATTTGCCTGATGATCAAGTGTTTAGGCCTCTGGATGGGGAAATGTGCATTTGATCCAGTTGTTAACAGGGGTGTCCTTGTGGTACAATATTGTAATTAAGAAATAGAAAACATGTACCATGTTTCTATCTAGTTATAGAAACATGAGGGGAAGATTGGGAGAACGAGAAGTGCTGTGGGAACACGAGCCGCAGGCGAGTGTTTCCACAGCTTTTTCAAGTTCTCTCAAACTTTCACGAGTGTTTCTATAACTTGATAGAAACACAGAGAACGTGTTTTCTATTTCTTTTAGAAAACACCGCGACCAAAAAAAGGAAAACAACTTGTTAACTTTGATTATCAAAATGTAAATTCTCTTTGCTCGCACCATCATTACCTCAACAGCTCGTGCTAGTTCTGTGTTTCTATCGAGTCACAGAAACACAATTTTTAACCAATCAGTGCACGTATTTTCTTAGGTCTGTTTTCTAACATGCTCTAGAAAATGGCAAACTCTGTTTCTCCAGCTAATGAGAACTTCTACAGATGATGAATTATGAAAGGACACCTGACCATTTTGGAATCTGTTTTCAGTGATGTCATAAGTGTGGTGGACATGTACAGTTGATATTTAAAATTTAGAGTGACTTTAAATTAAAACTGTTAACTTAGTAAATCTTAACTCCAAAGAAATACAAAAAAGCTATTTACTGGGTAAAGATGAAAAATGTTGACCTGTCAGTTTCAAGTTTGTGTCAGTTTAAAAGAAAGTGCCATTGATAGTACAGTGGAAGTCCGTTAATACAACCACCTTAAGGCCATGGAAAATTGATCGCATTAATGGGGTGATCATATCAAAAGGGTTCTTTAAGTAGGAAAATGACTGACTGAGCTTTTTTTCAGGCCAGAATAAAGTGGCCGTAATAACGAGGTGGTCGTATTAACGGGGTGGTCGCAAGGCAGGGTTCCACTGTACTACTATGCTTGAAAATCAGTTTCATGGCAAAATCCATGATTTTGCCAATAAAGACTGTTAGTTGCTCTGAAGTTTGAGGTCAGCCCATCAATAGTTATTTTAATTAAATTAAATTAAAATAAACTAAAAACCAAATGACTAAAATATGAGACTCCATCATCTGATTGTTGATTTTGATTTTAGCTTGCCTATGGCTGTGTGCAAACTTTAAGGGTGGGATTTGATATTGTTTCCTTGTACAAAGTTGGAAAGATGACTGAAAACAAGTGGTTGAAGTAAGCAAATTTTTGGTCTTATTTGTTAGAAAGTTACTCAAATTAAAGTTAATTGACCAGTTGGTACTTTAATTTGGAACTTTTAGAATTCTGGGGTCTCTATGTAGTTCAGGCAAGTTATGGTTAAGTTCATTATTTATGAACTAGAATGATACATACCAGAAGAAATCACCATGTCAGGTCTTTTGCCCTTAAGTCTTTGTACCTCATTGGCCCAGATGTCAGTTACAACCCATATTGTAAAATACACTATGCTAGCTGACAATGCGTGCACAATTATCTTTTATGTTGTGTCTCATGCAAGCTGAATATTTTACCTATAACATTATCCTCTTGCATGGATGGGGTGCAACACTTGCAGAGACTGAGAGGTGGAGAGCCATTAAATATAATAATAAGCTATTTAGCTGTAGCATTTGGTATTATAATACACATTGCGTTTGGATAAACAATATCCATATATCCTCCATGCAGAATGTTTTTTGGTTTGAAGACACTTGCCCATCTCAAAATTCATTTTGTTTAAAACTTCCCTTTAAAGTTTTTGGCTTTATTGAGACTTCCCACACCTTCTGTCCAGTACTGTAAGGTTGTGAGTTTGCCATTTCTCAATTTAGTCGCATCATCATGTTGGAAACAGTCGCTGGGGTCCCAGGTATGATAGCGGCAATGGCACGACATTTTCACTCGCTCAGGAAACTTACAAGGGACCATGGATGGATTCACACCCTGTTAGGTATTGTTTCATTTTTTGAATAATTTGAAGCTTTATATAAAAAAATAGCTTTATTTGAGTGTCAAATGTATTTAATTAGCGCTGTTGTGCTAATTGGGAACACTGTAAAGAAATATTAAACAAATAATGCAAATAGAACATATTAAACTATTAAGAATCCCAACTGGTAGTAGGCTGACTAGTTGGCTATTTACATAACGAGGTTGAAGAGTTGAAATCAAGAATACTGAGAACAAATCCAGATAGTGTTAGGATGGTGGGTTTGAACCAACGACCTCCAGTTTTCAAATCCAGCACTCTTAATAACTTGCCCTCCTCTCTGGCCCATTATTTCACATAATATATGACTGAGAATATTCATTTTAATTATTGCACCATTTGAACAACAAACACATTAAAGAGGAGGCTGAGAATGAAAGAATGCACTTGATGACAGCCTTGGAACTAAAGACCTGGAATTCTATTCAGAGGGATTATACTTCTTGCACAAGGTGAGTTCTTTGGTATTGTCTTTTTACAAGAATAAATCATGCATTGGTGACAGTCGCAATTTACATCTTCTAATAGCATTTCAGGTGACGTGCCCAATGTGCTTTAGAAATATCAAAAGGTAATATACATGTTTATTGAATAGCTGACAGCAGAGTGTCTTACACAGTTCAGCTGGTTCTTACTTGTTGTTTTCTTCTTTCTTTTTGCATCACGTCGCAAAAGGTATTATTTGCTGGTAACTGTTTATGGAATATATCTATTTCAGATTCCCACCACTCTCTTTTTATTAATGCAAGGTTGTCCCAACAGTAACCACAAGATTATGGAGTCTGTGGCAATAGATACCACCCTTGAAGTCGTGTTTCAACAGTTGCAGTGTGATTGTCATCATCAGTCACAAAATGAATATTTCAGAATTGGCCATTTTCATATTCTCGGGATTGGACTGGCACTAGCTTGCAATGGAGGCTCATGCGGGGAAATAACATTAAAAAGAAATTAATGTGATTTGCATTTGAAAAGACTCCCTGCATTGGCCTCAGTTGCAATTTAGTTCCTGTCCAAAATTTCCCAAGAATAAGAAAATGGTTTATTGAATGTGAGAAAACACGTAATTTCTCAGATTCTACTCTGTAGTTCATTTCGCAACTGACTGAATAACAGAGGAGATTGTTGAAAGGTGTAGAACGCCCCTTTGTCTTGAGCATGTGATGATATGAACCACAGGGGACCTGAACACTATATCAGCAGTGAAAATAAATGTACCATCATTTACCTGACTCTGTTCCTGTGTCTTTTGGAGTGGAGTTTAGAAGGGATTTGAATGAAGCGAAGGCAGTTTACATTTCTGAATATTATCTCATCTGCCGCTTTGTAATTATGATGCTCCGATTACGAGCTAACCATGATTAGCAAAGCCATACAGTACTTTCCACATAAGCTGTGCAGAATAGTGGGAAAATACAAGTTAAATTTTGTTGTTAGGTTGATTCCTTTATCTTTTTCTCTATTTTCAGGTGTCTTCGTAAACCTTTTCTTTGTAGCTTACATTCTCAGCCCAAGGTTTTGCCACAGATTTGTAGGATATCTGGAGGAAGAGGCTGTCAAGACTTATACTTACTGTTTGAAGGTAATTAATATCATTCATGAACTAAGCAACTCGAGATCAATGCATCTGTACAGTGAAAAATCACTAGACAAGTGCAAAATATACAGACTGAGAATAATACATGGACACGCTTATATATGGAATTTCTCTTCAAGTGTTCAGCTTCATATCTCACATGTAAGTGCGGCGAACAAGCGAGATGTAAAGTTGAACTCTATGTCTACAGGCAATGATGTATTATTTATTATGTAAATATACCAATAACGAAGTTTTTGACAATTTTCCGAAGATATTCCAAAAGTTGTTGGAAAGCCGCGCGAACGTTTCCGAACATTTTACGAACATGTCTGAAGATAACCGAAGATTGCCGAAGACTTCCAATGAAGATCCGAAGATGTTTCGATCATACACCAACGAATTTAAGTACAGTTAAAGGGTCAAACATGATTTCAAACATAACGTCATCGATATCATCACAGTGAAATATTTATCGTAATTTTAAACGTCCAATTATGGCTTTTCTCACGGCTGGAAATCCTTTTAAAAAACTTGCGCTTTAGATAATAAAAACAAATAATATATCTCCGAGCATAAAAAAAAAAAAAAACAGTTGATTTCTTGAACCGTAGCAAAACAGACCTTTTGGTTTTCGTAAAGCGGCAATTAATTGACCTGGTTTTGAATACGATATGGACTATGGTTGGTTGGTCGGCCAGCTAAGGAATGGATCCAAAACCGATGATCCGGGGAAACCCTGTCTGTCAACTGACCTGACTATAGCACCAGTGAGCTAGTAGCTGCAGCTGATGAAGTCTGGGACTCACCCGTACCCAGATCTCCGCCACTATCCACTTTGGAACGAGGCAAAGTCTATAGCTGGTTTTGACATGACGTCACTAAAATTCAAACTACAAAACTATCGACCTTCCTGAGATTTTACTTTAATGAGGTATAAGAGCAGCTGAAAACTAATATTCATACAAATTTTCGCTCCGAATGGGTTCTTGGTTTTGTGATTCACTACGCTTGAATTTCTACGCTTTTGCGTGACTTGGCATTTACATAACGGCCTAGAGAGCTGTCATGATGGTTAAAAAAGTGACTTATTTCGGGTAATTTGGCCATCTGAACAGTTTATGTCTTAGAAAAAGTATTATTTTAATGTTTTAGAGTTCCTCGAGGTATAAATTCACGCTTTTGTAGCAAAACTCAGTGACAGATGTTTCTGTTGGTTTCCGGCCGCCGTGTTGGTGCCCATACGGATGGGCGTCTCCAAACAAATCTGTATAAATTTGAGTGAAAAATTTCTCCGCATATCTCGCATGAGTAAAATTGCTGTGACCAGAATCTTGGCGAGAGTCTTTGCATATCTACCTTCTTTCATTTCCCAGATTCTGGACTATATCTGTTGCACGGTTTTGATTGTTATTTTGATATATTTTGAATTGATTGACACTGGAAACCAGCAATTGATCGCTTGTACGTAGGGTCAAGGAAGCTATCAACACAAGATTTCACCAACAAACAGGAGAATGGTACAACAGCGGACGCTCAGCTGAGGGAACAACTTCTCCCCTCAAGGGAGGATCGAAATTCACCAATCACAGCCCACCTTCGAGGTATAATAATCGGTACTGCGTAATCTGCCGACCTCATCACCGGGGAATAAGATAAATCGGTTGTTTATCAAAATGAAAAAGAGAATTGTGCTTTGAATGAGACTAAATGTTTTCTCTTTCATTTCTGCATCCGCTATCGTACTATCTTCTCTTAATTTCCTCTTTCTATTCCTCAATCAAAGTTGAGACTCAAAAGGGTCAGCATGGAAAATCTTCTTCTCGATTGTTGTGTCACGTAATTTCGATAACCGTTTTAGCTGTCACGCATTCTT
>Ga0126339_10002861_pt1 | contig 12444 bp, 11 predicted proteins | sample OrbTmetagenome_2_FD_92532 | JGI IMG/M metagenome (GOLD analysis project Ga0126339, IMG submission 92532) | Coral microbial communities from Petempiche,Puerto Morelos, Mexico - Orbicella T R C metagenome | ecosystem: Host-associated > Invertebrates > Cnidaria > Coral | place: Petempiche,Puerto... | reverse complement strand
GGCGCCGAGCGTAACCATCACTCCGGCCTGCGCGGCCCGGGTCAAGACCCTGACCGAAGGCGAGGCCGATCCTGCTCCCATGCTGCGGGTGATGGTGGACGGCGGCGGCTGTTCCGGGTTCCAGTATCGCTTCGACCTGGACCGGGTGACGGCCGAGGACGACCGCCTGTTCGAGGCCCACGGTGTCCGTGTGGTGATCGACGACGCCTCCCTTGACCTGCTGGGTGGCGCCATCATTGATTATACCGAGGACCTGATGGCCGCCGGCTTCGTTATCCGCAACCCGAACGCCACCGCGACCTGCGGCTGCGGGACGTCGTTTTCGGTCTAGCGCGGGCGCTTCAGGCCATCTTGGCTTCCACGCGCAGGCAAAGATAGTGGTACAGCGCTTGGTGCGCCTGTTGGATCAGCGGCGTGAAGCGGCACGGGACCGCCAGCAGAATATCGCAAAGGGGCGCCATGCGGCCGCCGCCCTCGCCGGTGAGGCCGATCGTGGTCAGGCCGAGGCGTCGAGCGGCCTCCAGGGCGGCGATGACGTTGGCCGAGTTACCGCTGGTGCTGAGCGCCAGCAGCACGCCGCCGGGCGTGCCGAAAGCTTCCACCTCGCGGGCGAACTGGCTGGCGTAGCCCACGTCGTTGCTCCAGGCGGTGACCGTGGACGGATTGGATCCCAAGGCCATGGCCGGCAGGCCGCCCCGATCCAGCAGGAACCGCGCCGTCAGTTCCCCGGCGATGTGCAACGCGTCCGCCATGGAGCCGCCGTTGCCGCAGACCAGCAGAGGCTTGCGGTCGCGGAGCGCGGCGACGATGGCGTCCACCGCCCGGTCCATCTGTGCCGACAGGTCGGCGTCGCGCATGCGGGTCAGGACCGCCTGGCTCTCGGTGATGTAATCGGCAAGGCTGGCTTGCGCGGCGTCGCGGGAATCCATGGGGGCGATCCGATGTGACGGGAGTATGGGGCGGCGGAATGGGGTGACGATCTTGGCCCGGCGGGCGGCCGACATCAAGGCTGGTGCGTCACGCCGCGGCGACGAGCGTCCCCACCCGCGCCCGCAGCACCGGCAACAGGTCGGTCTCAAACCAGGGGTTCTTCTTGAGCCAGGCGGTGTTGCGCCAACTGGGGTGCGGCAGGGGCAGAAAGCCGTCGTCCAGATGGGTGGCGAAGGCACGGACGGTGTCGCCGAGCGTAGCGCCGCGCTTCTCGGCCAGATAGCGCGCCTGGGCATACTGCCCTACCAGCAGGGTGAGCCGGATGCAGGGCAGCGCGGCCAGCAGCGGCGGATGCCAGAGGGGGGCGCATTCCGGGCGTGGGGGCGCGTCGCCGCCGCGCGGCAGACGGCCGGGATAGCACAAGCCCATGGGCACGATGGCCACGCGAGCCTCGTCATAAAAGGTGTCGCGATTCACGCCCATCCAATCGCGCAAACGGTCGCCGGACGGGTCGTTCCAAGGGATGCCGGTGGCGTGTACCTTGGTGCCCGGCGCCTGGCCGATGACCAGCAACCGGGCAGAGGTGTGCGCCCGCAGCACAGGCCGGGGACCAAGGGGCAAATGGTCGGCGCAGAGGGTGCAGGCGCGGGCGGCGGCGACCACGTCGGCCAGGGTGTCCATGGGGGGCGCTTACGGCGCGCCGGGGTCGGCCTGGGCGTGTGTGGCGAGCGCCCGCCCCACCCGCGAGGCCGGCGGCCGTCCCAGGGCCTCGCCAATCACCGCACCGGCCGCGAGCAGCGCGTCCATGTCCACGCCGGTCTCGATGTCCATGCCGTTCAGCATGTACAGCACGTCCTCGGTGGCCACGTTGCCGCTGGCGCCCCGGGCGTAGGGACAGCCGCCCAGGCCCGAGACCGAACTGTCGATGACGGCCACGCCGCGTTCCATCACCGCCAGCAGGTTGGCCAGCGCCTGGCCATAGGTGTCGTGGAAGTGCGCGGCCAGGCGATCGCGCGGCACTCGTTCCGCCACCGCGTCCACCATGCGCTGGGCGGCCAGGGGGGTTCCGGTGCCGATGGTGTCGCCCAGGGAGATCTCATAACAGCCCAGATCGAACAGGTCCCCGGCCACCCGCGCCACCACCGACGGCTCCACCGCGCCCTCGTAGGGACAGCCGAGCACGCAGGAGACGTAGCCGCGCACCCGCAGCCCCACGTCGCGGGCGGCGCCAATCACCCCCGCGAACCGGTCCAGGCCCTCGGCGATGGAGCAGTTGGTGTTGCGCTGGGAAAAGGACTCGGAGGCAGCGCCGAACACCGCGATCTCCTCCACCCCGGTCGCCGCCAGCGCGGCCTGGAGTCCCTTGGCGTTGGGCACCAGCACCGGGTAGGACACGTCCGACCGGCGTCGGAGGGCGGCCAGAACGTCCGCCGTGTCAGCCATTTGCGGCACCCATCTGGGCGAGACGAAGCTGCCGGCCTCGATCACCGGCAGGCCGGCGGCCGCCAGGTGCTCGATCAGGGTCACCTTGACGGTCGTGGGCACGGTGCCCGGCTCGTTCTGAAGGCCGTCGCGCGGCCCCACCTCCACAAGCTTCACCGATCGGGGCAGCACGGCGGTCATGGCCTTCCAGTCCTTGACGTTTCGAGGATCACGGGGCGGACGCATCGTCCGTTTCGGCCAGGTCCGCCTCCAGACGGTCGGTTAGGGCCTGCGCCCGCATCAACACCGCGCTCAACGCGCCCAGCCTCTTGTGCGCCCGCGCCGCCAACCGCCGGTCGGTGGCGCCGTCCTTCAGGTCCAGCGGGTGGTCGATAAAGAAGTCGTAGACCAGTTCGTTCCGCGCCGCCCGGGTCTCGCGCAGCAGCCGCCGGTCCTCGTCGCTCAGGCGATCGCGCATGGCGCGGGCCGCCTCGGTGACCGGGGCGGCGCTGACCAGTGTTTCCACGGCGGCGTGGAAGTCGACCACATCCTCGACGCTTTCCTCAACGCTGGTGGCCAGAAAGCCCAGCCGCCGCGCGACGCCCTGGGCCTCACGGACGGCAAGGGCGAAGTCCCTCAAGATCGTCTCGATCGCCACGCCGTCCTGCTCGGACCCTTGCATCAGTCAGTCTCCCTTGGCTTCGAAATCCAGCAGCGCCGCCCCGTCCGCCACCTGGTCGCCGGCCTCGAAGTGCATCGCGGCCACGATGCCGTCGGCGGGCGCGGTGATGGTGTGCTCCATCTTCATGGCCTCCAGCACCATCAGCGGATCGCCCTTGTCAACCGTCTGGCCGGCCTGCACCAGCACCCGGGTGACCTTCCCGGGCATGGGGGCGACCAAGCCACCCGCCCCCGTATCCCGCTCGGCGGCGCGGGCAGCGGGATCGTCCAGGGTCAGCCGGTGCTGCCGGCCCCGGTCCAGGATTACCAGATCAAGCCCCTGGCGCACCACCGTCACCCGGCGCCGGAAGCCGTCGATGTCGCAGACCAGATCGCCGTTGGTGTCGATCTCGCCGCGCGCCAGCCGGGATCCGCCGGGCAGGTCCAGACGATAGCCGGTGGAGCGATAGTGCACCGTCACCGCCTGCGTGCCGCTGTCGTCCCGGAACACCAGGGTCTGGTGGTTGTCGTCGTTGAGTCGCCAGCCATTGGGCACGTGCCAGGGGGAATGCGGGTCGCCAGAGGCCATCGCCAGGGCCGCCGCGTCCTGCTGGCGACGCAGCAGCACGTCCAGGGCCGCCAGCGCCAGCACGCCATCGTCGGCGGGGGCGGTCTCGGGGAACAGGTCGGCCTCGTGGGTGTCGATGAAGCGCGTGCCCACCTCGCCCCGGGCGAAAGCAGGATGGGCGGCGATGCCGCCCAGGAACTCCAGGTTGGTCGCCACGCCGACGACCTGATAGCGCTCCAGCGCCGTCCGCAGCCGCCGCAGGGCCGAGGCGCGGTCGGCGTCCCAGACGACCAGCTTGGCGATCATCGGGTCATAGTGCATGGACACCTGGTCCCTGGACCGAACGCCCGTGTCGACCCGCACGTGCGGCCCCTCGGCAGGCGGGCGCAGGTGGCGGAGCGTGCCGATGGAGGGCAGGAAGCCGCCCGCCGGGTCCTCGGCGTAGACCCGGGCCTCGATGGCGTGGCCGGAGACCGCGAGATCCGCCTGGGTCAGGGGCAAGGGCTCGCCGGCGGCCACGCGAAGCTGCCATTCCACCAGGTCCTGACCGGTGATCATCTCGGTGACCGGATGCTCGACCTGCAGGCGGGTGTTCATCTCAATGAAATAGAAGCGGCCGTCCTGATAGAGGAACTCCACGGTGCCCGCGCCCACATAGCCGATGGCCCGGGCGGCCGACACGCCGGCCTGGCCCAGGGCGGCGCGCATTTCGGCGGGCAGGTTGGGCGCGGGCGCTTCCTCGATGACCTTCTGGTGGCGGCGCTGGATGGAACAATCCCGCTCGAACAGGTGCACCACGGTGCCGTGGGTGTCCCCAAACACCTGAAGCTCCACGTGCCGGGGGGCGCCGAGGTACTTCTCGACCAGCAGCGTGTCGTCGCCGAAGGCGTTGGCGGCCTCGCGGCGGGCGCCCTCGAGGGCGCCCGCCAGGTCGGCGGGGGTGTTGACGACGCGCATGCCCTTGCCGCCGCCACCCGCCGACGCCTTGACGAGCACCGGATAGCCGATGTCCTCGGCGGCCGTCGAGAGCGCCGCGTCGGACTGGTCGGCGCCGTGGTAGCCGGGCACCAGGGGAACCCCGGCCCGCTCCATCAGCCGCTTGGATTCGGATTTGGAGCCCATGGCCTCGATGGCCTCGGGGGTGGGACCGATGAACACGATGTCGGCCTCGGCGCAGGCACGCGCGAAGGCCGCGTTCTCCGACAGGAACCCGTAGCCAGGATGAATCGCCTGAGCGCCGGTATGCTCGGCGGCCTCCAGGATGGCCTCGCCCAAGAGGTAAGAGTCGCGGGCGGGCGGTGGCCCCAGACGCCAAGCTTCGTCGCACAGGTCCACGTGCATGGCGTCGGCGTCGGCGTCGGAGTAGACGGCCACGGTGGCGATGCCCATACGCCGGCAGGTGCGGGCGACGCGGCAGGCGATCTCGCCCCGGTTGGCGATCAGGATTTTGCTGAACATCCGTGGTCTACTCCTTGGTGGTCCAGGCCGGCGGGCGTTTCTCCAGGAAAGCGGTCACCCCTTCCCGCCCCTCGGTCCCGGCGCGGATGTCGGCGATGCGCGCGGCGGTGTCGTCCTTGAGCGCTTGGTCCGGCACCCGGAAGGCGACGGCGCCAATCAGGTCCTTGGCCGCCCGTTGCGCGACCGGCCCGGCCGCCAGCAGGGCGTCGATCACGCGGTGGGCGGCGGTCTCCAGGTCGTCGGGCGCGGCCAGTTCGGAGACCAGACCCAGGCGGAGCGCGGTCTCGGCATCGAAGCGCTCGCCCGTCAGAAAGTACCGCCGGCAGGCGCGCGGGCCGATCGCCGCCGCCACGTAGGGGCTGATGACCGCCGGAATCAGCCCGAGCTTGACCTCGGACAGGGCGAAGCTGGCCCGGGTGCTGGCCACCGCCATGTCGCAGGCGGCCACCAAACCCACACCGCCACCCATGGCCGCGCCCTGAACCACCGCCAGGGTGGGCTTGGGGCAGCGGTCGATGGCCGCCAGCATGTCGGCGAGCGCGCCCGCGTCGGCCAGGTTCTCGGCGCGCGAATAGCCGGCCATGCGCTTCATCCAGGTGAGGTCGGCACCGGCCGAGAAGCTCTTGCCCTCGGCGGCCAGCACCACCAGCCGCACCGCCGGGTCCTCGCCCAGGGCGGTGAACGCCTCGGTCAGGCGGGCGATCAGGGCATCGTCGAAGGCGTTGTGCACCGCCGGGCGGGTCAGGGTGACGATGGCCACGCCCCGGGCGTCGGTGGTAACGGACAGGGCATTGGGAGTATCGGTCATGGGTCTGGTCCTTTGGTCGCGGCCCAGCGCGGAGTTCCGTAGGATGCACTCGCGCCGGCAGGTGCAGCGCACCGGGGTCGGGTATCCGGCGGGCTGGCCTCCGGCCGTGACTACATCCGGAACACGCCGTAGCGCGTCTCGCCGATGGGGGCGTTCAGCGAGGCGGAGATCCCCAGCGCCAGGGTCATGCGGGTTTCGGTCGGGTCGATGATGCCGTCGTCCCACAGTCTGGCAGAGGCGTAATAGGGGTGCCCCTGGGTTTCGTACTGGTCGCGGATGGGGGCCTTGAACGCCTCTTCCTCCGCCGCCGGCCAGTCCTTGCCCTGAGCCTCCAGGCCATCGCGCCGGACCTGGGCCAGCACGGCGGCCGCCTGGTCCCCCCCCATCACCGAAATACGTCCGTTGGGCCACATCCACATCAGGCGCGGGGCGTAGGCGCGACCGCACATGCCGTAGTTGCCGGCGCCGAAGCTGCCGCCGATGATGACGGTGAATTTGGGGACGGCCGCGCAGGACACGGCGGTGACCATCTTGGCGCCGTCGCGAGCGATGCCGCCGCTCTCGTACGTCCGACCCACCATGAAGCCGGTGATGTTCTGCAGGAACACCAAGGGAATGCCGCGCTGGTTGCACAGCTCGACGAAATGGGCGCCCTTAAGCGCGCTTTCCGAGAACAGGATGCCGTTGTTGGCGATGATGCCCACCGGGTAGCCCAGGATGCGGGCAAAGCCGGTCACCAGCGTGGGACCGTAGAGCGCCTTGAACTCGTCGAAGCGCGAGCCGTCCACCAGGCGGGCGATGATCTCGCGTACATCGTAGGGCTTGCGGGTGTCGCGCGGCACGACACCGTAGACCTCGGCAGGGTCGTAGAGCGGGTCCTCGGGCGCGCGGATATCCAGCGACAGCCGCTTGGGCCGGTTCAGGTTGGCCACCACGCGGCGCGCCATATGCAAAGCGTGGGTGTCGTCCTGGGCGTAGTGGTCGGTGACGCCGGAGACACGGCAGTGCACGTCCGCGCCGCCCAGGTCCTCGGCGGTCACCACCTCGCCGGTGGCCGCCTTCACCAGCGGCGGTCCGCCCAGGAAGATGGTGCCCTGCTCGCGCACGATGATGCTCTCGTCGCACATGGCCGGCACATAGGCGCCGCCGGCCGTGCAACTGCCCATGACCACGGCGATCTGCGGGATGCCCTGGGCCGACATGTTGGCTTGGTTGAAGAAGATGCGGCCGAAGTGTTCCTTGTCCGGAAACACCTCGTCCTGGCGCGGAAGGAAGGCGCCGCCCGAGTCCACCAGATAGACGCAAGGCAGATGGTTCTCGCGGGCGATCTCCTGCGCGCGCAGATGCTTCTTGACGGTCAGCGGGTAGTAAGTCCCGCCCTTCACGGTGGCATCGTTGGCCACCACCATGCACTCGATACCCTCCACCTGGCCGATGCCGGCGATCACCCCGGCGGCGGGCACGTCATCCTCGTACACGCCATGGGCGGCGAACTGGGACAGCTCCAGGAACGGCGAGCCCACGTCCAGCAGGGTGCGCACGCGGTCGCGGGGCAGCAGCTTGCCGCGCTCCAGGTGGCGGGCGCGGGCACGCTCGCCGCCGCCCTGCTTGATGACCGCGACCTTTTCGCGCAGGTCGTCCACCAGCGCCCGCATGTGCGCCTGGTTGTCGCGGAACTCGGCCGAACGGGTGGAGAGGGCACTCTTGAGGACGGTCATGGGGCATATCCCGATTGGCGGTCACACGGCGGCCGACATGGAAAGACGGCGGGAACGGCGGACCGACGGGTGCGCTCGCCCGTCGAGCGGGCAGCGCACCATCCGGCGGCGGATCTGCGGGCTGCGCCAGCGGCGCAAGCCCACCCTACAAGGCACCAAGACGATGGATCACCATCCCCCGCGCGCCAGCCATTCGTCGACCAGGGGCAGGCGGTCCACACCCCAGAAGGGCTCTTCGTCCACGAACACGAAGGGCGAGCCGAACACGCCACGCTTGAGCGATGCCTCGACGGCGGCCTTGGTGCGGTCCTTGACGGCCGGATCCTGGATGGCGCTGGCGAAGGCGTCGGCGTTGGCGCCGACCTCAGCGGCGATGGCGGTCGCCACGGTGGCGTCGGCGATGGCGCGGCCCTCGGCGAAGTAGGCGTGATAGACGGCCTTGGCAAAAGCGACCGCCCGGTCGGGGTCCTGGTCGTGGAGCCAATAGAAGCCTCGCGTGGGAGCGAGGGCGGCAACGGGGAAGGGCTCGGGCCACGTGAAGGGGATGCCATGGAGCCGGCACAGGCGCGGCACGTCGCGCAGCATGTAGTCGCCCTTCAGGGCCTGTTCCAAGAGCGGCCGGTTGCCCGACATCTTCATGGCCGGCCCCAGCAGGGTCGGCCGCCAGGTCACGGTGCGGATGTGGCGTTGGGCCAGGGGCTCGATCCTGCGCGCCGCCACATAGCCATAGGGCGAGGAGAAGTCGAAGTAGAAGTCGATGGGTTCGGGCATGACGTAGCTTCCCCTAGTCCCGCATCAGGTCGCGGCTGATGACCATGCGCTGCACGTCGGACGTGCCCTCGTAGATCTGGCAGACGCGCACGTCACGATAGATCCGCTCCACCGGGTGGTCGGCGACGTACCCGTAGCCGCCCAGTGTCTGGAGGGCGTCGGAGCATACGCGTTCGGCCATCTCGCTGGCGAACAGCTTGGCCATGCAAGCTTCCTTGAGGCAGGGCTTGCCGGCGTCGCGCAGCCGCGCGGCCTCCAGCACCAGGTGGCGGGCGGCCTCGATCCGGGTCGCCATGTCGGCCAGGCGGAAGGCCACGGCCTGGTGGTTGGCGATGGCCGTGCCGAACGCGGTGCGCTCGCGGGCATGATCGCGGGCGTGATCGAAGGCGGCGCGGGCCATGCCCACCGCCTGCGCGGCGATGCCGATGCGCCCACCCTCCAGGTTGGCCAGGGCGATCCGGTAGCCCTCGCCCTCGGCGCCCAGCCGCAGGTCGGCCGGCAGGCGCAGGTCGTTCAATGCGATCTGGCAGGTGTCCGAGGCATGCTGGCCCATCTTGGGTTCCACGCGCACCACCTCCCAGCCCGGGGCGTCGGTGGGGACAATGAAGGCGCTGATGCCCTTGCGGCCGGCGGCCGGGTCGGTCACCGCGAAGACGATGGCCACGCGGGCGGTTGCGCCGGACGTGACGAACATCTTGGTGCCGGACAGGACGTAGGCGTCTCCGTCGCGCGTCGCCCGGGTCTTCAGGTTGGCGGCGTCGGAGCCCGCCTGCGGCTCGGTCAGGCAGAAGGCGCCGATGCTCTCGCCCCGCGCCATGGGGGGCAGGAAGCAGTGTTTCTGGGCCTCGGTGCCGAACTTGAGGATGGGCATGCAGCCGACCGAGTTGTGCACGCTCATGATGGTGCTGGTGGCGCCGTCACCGGCGGCGATTTCCTCCAGCGCCAGGGCGTAGGCCACATGGTCCACGGCGGCGCCGCCCCAGTCCTCAGGGACCAGCATGCCCAGGAAGCCCAGGTCCCCCATGCGTCCAAGCGCGTCGCGGGGGACGGCGTGGTCGCGGTCCCAGGCGGCCGCATGGGGCGCCAGATGGTCGCGCGCGAAGGCCCGCGCGGTGTCGCGGATGAGGATCTGCTCCTCGGTCAGGTCCATGGCGGACGGGTCTCCTCTCCCTGTCGTCCGTCGCGGCCGCGCCGGTTGCTCCGGCGTCGGCCCGATGGATCGTTCTTTGTGTGCCCTCTCGGCGTCGCGGGCCGAGGGGGCAAAGCCGGGCTTTACCAGGGCACCTCCTGGCCGTCGTAGGAAAAGAACCGGCCGTTGTCGGCGGGGGTGGCGTCGGCGATCACGCGCCGCAGGCCGGTGATGCTCTGGTCCGGAGTCAACTGCGCCTGGGGGCCACCCATGTCGGTCTTCACCCAGCCCGGGTTCAACGCCAGGCAGGTGATCCCACGCGGCCCCAGTTCGAGGGACAGGGCCTTGATCACCATGTTGGCGCCGGCCTTGGACGAGGCGTAGATCACGATCCCCGGCATGGAACTCGCACCGACGCTGCCGAACAGCGAGGAGATGGTCGCCAGCACCGGGCGCTCGGCGGCCTGGAGGTTGGCGATGAAGGTCTCGGCCACCTTCCAGGGCGCGACCAGGTTGGTGCGCAGGGTGTCCATCCAGGGGGCCACGGGCAGGTCGCCGAAGGCGCCGTCCGGTCCTTGCAAGGGGAAGATGCCGGCGTTGTTGATCAGCACGTCGATGGGCCGGCCGGCCAGCGCCTGGCCCAGGGCTTTCAGGGCCGCGTCGTCGGTGACGTCGAGGCCATGGGCCTCGGCGCCGGTGGCGACGAGGTCGGGGGCGTGGGCGGGATCGCGGCAAGTGGCGATCACGTCCCAGCCGTCGGCGCGATACTGGCGGGCGAACTCCAGGCCAAGACCCCGGCTGGCGCCGGTGATGAGAACGGTTGGCATGCGTGACTATCCTGATTGTGGAACAGCGGGCATCGGATGGCGCTCAACCAAGCCGACCCGCATGCTCTACCACGGGACCTCCTGGCCGTCGTAGGCAAAGAAACGGCCGTTGTCGGCGGGGGTGGCCTGGGCAATCAGGCGGCGCAAGCCGGTGATGCTGGCGTCCGGCGTGATCAGCGCGTGCGGCCCGCCCATGTCGGTCAGCACCCAGCCGGGATGCAGCGACAGGCAGATGACGCCGCGCGGCCCCAGTTCCAGGGACAGGGCCTTCACCACCATGTTCACCGCCGTCTTGGACGAGCGATAGACCACCGAGCCCGGCGAGGCGGCGTCGGCGATGCTGCCCATCTTGGAGGACAGGGTGGCCAGCACCGGCCGCTCGGCCTTCAGCAGGTGGTCGATGAAGGTCTCGGCCACCTTCCAGGGCGCCACCACGTTGGTGCGCAGGGCCTCCATCCACGCATCGACGGGGATATCGCCGAACGACCCCTGGGGTCCCTTCAGGGGGTAGATGCCGGCGTTGTTGATCAGCACATCCAGCGTGCGGCCGGCCAGGGCTCGGCCCAGGGCCTTGACGGCGGCGTCGTCGGCGACGTCCAGGGCATGCACCTCGGCGCCGGTCGCCGCCAGGTCGGGTGCCCGGGCGGGATCGCGGCAGGTGGCGATGACCTCCCAGCCGTCGGCCCGGTACTGGCGGGCGAACGCCAGGCCCAGGCCGCGATTGGCGCCGGTGATCAGGACGGTGGGCATGGTGCGTTCCTTCTTCGCTGGCTGACGGATGTGTCGTCTGTACATTCGGACTTACCGAGTCCGCGAACTCACAATAGAACCCGTCATTGCGAGCCAGCATAACTGTATGCTGGCGAAGCAATCCAGAAGTGAGTATAAACTCCTGCTGCCTTGGATTGCTTCGTCACTACGATCCTCGCAATGACGACACCATACCATTACGCCATCGTCTCCACGGCCATGGCCGTCGCCTCGCCACCGCCGATGCACAGGCAGGCCACACCCCGGCGCTGGCCATGGTGGCGCAGGGCGTTCAACAGCGTGACCAGGATGCGCGCGCCGGAGGCGCCGATGGGATGGCCGAGGGCACAGGCGCCACCGTGCACGTTCATGGCTTCGTGGGGAATGGACAGGTCGCGCATGGCGGCCATGGTGACGACGGCGAAGGCCTCATTGACCTCCCACAGATCCACGTCGTCCCGGGACCAACCGACCCGCGCCAACAGGGTCTCGATGGCGCCGATGGGGGCGGTGGTGAACCAGTTGGGCTCGCGGGCATGGGTGGCGTGGCCGACCACGCGGGCGATCGGCGCATAGCCCCTGGCCTCGGCCACTGAGGCGCGAGTCAGCACCAGGGCGGCGGCGCCGTCGGAAATGCTGGAACTGTTGGCCGCCGTCACCGTGCCTCCCTCGCGGAAGGCGGGCCTGAGGGTGGGGATCTTGTCCAGGCGCGCCAGGCGCGGGTTCTGGTCGGAGTCGATGACCGCCGCGCCCTTGCGGCCCTGGCCGACGGTGACGGGGATGATTTCCTGGGCGAACACGCCCGATGCGGTGGCGGACTGGGCGCGCTCCAGCGAGGCGATGGCGAAGGCGTCCTGGGCCTCGCGGGAGAACTGGTAGGCTTCCGCGCAGTCTTCCGCGAAAGTCCCCATCAGGCGGCCCGGCTCGTAGGCGTCCTCGAGGCCGTCCAGGAACATGTGGTCGCGCACCGCGCCATGACCCATGCGGTAGCCGCCGCGCGCCTTGTCCAGCAGGTAAGGGGCGTTGGTCATGCTCTCCATGCCGCCGGCGACCAGCACGTCGGCGGAGCCGGCGACGAGCTCGTCATGGGCGACCATGGCCGCCTTCATGGCCGAGCCGCACATCTTGTTGACGGTGGTGCACCCCGTGGACCAGGGCAGCCCGGCGCCGTGGGCCGCCTGTCGGGCGGGCGCCTGGCCCAGGCCGGCCGGCAGCACGCAGCCCATGTGCACCCCATCCACGTCGCCCACGCCGACGCCGGCCCGTGTCATGGCCGCGCGGATGGCCTCCGCGCCCAGGGCCGGGGCGGCCAGGCCGGCCAACTCGCCCTGAAAGCCCCCCATGGGCGTGCGCGCGGCGCCGATGATGACGATGGGGTCGGAGGCGCGAGGATCGGACGTCAT
>Ga0126339_10002860_pt1 | contig 12447 bp, 5 predicted proteins | sample OrbTmetagenome_2_FD_92532 | JGI IMG/M metagenome (GOLD analysis project Ga0126339, IMG submission 92532) | Coral microbial communities from Petempiche,Puerto Morelos, Mexico - Orbicella T R C metagenome | ecosystem: Host-associated > Invertebrates > Cnidaria > Coral | place: Petempiche,Puerto... | reverse complement strand
TGTGGGAAATTAAAAGAGAAAAAGTTTGGGGTTGGGGGATTTTGGGGAAAATGAAAATTTGGAGAGAAAACGAAAAAAAAAAAAAAAAAAAAAAAAAAGTGAGCCAATCTCGGATAAGCCTCAAGCAACTCTCGCTGACTGCATCGTCAAACGTACAAAAACTTAGCGAGAACTTTGTTCATAAACTCAGGCGGGAAACGATACACGAACTGCTTTAATTACTTTGGTCCCAGTTCTGTCGGCGTGGCATAAAACCAGTTCTATAGCATTAAGTACTTGGTAATCAGAAATCATCAGTTACAGTTTTGAACAACTTCCAGCCATGGCGATGGAAGGGAAGCCTTAAAAATCACTTTTATTCGGTTCCAAAGCTAATGGTGTGTCTTCCTGTTAGTCCGCCATCGACATTTTGCTCCACATGCATAATATAAGCCGAATCATTTAACACCGTTAATTGTCATGGCATTATTACTAAGTACGTGTACCTCTTAAGGTAATCAAGGTTTACAGTGGAATATCTACACAAATCGACAACCCCTATTATCTTCTAGAGGATAGCCTGGCAGCTTAAACAATAATTTAGAAATTTTAAAATTACCTTGCATACTCGTAAGTGGTGATCGATTACTTCCTTTCTGTGGTTAACGTCCATCATCGTGCGGGAAAAAGTTGTCAAGCCTAGAGCCAAAACGGATTATTTATTGTCCTTTTGAGTATCAGCGGTTTTTTGGTAGAAATGAAAATAAAATTTTGAGAATCCAAGAACAGGGAATATACTGCGTTTTTACGAACAACGAAATTGGGCAACTGAACAGTAGGACGTTTTCACCTGTCGTGTTTGGATTGTTCTACTGAGTCACGTGTAAGAAAATCATCCTTTGATGTCAATTTGCAATCGTTTGGGAATTACGCCTCAAAGAAACGTTTTCAAAACTTTACCCAATAACTTAAAAAACAAAACTCCCCTATTTTGCATAATCCCTGTTCCAATTGTGATTCTTTATAACACTCTAGCGCTTCCTTAATTTATTAAATGTGATCTGTGGTTTCCGCCGATTGGGAAGTAACGTGGTTTAAATTAAAAGTGGCCTCTATTATGTCAGGACAGTATAGAAAGGTATATTACCAATATGCAGCGTGTATAGCAAGGAAATGACGCAAACCTCCATGGTTTATGCATGGTTGTAATCAACCGAAAGGACTAATTGTCTAAAACTGGAAGATTTTTTTGATAAATGTTATGATGAAAACTGGTACAAGGTGGCCTCCGAAGCTGCTCGGGTTTTTCAATATATTGCCAGACTGATTTGTAAAACCGGCAGAAGACATAATTAAAATGACTAATATTTGCTGGGAATATCTGAAAATGGACCTTTATGTGCATATTCCACATAACTATCGAATCAATTTTTTTTCGGCGCTCTGTGTGTACCGTCGTTAAACGTTTTACCATCTGTCTAAGTACAAATGTTTGTTATTGTTTCGTTGTTGTTCCGTTGTCTTGGCAGTTTCTTCCAGTAAGGTTACCGCAGTGTGAAGCCGGAGAAGTAGTATTCCTGATCCCTCTCGATGGGTTGCCACCTGACGGTAGGCCAATCCCCTTCCCCTACCTTAACTTACACCCGATTTTACCACGTTTGCTGAAAATACGAAAACGTATTTGTTCTTCTGGCTGGAGAGAGGCACAGTGACATACAGTTAACTGCTCAGTCAAGAGCGGACCTTTCTCCTGATGGTTAGAGGACCATTATTGATTGGGTCTCGGTGTATTTGCAGTAGTAAGATCGCAATGACACGTCTGTTTTCAGTTAAAATTTGGGACGATTTTTCGTGCGTTATTTGCTCTACTTTGAATTGTCAGCTGAGGTCAGAGAAGGATGTACTTAGCGTTAAAGTGAATCTGGACGTTTTGAGAAACTATGGACAGTTATGTAAATGACAGTATGTATACAATTATAACCACTTGAAAAAGCGAGACATTTTTATCGAATGGACGCACTCGTACACTCCAAGGCACGGATTGCGGTGAATCAAAAGTACGACCAATTGATGATTAATGGCCAAACAAGTGTCGAGTTGAAAATGATTGGAAGTTAAAAAAGAAAGGAATATTTAAAATTGCAAGCGGTGTTATGGGGGCTAAAGCATTTTGTTATGTCTTAAAATCATGATGGATGACAAGCTAAATATGTAAATTTTTACTAGGTTGTAGAGATAAGGGTATCTCCACTTTGCATGCACGGATTCACGGCGTGGCCCATCATTTAAATGAGATAGGATTAATAGTAACTAGTAGTGGATTTTCTCGATCTCCAAGAGAAATATCTCTGTGTGCCCTGAAGATTGCAATCTTTGGACTTGCGTGTTCTGTACTTAATTCTCTGGTAAAGTTATGCAAGTCCCCTACTGGTGACCAATTCTTGCCATTCTGTGGTATACGCCCAAGTCCTCTCAGGAAACAATTATCTTGGCGTGCACATTTGAAATCATCTAAGACCTGCACGCACGCCAAGTTGCAGACAACAACTCGAAGACAACAGAAAAAAGCATCCCTTTTAAACCATGGGGTATTTCCTTGGTGGAATTTAAAAGGACCAAAACCGCGTTTAAGGTGATAAAGATCAAGGAATCGTCAAAAATGTTATGTCTGTGTCTGTCAGGTTAACACGTATTTGTGGCACATTGCGAAATGAAAGCTGTCAAAACTGATATTGAACTTATCATATCACGAACCAAACTTTATTGGATGCTTTAAGAGGTTTTCATAGAACCACCAGTTACCCTGCAAAGGACGACATGGTCCAAGCATGGTGTTCCTTGCGTCTAAGGAAGTCTCTCCAAAAATCTTCCTGTTTTGATATGGATTATTTTCTTATAACACTTCCTTCATCTTGAAGTGACCAAATTATTCAAATGCTTCGCACAGGAAATGAAAGCTAAATACTGTATAGACGAATTAAGTCAAGAGAAATAATGTAAAGCATCTCTGCAGTGTGTCTGTATCTCTTGGTTTGCATAAGCAAATTGAACCATCTGGAAACCACATTCTACGTGTTTTGAATGATATATACATAGATAAAGGTAAAAACAAACAAATTATTTACATAAGTGATTAGGTTAACTTGACAATTAACACTAATCATCCTTCTTAAGCACTTGTTATCACTGACAAGCTTTCAGTAGCATCTTGAAAAAAAAATCTCTTGTTGACTCTTTGGCACCATTCTGACACTCTTATCTGCGCCAAAATCACTCATATAATGCGATTTCATCCAGGTGAAAAATACACTTACGCGCTTGCTTTCTCAAACAAGAACTAGAAGCCATAAGTAAAACTTAAAAGAGAGCCTCGTTTTGGATTCATTAAGAATGCTTTACGTTGCTTTCGCATGTATTTACCGTATAAGTACAAAGAGAAGGAACAATTAAATTTATTTTCCTCATGGCGAACAAGCCTCTTTTTCTCTGATTTAAACACAGACGTGCGGTATGCAATACTTGACCTTTGGTCTCTACCACCTTCACGTGAAGCCACAAGACACGCAAACAAAGTTTTTGGTGCCTGTTCGATCCTAACGCTTTTTGTGGTATTATTTAAGAAAGCAAATCTATCAAACGCGATTTGGTGCAAAATAAAGGGCAAAATCCTATTGATCCTGTCCATCGAAACGACATACTCGTTCGTGGACCAAATATGCACGACGCGCACCTTTCTAGACTACACGCCAGCTTGAATAGTTTGTCTGTTTACTTCTCAAACCTGAAACAACTGGATTTAATTTTAATTCCATGCTAACCCAGGTGTTCTAGAAGTCTGGGTTTATAGGTCTGAGGTCCGGGTTTATCGATTAATTCTAGTGCCTAATGGAACCAAAATGTCTAGTAGTACAGGCTTTGCTCCACTCGGCGTCAACTAAGACTATTTCTTCGTCCGAGGCGACAAATTATAGATCAATTTGTATAACGAGTTTCAGGCTAAATGTTTGTTGTCTTGTCTTCGACCACCTTTCTTCACTTTTGATGACACTCCTTCGTTGATGTTATGTAAACAATTCAAGAGGGTCATACCTATGTCGCACCTAAGAAGGCTTTCTTAGAACTCAACAAAGCCGATTAAGTCTTGGAATCCTTTAAGAGGTCGGGGCGGTCGTTTAAGGTGGTCAAAAAAACCGCATATCTACAAGACAGGCTGTATGGGGTTAATATCTCTTGCTTATTTTTAGCAAGTCAACGCTCTTGCGATTCCTGCATAGATTAGCTTTCACAACCGGTTGAACTACTGAGCTAAAACCGCATTGGCACGAGTATGGGCGTTCTGAAAGGTAAGGTGTTGAAATAGTCTTGTTGGTGAACTAGAAGGCGATTGGTAACGAGGACCAATGAGGAAACATCTGAGATAACAATCATTTTCTGGCTGCTAATCTTGTGGTCACAAAACCTACAGGCTAATAGAATACGGGAGTTACCCAATGTATAAATACGCAAATAGGAAATATGTGGAATTGCAACAATTTCACTCGTCTGGTTATCATGTTATGACATCACCGTCGGCGACCGGAAATTGACAGTTTGTGGAGCAATGATAGGGGGCATTTAAACATTTAGATATAAAAGCATCTCTCCAAACGACGCTGAACATTCGTATCTAAGCAGTCAGTTACGTAAGATTTCAGGCAAGAGTCAAACTAGAGAAAGAGCTTGTCACAGGTGAGAACTATTTCTTATACTGTATAAAGTAGCCCGTTGGCTCAAAGCCTATTTTAGTCTATTCGCATTACACGTGCAACATACCTGGTTGGCGCAGTATTTGTTGCTCGAGGAAGGCAAGAAAAGCTCATGTGAGACGATTGCTTAGGGCTCCGTAATAAAAGTGCGATTCTTTTTATATCAAGACCACAATCATCCAGCGTCCTCTTTAATTAATTCTGTCTCGAAAGTACGTAACAGAATATTTTCTCATTGTTTCACTGGGAAGGTTTTGTCGTCAAAATACTTATGCGTCGTGTTTGGTGCTAGTAATGTCACAATTTCTTGTGACAAATGCCGAAAACTTAAGAAATGTTTCGAACGCAGACAATTTGTGAATACTTTGACTCAAGCCCAATCCATAACTAGTGCTTCATGTATACGATTCACAACTGAGCGATTGTCATGTCGTCCAATAAGAATTAAGGATGTTTGTTACCAACAAAGCTCCTTTCCGGCTAATTATATCTGATTGCCAACTGCGTTCTGCAGCAACGCGAGTATAGGCATTCTGTAAACTAACAAAAAAAAAAAAATGAACAACAAAACACAGCGTCCCTCTATTAAAATAATATTGTGCCATTCAAAAGAGGAACACACACAAACGACATCTGTAAACAACCTGTATATATTAAAACAACATCTTGCTTTGGTCTCTTTCTAAATGCAGGGATTTTTTTTAAGGTGAAAAAAGAGACGTTGGGAAGGATGACCTTTAAGTTTAAAAATAGAAATAATAATAATAAGAAGTAATAAATTGAAAACATTAAATATTCAAAATTATTTTCAGATGGCACAATCGCGACACTTACGAATGTACGCGAGCATTCTTTTAGGTCTATTTGTTTTTCTGGAAGTTGAGCATCAAAACGCCCTAAAGAAAACAGAGTTCCCCGTGGGAAGTATACGGCTGAAGTTGTCACTTTATCAATTCAACCACATGAGAATACAAACACGAATTTTGTGTACAAATAATACCCGGAAGGCTTAATTACCTGGGCGAACACATTTCAACAATTCCCACCATTGCCAATATCAAAGAATTATGTCTGCAACCGTAATACGGTATCGCGGCAGCGCGACGCGAAGTACAATGCATAGAAGGTCCCGTGGAACATGTTTCGTTCTTTTCCTATTTCGCAATCGGTGTCGGTGGAAAATCCAAAGGTCGCACATTGCACGTGAAAAGTATTCTCTCGACTTAATCTTTCGTAAAAGTGTACGGTTGTTTTTCTTCTTTCTTCTTCTAAATCATTTCGAGAAATCGTGAAATTCACTGACGACTATTCTTTAAATAGAATAAAAGAATGCAGACGTAAGAAATTATTCTTCAATCCGGATATGTGTCGCTTGTATTCAGTGAGCGTAAGCGGTTTATATATAATCTTTATTTCCCTCCCTTTTTTTCTGCCATTTTCGGGTTCCATTACTAGCCTCTTTCTTATGCTCAGTTAGTTAGGGCACAACGACACACACACACACACACACAAAAACAACAAAAACAACAACAACAACAACAACAAAAACAAACAAAGAAACAAACAAAATTCTGCGTCCCTATTTCAGGGGCACCCAACGACCGTTTTCTCTCGAATGCTCTTGAACGCTGTTTTAGGTTACCTGGAGTACTTTTAAAGCTCTGTGGGTTAATTTTAGGTTGCGCTAAACTAATTTTATCTATTCGGCTATTCTAGGGGAACTTGAGTATTCTCGAATCCACTAGGGTTTTTTTGTCCATTTCCCGAAAATCTTGGGTCTTATCGCCTTTCCGAAAATGATAGCTGACCTTTTTTCTGTACCCAAAACGACATTTTTAACAATCCGAAAATAACAGACATTAAATTTCTCATATCACGAAAGTCCGAGGTGACAATTCTCTTAAGAAAATCAAAGGGGATTAAAGGCCTTCCGAGCAGATAATTCACCGAAACGATCATTTGGGTGCCCCTGCTATTTAATAGCCACGCCAAATGTAATCCTGCAATTGAAGCTTCACTGCCTTATATCTTTAAACATTAAGAAAACTTCAAAGGTGCTACTTTTGCTTTTCAAGGCTGAGGGAACTGTACTGGTTTGAGCAATTCCTTGAAGTTTTCTGGGACTCTTTATAATTACCGATAAATTACGTCAGGACATCACCGAAATGCAACTGAAATGCCACATAAAATGCCTAACAGATGTCAATCAAATTACCTTCTTATCTAAAGAGGTTGGTAATTCCCCTGTAGATTTTACTGATAGATTTCTACTGAATAAATCACGAAACTATTATAATTGGTATTTTAAAATTTAAATTATTTTAGCCATCTTTTCTAGGTACACTCGTCTAAGAACGTCTAATTGTGGAGCTGTGGTTGAACTTTCTTATATTTTTTTGCCATTTGAGGCTGAAAACGTTCTTAAGATGTTCTTAAATTTACGTGGTATACAGTATTTCAATTAATCAACGCGAACGTGACCAGATGACTGACGGTGTGGAAGTTCTTTTTGAACAGTTATAAATAAAAACTGCTGATTATTACAAACCGAGATGTGTGTCATGCAATAAGAAAACTACTGTTGATGTTATACAAAACATGCCCTGAGGTACTTGGGTTAATTTACATTTTTTGTTACCTTTGTTTTATGCTTATCGTTTAATACACAGATTAGCAAAATTAAAACGTTCTTAATCGACTCTCACCCGGAGGAAGTTCTTAATACGTTCTTAAAATCTTGGTTAATCTCAGCCTCAAAGTTCCTATATAAAAAAGGTTCTTATAACAATGAGATTCTCCAGGTTATGGGTAGTCTGGGCATCGCAGAACTTTCCAATAGAATAGGCTTTTTCTACAGTATGCTTTACTCAAAATTGTTCCTCATATGACACATGACCCTTTTACAGTTTGTAGTATTTTAAAAGCCAATGTTGAATTGTTGTTGCTGTTTTTCTCTATTTTTCCCCGGCATATATCCAAATACTTCACTTACCTCTCCTCCTCACTCTTTTTGTTGTTGTTTTGTTTGTTTGTTTGTTTGTTTGTTTGTTTTTCATTCTAACCTTTTCGGAGAATTCAAAGAAAAAGAAAAAAATCCGAACTTTTTCTTGAAATCGTTTGAAGCGGTGGAGAGATTTGTAGTTGTAATTAAAATAGGTCATGTGATTTGTTCAAAAGAGTTGTCACTTGTTAAACCATGAAAACTGCCCTTCGTTTGTCTCTTACTCTCTGTTTTAAATTTTGCCCTAATATATTAAATTTCTCTCAAAAAAAAAAAAAAAAGCAAAAGAGTAACTAAGAAAAGTCGATACATCGGCATATATCAAGCCAACATTGCATTGCAACCCGTGATGGTTTTCAAGTGATGTCATCAAGCTCTAAAATCCAAACCTAAAGAGCCACCAGGGTTACTATCCTCCTCAGGCATACGAGGTGCGAAATGTAAATACACTGACAACGTTTCAGCTCATCAGTGCCCTTCGTTAAGAAAAAGGCGTATTTTCAGAGTTAGGGGGTGCATAGAGCTATAGTCGCGTTTGTGGATGATACTTATCTCGTGATTTTAGCCACTAATAGTTATAATAGTTGGAAATGTGTTTATGTAGATGTAGGTTTGTGCAGTACAGATAATCAGTGGCCTAGATAACCAAAGTGAGCTCTAGATGGTTGCAGTATTTTCCAGCCGCCATATTGGTGTACTAACAGAGGTACACCAAAATGGCGGCTCCATACTGGGCTCCGGAAATGTGTGCGAAAGATTTCGAATAACATCTGAAGTTTGGCATAGCGCACAGACCTAAAACTTTGATAAGTGTCTTCTATTTTAATCATCTATAAGATTGCATTTTCTGGACCATCCACCGAATAGTTTTTTTTTAATTTTTACTACTATTTTTATTATTATTATCATCATCATTATCATTATCATTATCATTATCATTATCATTATCATTATCATTATCATTATCATTATCATTATCATTATCATTGTCATTATTATTATTATTATTATTATTTATTTTACACCATTACTATTGCGTGACATTAAAAACGATCTCTTCCTATTCCTTTGTGCTATGTAGTCTACACCGAAATTTTTGAAAAAAAAAATAAAAAAGCTAATAGAAATTCATAATCGGGCCCTGAATCAGTGGTTTTGGTTAAAACGTTTAGCAAGCATGGTGGACTCAAATTAGCACCTTAGGCAATGGACAAAATAAGAAAATATCACCTTTTCCCGTCACGCAATAACATGTAGAGCTGGCGTGACAATGAATCTTCCTGCATGATGTCAAGAGCTTCTTTCCCGACGACTAGTTCTTCGTGACTTTCAAAGCAAGAGATTAAAGACAAAATTAACGCTACAGTTACATAAAAGAACGGCGAAATGATAAAAGCGCTGCCCATTCACGTATCAACAAAAAGAAATATATACTAAAGCAAATGAAATTATTTAATACCCAGCGAATTACCTTGAGCTAATTTCAACTGAAGACTGAATTGCCGTCTATGGCTGAAATTGACGACAAAATTTCTTGCCTCCCTGACATCTCAACTCGACGATAACGATGTACTGTGACATAATAGACAATATGAAGGTAAAAACTGGAAATAAATGTCCAAATGCGGATTCACAGAAGCCGACAAATCAATAACGCCAGGAATATGCGTCGTGAATGCACATGACCTTGCAACGTCAATCAATCCAGCCCGACTTTAATTGGCGGCTATCATTTGTTTATCTTTTGAACAAAAATTAGTTTGACCTCAGAGGAACCGAACACTGTATAAGCAATAACATAATCATTTAAAAATAATTGTACAGTAGGTTACCAGTATTTCTGTTTTGTTTTTTTTCAGTTTTTTTTTCTTTGACTTTGAATCGTCATTTATTAACTATGAGACCCAAGAATCAGAGTTAATAGTTAATAATTGATGACGATGATGAAAACTCGAGATAATCGGAGCATCATACTTACAAAGCCATCAAGATAATATTTGAAATGTGAACTGCCTTCGTTTATTTTAAAATCCATTCTAAACGACTCAAAAAGACACAGGAACACAGGTAGATAAAGGAGCATTTATTTTAAGATCGTGTTATTTCTGATACAGTGTTCGAGTCCCCTGCAGTTTCGCTAGCCTATTTTAACAGGGCGATACTTCAGTCAGTAACGTAATTTTGTGAAGCAAGTTACGATAATCAATTTGACTCTATTAACGGGTGTGAACTTCGGAGATATTGCTCTAGCATGGCTCCGAAGCTTTCGAGTCTTAAGGTTTCCTTTGTCTCCCAATTCCCAAAAGAGATTTGAATATAAAAGATATAAAAGTTTGTCCTGAAAGCCTCGGAGCCATGTTGGGATATTGAAATATTGAACGTAGCCTATTCCTAAAGGAATCTATAAAGTCTCGCCCTCGTTTAAAATAGTTTACTGCCAACATTGTGTTATTGAGATGTTTCAATGTTTGTTTGCTCTTAGTCCTTATAACCCAGATAAAACGATTGAATTGGAAATGGTTTGTTATTTTACAGATTGATCATACTATGGCTCCTCAAAAGAGTCTCACATTTGTTTGCTTACTAAATCTCTGTGTGGCGCTTTGTGCCTCCCTTCCTTGGACATACAAACAAACAAGAGGAGGAAGTGGGAACCTCTATAACAAGGTAAAGCTTTTTTTCCGTATAGACCTCTTTTGCGGGAGTGTTAAGTGGGACTTACTCTCATGGGTAAGCGATTCCCACAACAACAACTAGCTTTATTTTGCATGACCATAAATACAAACAGTGTTGTAAAAGCTTTTGTAAACTAAAGCTAAAATTATCTTACTATTATCGTCAACATTTCATGAGGTTATGATGTAGCAATCAAGTTACACTGGGTTTAAATTGAAAGAAGAATACTGCGCAAATCAAAGATGAAATGAATTTTGTTCATCGATATTGACAATTTGTAGAGGTCATAAGTTCACCTATGGCTTGTAACGGAGATAATTGTTTAAAGGTTGGAACGATATTTTCTACTTTTCTACAAAACTCAAATTGCGATTCATCTTCAATTAGCAGTCATAAGCGGTCATAAGCGACCTGTAGGACAGGGAGTAGTAAGTGAAGGAGCTTACTCTCATAAATAGTAAGCCGTCTTAGGGGAGCTAGAGGGAACAGTAAATGTTGAGTCACCCTTTGCATGCCTCTGCCTTTTTCTCCCCCCCCCCCCCCCCCCCCCCCCCCCCACCCCCCCCCCCCCCACACCTGCCCAAGACGAGGGACGATGGCGAAATAGAAAAGAAAAAAAAAACAAGACTTAAAAACACTGGCATTATTGCTTCAGTTCCATAAAGCATTTTGTTGCTGTTATTGTTGTTGTTGTTGTTGTTGCTGTTGTTGTTGTTGTTGTTTGCAATGATGATACTCAATATTTGTCAAACATTATTTTTGGAAGCCTATGTATCTTTGCATAGTGTGTTAACTAAAAATACAAGAGAACAAAATGAGTTACTGATGGAAAATAGGGAATGTTATCATATGGTTGTTTGTTTGTTTGTTTATTCGTTGTTGTTTTTTCTGACAGTCAACAAAATTAACAGATTAACAAGTCCACGGATTTTTCTTACCATGGTCTTAATTATGTTTCACAGTTAATTCCAAGTGAAGAGAGATTTATTCAGGATTCCTACGGCAAATATCCCTGGAGCAGAAATGAACTTACGGGACCTTTGTTATCAGAGGGCGAATCACAAGATGAAAACACAGCGTCAAAATTTCAAACCGAGCAAAGCTCACGCAAAAGGGAAATGGAAAGAAACCTTCTCCAAGAAATACTGGACTGGGTAAGAAAATTAATTATATTTTCGTAATGTCACCCAACTACCCCTCCTCCTCCACCCCTCCCCCCTCCCCCCGGCCAGGCGCGTCTCCATCCACGTATACTTCAAATTAGTGGCTCTTTAAAGTAGTTAAGATGATTCCTGCCTAACATTGAAGCGATGGCAAAAATGAAGTTACCAAAAAAAACAAAACAAAACAAAAACATAGCATGGTAATATTTTGAGTACAGTTAAGAAGACTTTATCGAGACTAAAATTGAATTTTAGTTTATCTATATTTTAATTCGAACGGCATTTTAACGTCAGATCAAAACTCAATAAATGAAAAAGTTACCTTCAGGCTATGAGTACATTTCAGTAAATTATGTTTGCATTTACTGTCCTTCGAGCCCTGGCCAGGGGCATTGTGTTGTGTTCTTGGGCGAGACACTCTACTCTCATGGAGCCTCTCTCCACCCAGGTGTATAAATGGTAACGGCGAATTTAATGCTGGGGGTAACCCTGGGATGGACTAGCATTCCATCCAGGGGGGAGTCGAAATACTCCTGGTCGCTTCATGCTACAGAAACCAGAATAAGCTCTGGCCGATGGTCCGCTTGGCTCGTATGCAGGCTTTACCTTATTGCTCGAAGCGGACCGAAATACGTTTAAATATCATGGGACTTTATTTGAAGCTCTAAGGCGAAGCAAAAAAAAATAAAAAAATAAAAAAATTAATTTTCTCGTCTGGAATTCTATAAGAAAGAGAGCGGGCGGACGCTTTTTTCTTTGTTAAGGGACTGCGCAATAATTACCTGGAAGGGGGGTTGGAAAATCAGAGGTGGGGGGGGGGGGCACAAGAGAAAATGACAACAGGTGAGAGCGGGCTTGGATGTAAAATTTGATACATACAGGG
>Ga0126339_10002859_pt1 | contig 12449 bp, 6 predicted proteins | sample OrbTmetagenome_2_FD_92532 | JGI IMG/M metagenome (GOLD analysis project Ga0126339, IMG submission 92532) | Coral microbial communities from Petempiche,Puerto Morelos, Mexico - Orbicella T R C metagenome | ecosystem: Host-associated > Invertebrates > Cnidaria > Coral | place: Petempiche,Puerto... | reverse complement strand
TATCCCCCCCCCCCCCCTGCTCCTCCCTTCCAACCAGGGTAAAGAAATCTGTCAAGAAAGGATTCCCTCTTAGGATAATGAATGACGTATTTACGGTATATCAAATGGGATGAAAATTCTGTTTAGCTGGTGCCTAGCCAGGGAAAACAGGCATAAAGCATGCACAGGGAAACCCTGTTACATAATTATACAGCTATTTATATTCACATTTTATTCAAAACCCCCATTCACGTCTTGCAAATCATGGTTGTTTCATCATTTGTAGAGATGACTATTTATGTTAATTAATGGCCATATGATTTTATTTGCCTCAACTATGCAGATGACATAATACATATGCATCGTATACCTTATACCTTATACTTTATACTTTATATTATAGTGTGCATACTTAGGTTTTTTTTACAGTAATTGAATAATGCATTTGCTGTGATGAGTTTATCTCTTTAGAATCACAAAAATAAATTTTGAACAATACATTTGGCAGTTGTCATGCCACTGAAAATGTCCTGTTATTAACTAATAAATTTCAAATGTCCTTTGATGGCAGAAAGAAACATGACAAATGAGGTGAATAGATGTTTGAGGTCAGGTAATCCTTATTGCTACAGTTGTGTGACAACACAAAGCCCTTACAAGGGATACTTTTTTGACTTCACTGGTTTGGTACATAGAATGGAACCCTGCCTTACGGCCACCCCATTAATATGGCCACCTCGTTATTACGGCCACTTTATTCTGGCCTGAACAAAAGTTTAGTCAGTCATTAACTTAAATTTAAAGAACACCTTTAATACAGCCACCCAGTCAATACAGCCAGATTTCTGTGGCCCATTGGTGACTGTATTAAGGGGGTTCCACTGCAGTAGACCAAAAATTTCCTTGCCTATCTTCATGCATTTCTTATAATACAGTTAAGAAAATTTCTTATTTATTAGGATTAAAGCCAGTGATGATGAGATCCTAAATTCCCCTAACCAGCATGTACACCCCTAGTTTAGAAATTCTAAGGAGAAGTTGGGTTTTAATCACTACTGCCTCCAACTAGGTGAGGGTTGGAATACAGTATAGTGATACCTCCTACAAGCAGATCAAGACCTACTATGAGGTGAAAAAGGATGGGGGCACTTGTCATACCTTTTAGGGGTTAAAAAAGTGGTTTTGGTGGCTCTTAGGGAGTTCAACTTCAAAAGGTTCACAGCGGGAGCTTCTGCTTTGTCTCTTAGAGGATTAAGCCGAAAATAATATGACAGGATATAATATGTTGTTTTAGAATTGGCACCTCCTAGGGGTGAAAAAAATTCCAAGCAACGTCCACAAAACAGGATCTTGGCACCTCTTTGGGATTCTTTTCAAAATTCCTGACTAGCAACCCTGTCCTTTTCATATGGAAAGTCCACTCCTTGGGAATGAACATTTGTGGCCTCTTGATCTTCAGGCCTTAAATTTTCATTCAAGGGTCACCAAAACACTTTTGGCCCTTCTGATCAAGTTATGCCCACATAGGGGAGGGGAAGGTGCATGCTGCAGGACCTCTGTTGATCCACCACTGGAGAAAACTTTAGATCCTTGAATGATAGTATAGAGTGTAAGATAATCAGTTAAAAAGTGGTCAAAATAATTTGTCGCTTAACTATAGCACTGTTCTTCTCTGTGTTAATTGAAATTTCATTTGTTAGTTCCCAAACAATTTCTCTTCATAAAAAATAATCTATATTGTAAAAAAATGGCAAAGTTATGGAAACAAGAGTTGCATTTCAATGTTCTAGAGAATATGTCCATGAATTTTTGTTCATTCAAGCTCACAGCACAAAAGTTCTGTAATATGTACTAAATGCTTACAGCTGTTCAAGTAATATATCAAACACGAGAGACAGTGTTTCAATGGCATATCCAAACACCAAGAAGAATGTTCAAACTACAACCTGCAGCAGAGTATTTTTGACAAAATTTGAGGTGTTTGGATAGCCGATGAAACACTGTCTCGTGTCTTGTTTGATATATCTTCTCCATCAAAACAAAAACTAGGGAGTAAACAAAGAAGTAAAATCATCAAAATCTATGCAAATTAAGACCAAGTATCCAAACCTCCGTCATGGTTGTGATTTTCTTTGTTTTAACTTGATGAATTATTAATGAGTTTGAAAAGTTCAATGCCAGCATTCATTTACAAGCACCCATTGATACACAATGTTTCAACTTTCAGCAAACTAATGAAAGTAATAATGGGTATCATTCAAGGAAATAAAGTAAGTACTAGCAGGTAGACCTGCAAATATGTTACCCTTTGTTAAAATAGATCATTTAAATGACATATATCAAGGTTATTCTTAGTAATGGTCTTGTATGGCAAAATGCCAGGTAACAAGAAAACTGTTTCTGAAATTTAAAATGATATAACAGCATGAAAAAATTAACTTATACAGAGATGACAACCTAAAAGAAATTGAAATATGTGAGACTGCCAATTTTACTTTCTTGACACTAAACTAACAACTTAGTTTGTTATCATCAGTTTGGCATCATCAATTCAGTCAAGCATCAAATGTTCCAAAAATGTACCCCAGAAATGCCAAAAATAGGACACATTAGGTGTGAAAAGGTACTTCAAGCACTTTCCAGTTCATATCAGGGAGATCTGGTGACCTGTATTGGAGAGCAGGAGATTTGGTCTGTATCCGGGAGAATTCCAGGAGAGTTCACACAGATACTTATCGTCCCATAAATTTTTTTAAATTTTGTTTTGTCAACCACTCAACCATCTTTACATTTGCAGAAACAGTTTTCTAGAAGCAAATAACAAATTCATCATGCAAGTTATGAATAGTAAGCTGTATACTGAAGATCAATTAGTATTTTCAGGATGCATCCAGTGGCTCCACGTCAATTCTTATGAAGATTGTATTATCTCTGATATAGTTTCTAGTTCTGAGTGTATCCAAGGAAACAAACTTAGGGCAACCAAATCCAAGACTCTTCGCCTTGTTTGGCCTCTTAAAGTAATCACTGTCTCTATCACAAGTGAGCCTCCAAACTTTATTCTGTCGTACGGCCATGTCATCATCTTGATCAATCAGAACAAAGTCCACTCGCTGTTGAAATGGCCATGGAAGTATGGCATCATATTCTCCTTTCATAATGACAACGTAAAGGGACAGGTGTGTTCCTTTCCCTTGTCCAAGGCCATTAAGGAAAGCCTCCGCTCGTAGCTTGTAGCCATACTGTCCCGTGTAAAATGGAGGACTGCAAAGTTTTTCTTTCTCTTTCTTTGTGGCAGATTGCTGAAATAATTGTGAGTAGTTTGAGATCTTCCACAGGAATTTTCCATTTGTGCATACAAACTCCTGTCTCTGTTCAAGTTCTCTTATTCTTAAGTGGGCCAGATCCAAGTGAACTTGCATATTGTCTTGAGCATGTTTTTCCATCTCATTACGCCGTCCCTGTACAAAAGAACATCAGTGAATAATGAGTATAAATAAACCAAATCACTATATATGTCAAACAATTTTCAAGTTCCTATACTGCAAGAAAATTCTCTGTGTCCATCAAAAGAAAAAAAACTTTTTTTGCCACACAACTTGCATGATGAATGGTACCCTGATGGTTAATATGCCGTGATTTGAGCTCTGGATGTTATCAATGAATTGTGCTCTTGGACAAGGTAGTTTTCTGTCACATGTGCCTCCCTCTTCAGTCAAGAGTATTCAAGTACAGACAGACTGTTAAGGAAACCAGGCCAGGATCCATCCCCTCAGGCCAGGATCTTTGGTCAGTACCATGCATCAAAACTGCCAGGCTAGTTCCGATTTTCTTGAGCAAGTGCAGAGTGCTCAATCTCAGTGGTAAGCCAATCAGATTAAGCAGAGTGACAAGAAGACCATAAATTAGAAGCTTTTGAATTAGAATCAACCAAAAGGTGTGATCTCTGGTACTGACCAAAAGAATTGCAACTCTGGCACTGAGAACAGATCCTGACAAATTAAAACAATATTAATGTTGGAAAAAAATTGTATCCTCTCTCTCATTTTGAGCTGATTAATCTGCATTGTCTTTTCATTTAAGGATTCACTTTCAAGTTGTTTATGCTGGAATATGCTACGGTAGTTAAAATAACTGCTCAACTGTATGTAACATCTGTAACATGTCGCTCTCACCTTAAATTTACAGCCAATGTCGGTGTACTGACATGGGACAATAGCCAGAGGACAATCCCCGTCTACGTCCACATGTGTTGACATCTGTCACAAAGAATTATCACCAAGTCATTTCTTTGGAAAATTAACTGGGCTGTTGAAGGCATGTTATGCTCAACAAAGATTTTTGGAATGGGGAGAAGCCATTTGGTTATTATGCAGGTATAACCGTCTTCTTCCAAGCAGAATTTTCTCTGTTTTTCTACCCCTATCAGGGCTCAACACTAACAGTAGCCAACTAGCCACAGACTAATAGAAATTTAGTTTTGGCTAGTAGGTTTTAAATTTCTACTAGCCACTTTGGCTAGTAAACAAAATGAAATAGGCCAAACTAGTTTCTGTCTTCTTCAAGGAAGACAAACACAAAATTAATACCAAATTAAAACCAAGGTCAGAATTTCATTGTGGACGTATCATGTTATCGGGCATGTGTTGTTCAACACGTATGCAAACTGAAGTTTGCCTACTTTTTGCTGTGTGGTTCGTAAACAGGGAACTGAACATGTTTATTACGTTGAAAGAAATATTTGACAAACACGACAGCCTTTTCTGAAAGCACACATCAGTGCTCTTGCTTGTTATGAAACTAGTAGAACAAAACATGAGCTTCCTGATAAAATCATGTCCAAAATCATGCAGAACTGTAAAGGAATAACATTTCATTTAGCATAACAATACATACAGTAGGTGATTTGTCATCATATGCATACTGATAAAACTTACCACTACAGACATAATTAGATGAGAAAGATTCATTTCCTCCGACATTTAAATCAGCCGTCTTTAGCAGTCAAATTCCACCAACGAGGGTTTGCAGTATTGTTTAGATAGTTGTTTTGCTTTTGAAACATTTCTATGGCGTCTTTCTCTGAAGAAGTCTCGACAGTTTTTGTAATGACGTCTCGGGGTATCAATGTTTTTCCAAGGAAGTCTCAACGAAAAACAGAGTCCTGAAAATCTTTTCGGGAACTGGAACTTTTAGGAAACTGATTTAAGTACCATATAATTACCAACATTATCAAGACAAGTCTTGCTAGTAATTCTGTTATTGACCCTACCTGAAATTTTCGTGACACGTTAATTTTGCAAATTTCACGATTTACAAAAAATCGCGAAATTAAAGTGACACAAACAATAAGTGTTGCGAACCTAACACATTATGTTACTGTTGACATATAGTCACGTCATTGCGGTTTTGTTACTTTTGACGTTATTGTACCTTTGATAAAGTCAGTTTACTAAATTCAAGGACATGTTTAAGTAACATTGCCAAGGAAATAAATTAAATATGTTACTCATAAAACGAAAAATTTTTGCAAAATCACCGAATTTAAGAGTCGCTGAATATGCGCACCTCCAAATTGTGAAATAAATCTGCTGCAAACAGTTCATGTGATAAGGTGGCCAACCACAATGCTTGGCTAGCAAAAACATTCTTTGGCTAGTAACAGGTTATCACTAGCCACTAGGCTAGTAAGTTGTGAAGTTAATGTCAAGCCCTGGCCTACGGTGTCCATCTCCAGCTAAGATGGAACAGTTTTAGAATTAGTCTAGGAAAAACCTGTACAAGATTTACTGTGAAGTTTGCAGATTCGAACAATTTCTAATTCACACATTAGGCTTTACTTTTTTTGCAACAATTGTCTTTACCTGGTCTCTTGGTATGTCTGTTCTTCCACAGTTGTTAATGCACTTTATGGGAACTCGTTTACAATTTTCCAGGTGAGTCTGAAAGAAATGAAACATCTCTTTAATTAGGTGAGAAGTGGGTACAGGCTTTTCATCAGGATTTGAAAAGTGAGCATCCAAACTGAGCTATGTGGTCTGCTCAAACAAACAAATTATTTATAAAGCAAACATTGGAAAGTAATAAAAATGATTTTCCTTAAGAAGTGGGCTTCCACAGGATGCCTGGATGTCCATTCTAGTGGAAAGCTTGAATGGATATTGTTTTGGGTGTTAAATCATATCTTTACTAAAACCTCACCACTTCTCTTTTTTTTCCTTAGGTACTCCACAACTTGCTTTCCTTGGTCTAAGCATGATTTCAAATCTGGACTTGTTTCACCAGATTTGCCCCACAAAGTGTATAAACTAGAAAGTGTACTGATGAAGAACCTTTGTTTACTTACAGGAAGGTTTATAAGTTCTCCTGTCCAGTCACACTCGTTACCACTGTTGTGACATTTCACTGTTAATGACAGCACTGTTCTTTTACACGCTCTATCAGGGTACACCTGAAATGGAAAACAAGTTTATTGCTTGTATGTAATTGCTTCAGATTCACATCTGAATGAAGTAAAGTCTGTGTCAGGTCAATAGACCACTTTCGATATATTAAAATTCAGCTTGGCAGTGAGGCTTAGAGGACACAAACAAAGGAAATTGAATGACCATGTTTATATTCATTTCTTTTGTTTTTGTCCTCTAGGCCTCACAATCAAGCTGAATTTTAATATGTCGAAAGTGGTCTATTAATGGCCCAGGCCAGCGGCCCAGCCCAGTGCCCTATACAGCCAGCACTTATCCTGGCTTCTGTAGCATGAAGTGTCTAGAAGTATTTCTACTCCCCCTGGAAGGGATGCTAGTCCATTGCAGTGTTACCCCAGGATTAAATTTGCCAGTTCCCATGATTTACACACCTGGGTGTTGAGAGACACTGAGAGTTAAGTATCTTGCTCAAGAACACAATGCAAGGACCCCAGTGAGGGCTTGAACCCAAACCACTTGCTACATAGCCCACCATGTTACATCACAGTGCCACCATATCTGAATAAGTAAACCAACTTAATTTTGTACTCAAAATTATGTAAGGTTTGGATCAATCCACTAGATTGGAAGAACCAAGTGGTTCAACAAGATTAGCACTTATTTCTGGTTTCTGTAAGTAAACTTGAAGCAATTAGGAGTGGCGCTATACGTACTCCCCTTCAACAAGCTGTTAGCCCATCATAGGAAACCCATGCATAAGACCTAGCATGAACCATTGATGTGTGCGGGGTTTGCATGACCAAACAAGTATGTTTAAAGCACACCATGAATGCACATTGTACTGTGTGTAATATAATAATGCAGACTGTTAATCCTCTTTTAAGGCCTCAATGGTGAAAGGTTAATGACAATCTTAAGAAGATCATTAAAACAGATGCACAGGAGCAACAAATATAATAATGTAGGTATATAATTATTATAACTTAGTAGCAGCATAGCTTATTCTGTATTGTCACTGCACTGCAATTTTTTCAATTGACAGTGTGTGCTAGGGGTCACAAATGGAGAATAAGCCCACTAACTGAAATTTAAAATTTTGCAAGCTTCAAATTGAAAGAGTATGCAGTGTGAACCTCAGCTGAGGAAGGGCATTCCTTTACTGCCAATAATAATTATTGGCAGTAAAGGAATTATTACTGTTATGTCACCCAGGATGCATGATTTTTGAATTCCTAAAACCTAAAAGATAAGAGAATGCAGTGATGTCGCATATTTAAGGAGGATGGCTAAGCTTTGGTCATAATATTAGCCCAAGTATAAACTACCTACATGCATGTAACACTAAACACAACCAAAATACAGTTTAGTGCAAAAATGTTGAAAGAATAATATTTAACTAATAGTGCTCCTAATAATTTGTGCCCTATCACACTAGTGCATTTTGCAGTGACAATCACTCGACCAATCTATTTAGCTTCGTGCGAATCTGTTTTCTTGAAGTAAAATCACTGGTCTATATAGCTAGTATTTCATATTAAATCATAAGTTGGCAGAATTTGTGCAATTTAGTTTGAAATTAACTCTAGATAAAAATTATTTTGCAGTTCAAATCAATTTAAAAACAAAATTCAGATATGTTGGATACAGCAGACCATACTTACAGATAAATGTTAACCAAAGTCCACAATTACTCAATTCCCTTGATCAACGTACAGTACTCCTTTTTGGCACTTGTGAAATAATCTCTCTCAATGAATGGTTGTTTAATAACAGATTTTGTGGGTTTTTTCATAGACAAAACAAACAATGGAAAGTCTGCTGATTGCTGCCTTCTATGTCAATGATAAAGACCAGACATTTGCATTTTCTATTAAAATTGTGCCTTAGAAAGTCAACAACGAAAGACACAATCAAAACAGAACACATGCTGTTACCTTTAGGAAGAAATATTCTGAAGCTAAAGCTCCTACAATTTCTCAGACAACCATGCTGTGATCAGAATTGCTTTCCAGCATTTGAAATGAGAACTGCCCTTATTAAAAACACAGCTAAGTTGTTGCATTATCCCGCCAGCTTTCTGTTATTACAATTTACTGGAGAGTGAAATACAAACTTGGATATTGGCTTACCAGATTTTTTATCAGATTTAAGATAAAAAACACTGACCTTGGAATTCAAAACTGACCCAAGGAAATTAAGTAAAAATATATGATTCTTCTGGACCTTGGCCTTGAAACAAAAAAAAAGCTGTTTGGAAACAATAAGGACAAAACTGTGACTAAGTAGACGACAGAAAACGAAGTCATAGACTTTGCAGTCACCACATTTAACCAACAACAGATGTTTATATGAGTATAGATTGCACAAGAGACCAGACTGGATAAGGGCAATCTAATCCCACTGGCTTGTAGAGTTGAAAGCTGCCATCAAACTAAACAACATTGAAATGAAATTTTTTGGATCAGACTTAAAGTCTGACCCAGTTTCCCAGAAAGTGCATACAGGTTATGAATGCCTAGTTAACTTGCCACATGACCTGTTGACAACAAAACTAGGTAACATTAAAATCCTCGAAATAGTTGGTGTAGTACAAGGGGCTGTATATGCAGTCCTAATCATCTGCATCAGATATGCCAGATAGTGTCTAACAACTTAGACAATTAAGAGAGATTTATTTTTCCCAACACAAACAGCATGCACCAAATAATAAAAATCATTTTTATACAACCAAAAACAACATCAACAGGTTGCTGGTCAGTCCTTCAAGATGTAGAATTAGAATTTGGCACCAAATAATGTGAGGATTTTAGTACACCACGCTGGGGAGCTTTAATAATTGTCACTCAGGGAAAGCAAACATCTTGATATAATTGCACAGGTCTCAACAAATGTCATCTACTCAATATAAACAGTTCACTAATTAGTCTAGAGGAAGTCTCTCTATATACGAAGCCCTACTGGTGTTTTTTGGGATCCAGGGTATTTATAGGTAAAAAAATAACTGAATACAGGATATTTGGGGAGAAATTTATGGGATATGAAACCTTTAGAACAGATATCCCAAGATATTGAGTACAAAAATTAATAATGTTTGGAATTGGAATTAACGTGATATAGGAGATTTAGGCCAAACATTAATGGGATATGGAATACTCAAATGCCACCCCCTAATGGAACCTCAGTTATGACAATTCTGTTGTCTACGTTGCTATAAAAAATAATTGCAACACAAACTAAGGGCTCAATCAACTCCCAGGTAGGATGGTACAAAATCAGCAGCTGTTACTGCTGGCTGATGTGACTGAAGGCCAAACTTTTTGTAAACAGATGCAGGCACAAGGGGGTTGTTGATTTGCATACTTAAGAGAAATCCCCTCTAAGTAGACATAACAAGTGCACTTCAGGAGATCCAGCTAGTTTAGAAGTAGGGGGTATAAGTGCATCTGTGTCAACTCTCCCAGATTATCCAGGAGTCTCCCGGATACAGACTGAATCTCCCGGTCTCCTGTCACCAAATCTCCAGGACAATATGAGGGAAAGCCCATAAAACAGAAACAGAGAAAATGTTTTCTATTCCATTTAGAAAATTCTGTGACCAAACCAAAGAAAACAACTTGTTTACTTTGATCATCAAAATGTAAATTCTCTTTGCTCGTGCCATCATTACGTCAACAGCTTGTGCAAGAGTTGTATCACTAATGTCGTTCTCTGATTGGCTATGCTAATCACTACCAATTCTGTGATAGATAGTGTCAGAGTAGTGTAGTAGTGTGCGCTTGTTAACAGAATGTCGGCCACTTCTCTGCATTTTCAAGGTGTCTGTGAAGAGTATTTAAATAAAGTTTTAAACGACTAGTAGATTTACACTAAAACAATTAGATCATTCGCTCTCAATTTCTGTGTGTGATGGCTGATAGTTGAAATCTTGAGTTCATAATCTAATTGCTTAATTGAACACGATTTTAAAAAAATCAGCACACATATTTACATAGGGCTATTTTCTTATGTATGTTAATTAAACCACTAGTGATATATAATGTACATGTATAGTATTGCTGAAACAGATTTTAAGAACATTTTAAGCCTTACATTATCAGGCTGATTTCTCACTAAGCACCAGGTAAATAAGAACTAATGTTGAGCCTGAACCCCAAAATCATAGGTTCTTATATGTGGGTGCTTACTGTATTTAACGTATTTTTGTGGTTTGTTCGGTGGCACTCTACTTTGAACAACTTTTTTTAGGGCCAGGAAAGTAAAATTGGACATCTAATGGATTTCGATATTTTTAAGGTTGGCATCTCTGTAAATGGCATCATCTATCTACTAAGACTTATGAACAAAGTTGACTGTTCTCAAAATTTGAGACGAGACATTAAATATTCTGTTTACATGAAGCACTGACCATGTAAAGAGGTTTGACAACATGTGGAGAGGTTTAAATCTTGTTTTAATTAGTTTTTAATCCTTTTTTAGTAAGGGCTGTATAAGAAAGACACTATCTATGGGGATGGTGCGTGAAAAAGGGAGTGCCCCTTTTTTCAGGGTATAGAGGGTACTAGCCAAATACTGAACCATTAATAGTTTGATTTACTACAACCCTGAAACCTCGGCAAGTATGGTTGGGCAGCTGCATAATGGTTAGTGCATTAGATGGGAGTCAATTATACATACAGTCTGGCAGTTTGGTGGTTTAAGCCAATTTTGAGTTCCAGTCATTATTTTATTTCTTAATAAAATCTACATGTACATTTTACAGTTGGACTGGCCCACGAATAGCTATGCTAGTCTAGGCGGGTCAGTCTATCAATAGTTACAAATGATTTATTATTATTATTACTTTTATTACTATTATAGAAAAATAGAAAGTTAGAAAAAAAGTGAATAAAATAAAAAGAAAAAGTGCCAGTTTGCAGGTACATTCACAATTATCTAGTAGTTTACAATAAAGAAATTATTGCACAGTTTACGGGAAATTATAAATTTAGCTCACTGTTTTTGGTTTTTGCGCGTTTTCATGAGGGGTCATTCAAACATCTTGAGCAATCTCTATGTCTGTGTACAGTCCATTAGACATGAAAACTTTCTGTTTGCTGGTTACTGAATGGAGATAGGAACAATTTGTTCTATTCTTAAGATCTTGCAGTCTTTGTGAGGAGAAATAATGATTATTGAGCTAAGATATCAAAGAATTTCTTATATAATTTTAAAAGATCTCCTAGCTACTTCGTTTTTAGGAGAAAACAAAAGCCATCGGCCGATTTGAATGAACAAAACATGGCTGAACCCCTATAATAGACCCTCTTGGAATCTGGATGAGTAGTCTGGGATCAAATGCTTGCCAGAGTCACTGCACTGAGTTTCAGGATAAGACAATTTACTCTGACAAACATGGTACTTCACAATCTTGAAAATTGTACCTCAGTAGTCCACAAAGGGTTTTTCATTAGCAAGACAATCAATTTATAAAAGTTACCTTACCTTAAGTCTGAACTGGTACTTTGTAAAGCTTTGTCCTGCATTCAGTGGGGACTTACAATCTATAATGTAACTATCTTTGACAATTTATATACAAGGTTTCTGTAGATGTTTTGGTGCTACATCTTCACTTCTCAAACTCAATAATTCATCAAATTGAAACAAAGGAAATTTTAACAGTGCCAATCTCAACTAGCTAGATTTTACCACTGTATTTCAATCTCCATTTTCGTCTTAGTTTTAGTTTTGTCCTTAGTTTTATTTGAGCAACTCTCTTCTCGGTGTTTGGAAATGGTTTCTCATGTTTGATAATTTTTTTTATTATTACATCAAAGTCCTCTTGAACACATTCATAACTTTTGAAAACCAGTTACATTTGGTTAGTGAACCTGTTATCAAACAACAACAATACCACATTGAGTGGCCACATATCTTCCCTTGCCAACTTGAGGTTGAGGCTTGAGGAAACTGACTTAAGGGGCTTTCACTGGCATATTTTGTGTGCTCATATTTTTGTGGTAAAAATCTATTGGTCAGGATTAAAAATTAAATTACTGTATACATTTA
>Ga0126339_10002857_pt1 | contig 12453 bp, 5 predicted proteins | sample OrbTmetagenome_2_FD_92532 | JGI IMG/M metagenome (GOLD analysis project Ga0126339, IMG submission 92532) | Coral microbial communities from Petempiche,Puerto Morelos, Mexico - Orbicella T R C metagenome | ecosystem: Host-associated > Invertebrates > Cnidaria > Coral | place: Petempiche,Puerto... | reverse complement strand
GTATTTCTTACCAACAGAGGGCATCGATAACACACGGCAGCCGCATTCTCGCACAGTTATATTGGTGTAACACTCGGTAAGACACGCATATTCCGAATACTCCTTGAAACTTGTCAGATTCCTTTCACCACAGTTGGACTTGAATGGCGTAGGGAGGCTGATGAGCTGTAATCAAAGGAAATTACAAAACCGAACATCAGCCACACGAAAACAATATCTGTATCATTGAAAGGCTAGTCATCATAATGGATAATTTCTGCTCGATTCTCAGACGTGTTTCTCGAGCGCGAGAAGCTCGCGAAGAGAGACGCCTGTTCGCTGAGGTTATCACATTTCTTTTGTTACACTTTATGAGGCAACTATTGATTGAGGTTTAAAGGAACTATGTCAGGCAATAGATCTTTGGAAAGAACTTCCAACCATTACAAAGAACTTAGTGTATTTGCTTTTTCAAAGGAAAACAAATAAAACATTGTTTACTGTCAGACCAAGCTAATTTTTGTTCTTTTTTTCTCCCTTAAACCGAAATGTAAACTGCAAATTCTTCGTTTATCTCTCCTGTCCTACAGTGAGACATAACTAGGCTGGAGTCTAACTCGAAAACCTATGACACCTATCGGTTCATTTAGCCTCCAGTCTCATTCAAACAAGACCATGCCCGTTACCTCATCTAAAACACATTACATAAATTAAATAAACCAAAAATGTTATAATATCTATAGTTATAATGCGAAAAATAGAGTTGTTGTTTTTAAGCCTTACTAACCTTGCTCCTGCGCACGCGTATATTAGTAGTGAATCCAGGTGTGACGTCCAAAGCTAAATCTTCAATGTTAGGGTACAACTCTCTCTGATCATGAACTAGAATCTTAAAACCTGTTGCGTCATAGCTATATGGACCATAATACTCCTCGGGCTGTGCATCCAAATAAAGAGACAAGGCTTGTATTTTTCCTGCTGTGGTTGCATAAAGATCGCGATGGCCATCCTGACCAGAATTGAACGTGTGGCAAACACCTCGCTGAAACATAGGAAAACTATTATTATTTTAAAATCCAAAATCAAGATTTCAATATACTTTTTGATAGCCACTCATTGCCGAATGTATCGATAGAGTCACTGGGTTTAAGAAACTAGAGGAGGCAATGGGTGGATAACGCAGCGTTCAATATTTTAGCATTGCTTTCAATGTAATTAGGGTATGCACGCATTACGTGCCTATGACTGGGTAATGACTAGTTAATCTCACCATGAAAGATACAAAGGAGGTGAAGTTAGCAGCGCTGCAAGGCACTTTCTGCCACTCGCATGTCTTCAACATCTCAGTTAGATTATGACTGTTTTTTATCACACTTTCTTCAATATTGAAGTCCGGGCTCGTCTCCTTATCCAGCAGGTTTTCGCCGGAGTACTTAAACTTCACATGATCTTGTTGGTCGAGAAATGTCTGCGCGTCCGTGCCCATGATTTTGCTTCTTCGCATCATGTTTTGGTTACAAATAGTTATGGCTGGGTATAGCATCTTTTGGCTGTGTTCAAGATCTTTGCCTATGACGCTCTGGTTGTTGCGAAGTTTCCTCCAGTTGTCTCGGAACTGGAAGAAGAGGAAAATTACGCCCAGAAGTATCAGCGTGAACCAAATAATTCTGCGTATTCTGGAAGCTGAATCAAACACGAAATGAAAGCCGTGTAGCGTGGTGTATGAGCCAAAGTCTTGAATCACTCGGGAGGCCTCGTCCTTCTCTGATTGCCAAGCTTGTTTCACCTCTTCGGCGCATTTCTGTCGCTTTTCTCGTATTCCCTTGAAATCTGACTCCATAGTTCTGTTGGTGCTCCTTTAATTAAGGTAAAAAGCAAAACAAAATTAACTGTCTCGAAGCAAATGCTAAAAAGTGTAAACATGTTGGCGGTTTTTAAAAATGTAGTCCAGGAAAATTACCATATTTGAATACTGACTTTTTAACTCTCAGTATCTTCAGGCAGCTGTGAGGGCCGATGGATCATTCTCAGTTCTTTTTCTTCTATCTCAGTTGAAGTACGTCTGTATTATCCTGTAGTGAAAAGCTGCCAATTTACGGCGTCTTTCAATTACTGGCAAAGTGCATGTTTGTATTTTAACTTCGGAAAACAACATCATTAGATCTTAAGTACACCATCTAATGTGTTGAAATTATACGTCATTAAGTTGTATTGAAAAGCACTTTTTGTTGTAAGACACGAACATCGTCCAAGGCAAAGCAGTCGACACGATTTCAAAAGCTGACATTTTCTTCACCATTTGAGGCGATTCTTACTCAACTGGCATTTATAGCACTAATACTTGTTTTATGTTTATCTCATCGGATCTTGAGTGCTGGAGTTAATGACCTTGGGTCAACATCATAAGATATAGCCAGGTTTCAATTTATGACATGAAAAACCGTATAAATTAACACTCATATAATAGCTAGATGGTAATATAACAAATGATCATTTCATCATTTCATCGTGATGTCTAATGTGTTTCCCTCACACTAACTTAAAAAAGTTTATTTTTTGCACCTCTTGGCCGGCTTAAAAACATTCCCAAGATTTATGTAATGTATAATCGTTTCGCGAAGAAACTTTGTGACAACCTAAATTTTATTCGTGTTTATTGGCGATCGACCTTTAAATTAATGTCTAAAAGAAAAAGAAATTTGCACATTATTAGTAGGTCGTCATGCATTTGAAATTGCCTTTTCCAGAAAACTACGATACATTTTAATTTTGCTTTTTGCAGCTTTTGACGCAGTTTACACCTATTTCTGCGAGCACTTCTGTTCTTTCAACAACGTACTGAGAAATACAAAGGCCGCTTGCAAACTAAAACATCAAGCGCTTCACTTAATTAAAACCATCAGTTTGATCTGCCACGGTTTGATCGCTGTTGTCATAGGCGAAGGTTAAAATTCATTTCCAGAAACTCTCTTTTTGATATATGTCTAGAGATAAATTGTTGGCCAAAAAAAAACTGCTTTTATCATGATCATGACAACGCAAGATTGCATGATAATTCGCGACTTGAATTGTTTCGTCCATAGACTATCTATCATCGAGTTTAAATACATTAACCCACTAGTGATTGAAGAGGAGTTCTGTAACTGAATTACGGTGGTCGGTTGAAGATTCGAAATTAAGCTTGAAAAGGTCAGTTTTGGCCTCACAATAAACTAAATTATAGAACATTTTTGCTCTTAAAAAAAGCAAGACGTTTCTCAATAACTTGATATATTTACAATAAAATAAGTTAGACTCGTTTTCTGTATGAGGTCGGTGTTTCATCCATGAAACCGTTTATCTGCGCATCTAATATCATAAATAATTATGATTAAGGACATTTTCAGTTCTTAATTTAGCCATTTCCTGTTCCCAGATTACAGTTCTTTTTATTGCTTTTCATTTGAGAAAATCCTGCGCCACATAAATATGTGCATTTTGCTAGTTTATCAACTTTAACATCTTCACTTATAAATAATTTAAAGGTGCTCGTTTTCTGCGAGGTAGTTCTCATTGCCATCAGTCATTTGGTCAAACTATATGCCTAATGCCTGAAGCATGATAACTCAACTAAGGCTTTGAATTAATTTACTAAAATTGCAAGATCACATTTGGGGGGGAATGGTGACAAGGCGACAAAACTGGAAGACAGTGTTATTAATAGAAACGCTAGGAGGGAACAAAAAAAAATTATGTTCTCCAACCGAGGGCTGGTGTTGTCGATTCCTTGCCCATACAGGACTCACCGTTGTGAGCATTAAATCTGCGCGTGGTGTGAAAATTGTTGGATGTTTTGCATAACACTTTTTTTTCGCTTTTATGTTTGTTGTAATGGCCCACTGCTAACCTTAACGAGACATATTCTTTTAGTTCTACATATTTTCCTTACATATTTTCCTTCCCAACGAAGGAAAAGACAATTAACCTCAAGATCTCTTTTGTTGATGTATTCACATAAGGAGTACTTATATATAGTGCAATAAAATGTTTTGTTCAGTAGAATTACAAACCATCATTCTGTTTTCCCCTTCCCACTATTAAGTAATACGAAATAGCAAAAGAAATTGCCATAACGTCTATTACATTCCGGTTTCTCTAGCGTGCTCACTAATCACAGCTAGTCACTCGAATCCAAACTCAATCAAACTGCTCTACGCTTTCTTAAAATATATTGTACCGTTTGGTGCCCTTATTAACTTTGATAATTATTTTCGCATTTTTCGGGCATATAAAATGATGCCTTTTCTGATGTGGAGAATTGTTGCTGAATAAATAACCAAATGAGTTTTTTCCGTTTGTGTTTGGATGGAAATAGAGACAAGTTTAGCTTCTATGGTTGGCGGGAACTGGCAAGTATTTATATCAAAATTGCACGACCAGACACTGACAAATTTTACACGTAAACGCCATGATTCGAATCTGTAATCACTCACCTTTAAGTTAAAAGTCTTGGAGAGAAGCTTTGTTAGGTTTTCCTCACTGTCACGGTGATTTTCAGCTGAAATAAAATTTCATTGCGTTTTAATTCTCAGAGCGTGAGTGAGTTTGTAATTAAGACTGGCTGAACCCATGTTTGCAAATGAACGCTGCGCCTTTGTTCGGCGCGCACCTGTCGAGAGAAATGTTTACTGTAATCGCACGCCAAAAAAAAGAAAGAAAAAGTGTGATACAGACAGACAACTGCAAGGGCATGATGAAAAACGGCATGAGACATAACCACCTGAAAAAGTTCTCCAACGGAGCTTCAAACCTCGCTTTCAGTGGGTGCACTTAGCTGTGTCAACAACTTCAACTAACTGTCCTCTCAGCGATAACCCATTGCAAAAAATTGACGGGATAATAAGTAATATTGAAGAATAAATTAAAGCAAGCAGTAATTGATTACAAAAGTTGATTTATTTTCATTTTAACGACTGGTTAGTTTTCGACGTTTTCTTTCTTGTGCACAGGAAATCTCATCGAAAGTTATTTGTACAACTTCAAGCTTTTTCATTTTTGAAAAATTACCTGCCGATAAACTTGCAATCAGTTATATATTCTGTTTCTTCCACTATTTTTATTCCAGTCTCCATGTCGACCTCAGCAAGTAATGTAAATAGAATTAAGCTTGAATTTTATTAAAAAATGATGTCGCTGTGGCAGGCTTTTGTTAAAAAATCATGTGATGGTCGGTTACGCTGTTGCTATTTTTGTTGTGCATCCCCCTAGGTAAAATATAAGACTGGCTTTCTTTCATGTTCTCGTACAGAAAAACAAAAATGAGATAAGGAAAACGGATTAAACTTTCAGGAAAATGTAATTTAAACAGTATTAATTAAAAAGACATGAGAAGTAATAAAAACACGTCCTATGTAGTGAGTTTTTTTCCTGTTATAAACCCAAAAAAATAAAAACAACACGACCACATAATATAAATTGAATTAATCAGATATCTGCATGACCCATGCAGTAAAAACAATATTTGTGAAGGAAATACCGATAACCTGGCGACCAAGTGCATGACGATAACTATAAATTACAGTCATATAAGCGTTTATTATCATAGTCTGGGATATCAAATCGCTCGGTGACTTCGCCTGTAATAAGCAGTTGTCATCTTTTAAGAGGATGACGTCGCTCCTTTAAAAGCACTGACTATACTCACTTTGAATGATAAAAGGGATGTTTAAGGAAGGATAAAACACAGGAACAAACGAATAGGACAATAAAACACTAACACCACTGCATGGAATACACAAATTGAAAAAACCAAAATCATCAGGCAAAATTCAGATGAAGCCGATTTTTTAAATTTTATATTGTGTCCATTAGTCTCATTACTGGAAGTTAGCCGTTAACGGGCTACCCAGAGCTCTGTTAGCCAGGAAAAAACTTTAGTAAGGCTGAATTTAGCTTGCTTGCAGTTAGTTCTCAATAGGCCATTGTGCCTCTGTTTCAGAACGAGTGTTCGTGCAAAACCTTTCTTACGAAAATGACTTTGATTTGCATGAAAATAAACCTGTGGGCGAAACTCATTTTCATGTGAATGGTTTCGCACGTGGTCTCGTTTTGACACCGAGGCAAATGGTACCTCGGAAATTGCCTATTCTGCTAACGTTAATCGATGTACTACATGAATGGAAGTTAAGTGGAATCCCAAGTTTTTCAAACCTCCCGAAAACTCGAAACCAAAATTCGGTTTCTTTCCCTCAGGTGAACACTGTACCTTTCCCCTTGATTTCACGCACTGCACGATTTTTCAAACCAATTTTTGTCTTCCGTGGAGGTTCGAAAAATCGGGATTTCACTGAATACAAGAACAGAAGCGATAGGAAAACTTCATTTCATTTTTTTATTTGTGACTTTCTTTTGATACATATGCGGGAATGTCCTCTGAGATAACTTCAAGATACAAACTAGAGTAATGTTATTGAACAAACACGTGAAACAAAATTAAAATTTTATGCAAATGAAATAGATTGAATATTCAAATAAATCATTACTTTCCCAAAGACCTTTTTAATTTAAAAACGTTCTAATAACCAAAGTAGCAAAACTGTTTGTACTGTTTTGCTTGAAGAGGAGTAGAACCTCTAGACTTGATGTATCAAATGAAATGCCATTGAAATGTCTAAATTGTTTCACCAGTAGCTTGGTTATGACAAGATTTACCAAGTTTTCAGAGTTTTCTTAGATATTTATTTTACAATCTCACAACCATTTTTGATCATTGTCTTTGTACAAGCTCAATACTCCACATTTAAGATCACTCTGTAATCTCGAAACGATAGTGACTGATTGTTTTTATTGTTGAAACAGGTGTAATGAGCCTATTCAATTTTGAAAACTCAGCAACATTTGTAGAATATTTTCCCTGCCGCTATAGAGGAATTTGTGTCCCAAATTTAACTCCTCCACGCTTTGTAAAGCATAAAGAGGCAACTCCGTTCAGCCTTCCGCCAATTGGGATTTCTAACAAGTTTCTGATCAATTTACAATATTTGATTGCCTGTTTCAGTGTCCCTAATTAGTACAGCACTGCTAAAAGCTTCGTATTAGAAACAAGACAGTTACTACCCACACCCGGAAATTGTTAAATGATAATTTCTTGGCTTCACGTGGAAAGCACACCAGCATGTCCCCAATTATCTTTGCACCCCCACTCAGGACGAAAATGAGACTTGTTCTCTCTGCTAACACACTGGTTGCGTTTTATTATTTGAAATTGGTAATAAACAGTGTTAATTGATTGATAATCTTCATTGTCATAATGTTTTTACCACTTAAGTGTGATTAGTTTCTTCTTCCGTAAAGAGAATTCCGGTTCAATTCAATACATACCCTCCTAGGTGAAAATTACGCATTCACACTGGGTCAACTGGCTGCTTACTTACAGCTAAAGAGCATCTGTGTTGGAAAAGACAGACAAAAACAACAATAAACATCAGGGAACGGAAAATTGCGGGCGGATATTTCTCGACACGTGGAAAAGTTTTCAGGTTCAGATTTAACATGAAAATGATTCACCGCGTGTGTCTGGCGTCAGGTTTGAGCTCGCATTCAATTTTTTCGCTTGAAGCTTTTGAGAACGTTGTTAAACAGGCAATGCTATAGAATTCAAAGGGTATTATATACCGTCATTGAAGATATATATTTTGCTATCAGACCAATTTCAAAGAGCAAAGGTGCCATCCTTCTTCGAACACTTGCAAATTAGAAAACCATGGATAGGTTTTTAGTCTGTTGCTTGCTTTTGCTCTGCCTGAGTTTTCAACATGTATATTGCCAACTTGGGTCGCCTCAAGGACCGGTGGGTAAAGTCGGCGGAAAGCGAACCTTTAATTCTGCACTCCACGACTACTATAAGGTAGTATTGGCTATTACTAGAAAATACCAATAGCAGCAAGATAATTGTTTAATTTGGTCGTCATAATTTGTTACCAAAAGCTTAAGCATCGTCGTCTGTTTTGCTTTAGTTGGGGGGCAGATTAGAGTTTCTTGTTGGGGGTCGATGCCGGGAACTACATGTAGTTGTTCCTTTTTGGGTTTAATCGTTCACTCAACTGAGCCATTGTGCCTTTTCTGTAACAATTCATTAGAATGATGATCAAAACACTCGATTTCAGAATTCTTCAACTTTATTCATATAGACATTACGTTCCCAGGTATTATGTCAATTATATAGCGTAATGTTTTATCTGTCAGCAAAACCACGATTTGTGACGGATTCTGACAAATCTTAATTTCATGAATTTCGGGTAGAGTTAAACCTCGTCAAAAAATTAAAAAATACAGTTTAAAAATCTCTAAGAGACTTAGAAATAAACTGAATCAGTGCCAGACAATTTGTATTTAGACTTATATCGCATGTAAAGTCTAAAACATCTTTACAATCACGAGCAAAACTTGGGTTGTGCTGTCGGATTTGGTGAAGCCACGACATTCGTCAAGCAAAGAGAAATTCACCGGACAGCGGACTTGAATCTGAAAAAGTGTTAAATGCTCTCATTATTTTATAACAGGACCCTGTAGGACCCGAGGAAACAAGGCACGCGAACTACCTGAATGGATATCAACTCCAGCAAAGAGATTCAGCTGACGTGCCGGCAGCCACTGGACGTTTGAGTCGGGACGCGATAGCCGACAGTTATTATACTGAGTAACGACAGACAATGGAACGCATGAGACACTAATAGCTACTAAATTCCTCAATCATGAACAGAACATAAGATGTAGACACGCCTAGATATAGACAAACTCATTATAGTACTTTATGTCAAAGATATATGGTTAGATAAAGTGAAATAAATAAATCACTGAATATCGGAGTCTGTCGTCGATCTGTCTTAACTTTGTATTAGTTGACCTGGTTTGGTAGCTACTGTATTAAGTGAAATCATGGACTAAAAGATAAAAAATAAAAAAAATAATTAACACGCACATCAGGTTAGGAACTTTTTTTGCCCTAGCCCTACTCCTGTTTGAAAACTTTTTAAATCCTCGATCAGTTAGTCTACAACACTTCTTTCGTTTCATAATCATTTTAGCGTTTATCGTGGTTTATTGCTTGCATGTAGCTTTTTGTATCACTTGTGTTATAATTCTGCAGAGTTTCTATTTAAATCAATGAAAGCTATAACAAAATATGGGACTACGTACAATTGAACAGTATACTTGAGAGTAAAGTCTCGTACCCAGATGTGACAGGATCTTGTACGAGATAAGACACCACGTGTCATCTCGCGGGCTCTTTTGTTGGACAGCAGTAATTTTTGCTCATCAAGACCTTTAACTGATGGTGATGGTTACCTAAGACTTTGTGTCCTACAGTTCTGTCTCTTCTCCTGCAAATCATCGTTGATGGACATAGTTCTATCGTGAAACATTTGCATCAGGCAACAGATGAGATAAAAAGAATGATGAACTTTTGCGGAGCTTTTTCATAACTTCGCATGAAATACAAGTTGATAGGGAGGGTAGATGAGAGGGAATATTACAAATTTTCAGAATCAGCAGTGTAGCTTATTTGACAGAAAAGCTGTGTTTTATACCTTAAAAACATTTACTATCATTTCCACTGATTTCAGCAATAAGCGACATCAATCACGTATGCTCATGGGTAACTGAGAGCAGCGTTATATCAACCAGATACTCAGGAATGTTGAGAGGACGTTTTTGAAACCACGACAAACAACATACTCGCCTTCATCCCAGCTTTCCCTCAGTTACAAATCAGACCTAAACGAGTGTTATACTTCCAGAGACAATGATCATAAAACTAAAAAGCCGTTTATACAACTGGATGGATTCTCTATCTCGCTGTGATGTGCAACTTTCGTCTATGGCGCAGTTTCAGTACATTTGAGTTTTACTAGCGATAACTGAACCGATCAAAGAAAGTGAAGGGGTGAGTAATTAAATGAAATGAGTGCGTAAAAACTAGACTCAACTGAAGAGTAAACTTTGGCTAAGCTCGGAATTTCATTAATTACACTGTCAATACAAATTGCTTTGGGAAAGTGCGCAAGTGAGTCACAAAACCAATATGAAACCATTGAACTGATGATAGATACAGAGGTATCTCTGGCTAGTACTGGTATAACCAAGATGATTTAAATTTGTACAGCAAGTTGAGCATTCACAAATTAGCTTTTGAAACTTTCACTTCCGTGATTTTGTTATCATTTGTTCTTAGTTTTCGCGTTTTAGACAGATTTCATGCTTTAAATTACCGTGAATCCTTATCCCGCAAAGAATATATCCTCTGTTGATGATAATAGTTTAACAATTTCCCCGGGGATTTCCTTGCTCAACATGCCTTTATCCGGATTATGATAAGCTTGAAGAAAAGGAAAAAGAAAAAAACTCAAAAATAATAACGGAAAATTCCGCATAAATAATTCTTGTCAAGGCAATAAAGGAAATTAGCCTCACCATGTTTCAAGTCCCATAGAACGCGTCCTTCCGTCTTTGATGATTGTTTTTGATCAGATTAATTCTGAATGTCCATTTATATACGTTCATAACTGTTTTCGGCTTTCAAACAGACTTCCTTCGCCTCGAACCGCTTAGCGTTTCAACACAATGTACCGCAGTCGAAGAGTGGGTTGTTCTTTGGCGTGTTTTCTCGCAGTTCTTGTGCTTCAAGTTCATTTTACACGCGGGCAACTTTCACAAAATTTAGCTTGGGAAGGCCGCTCAGCTGTGGCTGAACCAGCATACAAGGTTGGTAAAATATCAAACACGATAAACAGCGGTGTCTTACCACATCTCCAAACACCAAAAAGAGAGTTCAAAAATACGACGCGGAGCAGAATGCTTTTGACAAGCCTTGAGGTGTTTGAAATTGTGGTTGAATACTATCTCGATTGTTTTCCCAGTCAAAACGAAAATTAAGGAGAAAACAGAGATATAAAATCGTAAAAATATCCAAACAACGTTTCGTCCCAAATTTTCGGCTACCAGTCGTTCAGAATCATCAAGAGGAGAATTATTACTTGGCCCGCGATGATTTCGCTGCTACCCCAGCTAAAAAAACATATCTAACAACAATTCAGTGTTTTCTCCGATCCTGATTTTTATTTAGCAACTCTGTTAATTTTAAGTGTCTTTAAAGCGAATGAAGATGTAAGGTCCTCGGACATTTAGCCGTCTTATTCTTTCCCTTATTCATCTTGCTAGTCGTCTTAGACAAGTTGTATGCCTTTCTCAGTACATGAATATGGCCAATAATAAAAGTTTTGTGTTCCTGGTGTAGGAACCCGCGGGATATCAAGGGATTAGGGATATAACATATTCTGCTGATGTTGGACAGCAAAAGAGAACAAGACATAGAGACGATGCAAGAGGAATGGACAAGTTATTTAACTACTTGAACACCCGGAGGAATGCACGAAATTATGAACCGAATCACGGTTATTAAGATAGCTACAAGACCTTTACTAAATTCATTAGGTTCCGTTTATAGAGAAAACAAGTAATTATATCAATTAGTCAATAATGCATTTGAGGAAGCAATATATTTTACCGTTGCTAAGGCTTACTACAGTAAAAACGTTAATGTAAATTATCACAATGTAATTAAAAAAGAATTCAGTAGTCTGTGATGAAAATCGCACCTTTTCTGCTCGTCCTAGTGCCCGCAATTCCATTAAAACAGTCATATCTCTGGGATTTCCAATCTGAAGATTCTGAATTGCCGGTCAGTTATCAATTTTTTGGTCACGCCGTGCAAATAGTATTGTTTATTACTTCCATCAATTGTTATATCCCATATCTTCTTTCAATATTTGGTTTAGACTGCGAACCCCGGCATGCAACGCGAATACATGAAGAAGAACAATCTAGCGGCGAGAAGCGCGGGCTCAGAAAGAAGGAAAAGAAGGTGGCTGAGGAGTTGGCCCTGGTGAAATGTCTTTTCCATCTCACCTTTTCCCCTAATTGGCATAATTTTAAGTTTTCCAATCGCGCGAAGGATTTGAGGAGCAAAAACCGATTGCTCGTGGTCTAACATTGTTTTTTGGATCGACCTCTTTAGCCACCTCAGTGAATGTTTCGTGTCGATCGCGTTCCTGATCGCGTCCTTCATCGATCGCCCTTCCATCTCTCTCATTCTTTGAACATGTCGAATTTACCCATTATTTAACAAGGCTAAGTTGTTCTGCGTAATTTCCATCCAGGACAAACAGTTCAAAAAAGCTCTACAGCTCATCCTATTTTCGCTAGGCCTATAGATCGTTTTCACTGTCACGCAATAAAAAAATAAATCGAAAACCATCCTTTGGAAAAAGCTATGAAATTGTGATGTTATGGAAGATAACTAGATAAGACACTTCTCCAAGTTTTAGGCCTGTGCGTTCCCCCAAACTTCAGATATTCGTCGAAATGTTTCGCAGATATTTACAGAGCCCAGTATGAAAACGCCATGTTGGTGTACCTCCGTGGTACACCAATATG
>Ga0126339_10002855_pt1 | contig 12454 bp, 13 predicted proteins | sample OrbTmetagenome_2_FD_92532 | JGI IMG/M metagenome (GOLD analysis project Ga0126339, IMG submission 92532) | Coral microbial communities from Petempiche,Puerto Morelos, Mexico - Orbicella T R C metagenome | ecosystem: Host-associated > Invertebrates > Cnidaria > Coral | place: Petempiche,Puerto... | reverse complement strand
GACGACACGATCCACCACCTGGACCAACGGTTCTCTGGAGAGGCTTCTCTCGTCTTGCTGATCTCGTCTCCGGGTTCGAGTTCGCAAATCCGGACATGCCAGAGACTTGTGGGTAATTGAAAGCCTCACCCCACACTACACGATTCTCCTTGATTTGAGGGCTGTGACGAGAGGTGCGAGGGCCTGATCGTGGTCGGTTCGCATTCGTCGTCGGAGTTCGTCGAAGCCGACCCTGAACCAGGACTTGGCGAGAGTGCCGTGGGTCTTGCGTGGCGGTGCGGTCCGTCCCATCAGATGGGTCGCGGTGCGGCAGGTCCAGGCGACGGCGAGGGCAACGATGCCCAGCAGCAAGGACAACCTTGAGACGATTGTCAGGCGCGTGTCCTCCAGGTTCAGCCCGCGCGTCTTGGCGTCGCCGAACAGGCACTCGATGGCCAATCGTTTTCGGTAGGTGTTGAGGGCGGCGGGGCCAGGCTGGGTGCTGGCGATGATGAGAAGCTCTCCGCCTTGGAGCCGCTTTGCGGCGAAGTGCAGGTCCAGGGCGGTCCCCCCTTGGCGGTCTGGAAGCCGGGCCTCGAAGCCGTGGGTCTTGCGGACCTTCTTGAGCAGGGAGCGCAAGGTCACCCGTCTGCCGTCGGGCAGGTCGACGATCCGGTTTTCTTTGATCCGTATGGCAAAGGGAATGCGGTGGACGACGAGAAACGCCAGCCATTCCAGGCCTGTAAACTCCCGGTCGGCGAGGAGCACGCGGATCGAGGTGCTGCCATACCGGGCGAGGAAACGCTCCATCAGGGCGATGCATTCGGCGGCATTGCTGGCGCCGTCCTTGTCCAGCACACTCCACATCATCGGGACCCGGAAGCGCCGTGTGACCAGGGCCAGCATCAGGATGTTGATATCACCTTGACCGACCGTCCAGTTGGTTCGGTCGAGCGCCAGCGTCCAGGGCGCGGGCGTGCCGATCACGGCGACAACGAGGGGAACCACCCAGTTGTCGCCAAGCCGGACGTGCTGGAAGAAGCGCTGCAGACGCCGACACGTCGATGCAACCAAGGTGCGACCGGGCCGTTCGGCCGCGATGTGAGACAGGTTGACCGTGCGCGTGCTGACGATACCGGCAACGAGAAGGCAGAGCGTCTCCAGGAGCGTCTTACCAAGGCTAACATGGGCCGATAGCGTCCGCAACAGGATGGTGAGAAGGCGGGTCTCCAAGGGATGCTCCTATGGGCAGATGTTCCACCCGAAGGAGAATCGATCTCACCATCCACCGCCAGCCCAAAATGCCCCGTGTCGTGTAGTGTGAGGGCGCCCGTTGGGCGCCCTACAAGGCCTTGATTTCGCTTTAGAAAACTGGAGCGGGCGATGAGATTCGAACTCACGACCCCAACCTTGGCAAGGGTGTGATCGGCTCTACGCCCAAGTTTTCTGAAATTCTCTCTCTCACCTTATCCTTTGACATGAAACGATTTTTGGCGCACCGTGTTTGCGACCATCTCATCCCGAGCACCCTCGAGTTACCCCTCTTCTGCTTCCCCCATGCTTCCCCGAAGAAAAGGATGGGGTCGGGGAAGCAGAACGGAGTCCACAGGGAGGCGGGCATGCCCAGACTCACCAAGCGTCTTGTCGATGCCCTGGAGCCGGATCCCGACCGCGACCGCTTCGTCTGGGATTCCGACGTCCGGGGGTTCGGTATCCGCGTCAAACCGTCCGGGGTGGCAAGCTACCTCGTGCAGTACCGAACCGGCGCGGGCGCCACGCGGCGCATGGTGGTCGGCAAGGTCGGCACGCTGACCCCGGACGAGGCCCGCAAGCTGGCGCGCGAGAAACTGGCGGACGTCTCGAAGGGGCAGGACCCGTCTGCCAACCGCCATGCCGACCGCTCCGCCATGACCGTGGCCGAGTTGTGCGACGCCTATCTGGCCGACGCGGAGGCCGGCAAAATCCTCGGGCGCACCGGCAGGAAGATCAAACCGAACACGCTGGCGTTGGACCGGGGCCGGATCGAGTGTCACGTCAAGCCGCTGCTGGGCCGGCGCCAGGTCCGAAACCTCACCTTGGGCGATCTCGAGGGCATGCAGGCCGACATCGCCGCCGGCCGCACGGCGACCGCGAAGCGGACCGGACGCGGGGCGTCGGCGGCGGGCGGCCCCGGCACGGCCGCCCGCACCCTGGGCATGGTCAAGACCATTCTCCAGTATGCCGTGCGCCGCCGGATCATCGAGACGAACCCCGCCGACGGTGCCCGGAAACTGGCGGACCGGCCACGCAAGCGGTTCCTGTCGGTCGAGGAAATCGGCACCTTTGGAATCGCGCTCCACGAAGCCGACGCCGATGACGAGAACCCCGTCGGACTGACGGCAATCCGGTTCATCCTTATGACCGGTCTTCGGCGAATGGAAGCTCTCTCCCTGCGCCTGGACGACGTGGATCACCGGGCCGGGTGCGTGCACCTGCGGGACAGCAAGTCCGGCGAGCAGGTGCGCGCCGTCGGCCGCGCCGCCCTGGCCGTGCTGGATATGGTGCCGCGCCGGGAAGACTCGCCCTGGGTCTTTCCGGGAAGCGGCGACGGCCATTTCATCGGTCTGCCCAAGGTCTTGGATCGGGTGGCGACGCGGGCCGGGCTGACCGACGTGTCGGCCCATGTCCTGCGACACTCCTTTGCCTCCGTGGCCGAAGAGGTCGGCATGTCCCAGATGACCATCGCCGGCCTTCTGGGGCACAGTGTGCCTGGCGTGACCGCACGGTACACCCATCTCCCTGATTCGGCGTTGTTGGCCGCCGCGAACACCGTGGCGGCCCGCATTGCTGGGCTGTTGGATCCGACGCCCGAGGGTGATGTCGTGCGGCTGCGTCCGCAGGCCACCGGGTGATTTTCCTCCGCCCTGGTCGACGCTGGTTACCCGCGTCCCGACCCCGCCAAGCATGCCAGCGTGCTCGGGGCCGTCAAGGACAAGGCCCGCGCTGACGCGCGGGCTGGCCTGCGGCCATCCTTGACCGCCCCTGCGCGCGCCGGCCCCTGGGACGCGGTCGGGACGAAGGGATGGTCCCGGTCCGGTCGAACCAAGGGATAAGCAAAATGGGGTCACGGGGCATGGGGATCCGATGTTGGCCAGCGCTTGATCGCGGGCGTTTCTACTCACCATTGCAGATTTCACAATTCGAACCAAAAATCCTGGTTTGAATTTGGAAATAGGGTAGTGTAGGAGGGCGTAAATGAGCGTAGCAGGAAATAAGGTTTGGACGAAGGCAAGATAAAAGAGGGCCTCCTATGTCGCCTATCCTATTGTCTGCACATCGTTTCTTGGGAGGGCACCTGAGTCTCCCGGAGTTCAATTCCCCTATCTTTTTGATAAACAATGAAAAAAGAAGAGGCTCTATCGCATGGTCTCGACGCTGAGCTTGGCATACGCACCGAGATCGCAACCGGACCCGCACCCCACGAAAACAGGTGATCTTTGCGTGAGACTCTGCACAGGGTGTTGACAAGGGAGGCGTGACACGAAGCGACCGACGTCTGGCTGCCGAGGCCGAAGTGGATCAACACTACCAATCCGGTCATCAATCTGCGTCAGTGCACAGGCATCCTTGCCCCTCTTGCCAACACCATCGTCTGCTCATCTCATCATGTCAGAGGTCGAATGTGAATTTCGACCCTGCGATTGCGTTCACGGCCTTCCGGCACGGTATTCGGTGCAATCGGGTCTGCCTCCCCCCGGCCGGCCACCGCCAGCCGCCGAGCGTCCACACCAAAATCAACCAGCACTTTGGCAACATTGAAGGCCCGGTTTTCTGAAATCTTTTGGTTTGTAGCCTCCGCACCCCGGTCGTCCGTGAACCCCAACACGTCGACAATAGAACCGTCGAACTCTTTCAACACAATCGCCACAGAATTCAGAACTCGCCGACCTTCAGGCGTAACTCTGGTCGCCCCGGACGCAAACTGCAGAGCTTTTCCCATATTGAGAACGATATTGTCACCGCGCCGCGTAACGGAGACGCCGTTCTTTTCCAACTCCTCGCGCAACATGGCCTCTTGCCGGTCGACTTTGGCACCATTTATGAGACCCACGACAATTCCGATCCCTGCGCCGACCAATACAGCTACACGCGGGTCAACTCTATTGTTCTCGTTCTTGCCGAGCATAGTGATTCCAGCGTAGGCTGCACCGACAGCAGCGCCCGCTAACGCACCCTGAGTCGCAGACGTGGTCGCATGCGAAATCTTTTGCTCCCCGGTGTATGGGTCGGTTGTTACACAACCGGTGAGCAAAGAAACGCATAATAATAAAACTTTCTTAGGCGTACCAATGCGCTCCATTACGAGCTCCTTTTTGCATGTGTCAGAGTTTCTTTTGGTTCATGACTGCGAAACAAGCGCATTCTTTCAGTTTGATACTCACCTCTTCCGTAATGCGCCAACGAAGATTCCGAATAACAACACAAAAAAATGCGATACGAGAGCCTGATTGTTCTCCGCTAATTGCATCGGGCGGCCAAGTAATTTCGGATCAGTACGTTTTTTATTTCAGGCCAAACCTCCAAAGGATTTCGATCTGTCGAATTGCATAGCCAGTTTTTCAAGAAATACAATTCAACCTTCCGCGTCTGCTCCGATTTCATGCGACCTGCGAGGTCAAAAAGTGGTACTGGGTCCGTGTCACACACGGAACGCAAACTATCTACAACGCTCTGCAAAACGGTGTCTTTGAGAGTGGCGCCTCGTTCAAATTCAGAAAGCAACGCGTACGCGGCTTGACACCGATATTTATCAATGCATGTCATAAAATTCGCCCTTTCTAGACCTTCCGGGCCAATAAGCGGGCCAGCGCATATTAAATGGCCTGTTGGTTCGGGAATAACTGGATCTGTAAGGGGAGGCACCTCATTAGGTTCCAGAATAAAGGAAATTAAAACGACAATAAAAAGGGCCGCAATAAAAAGAGACCAAGCCCTGTACGTTTTTCCACCTTCATAAGAACCAACCTGAATTCCATATCTAAACAAAAACATAAGAGAAAATACAGAATATGCAACAGAAAGACTAAATATAGACCAGTCTTTAACGCTCCATTGCATGATCGGTTCGGAAATAAGATTAATCAATCCGATCACGGCCGGAAACAAACCGAGAATGGCAACAATTACCGCGACTAATTCAATACGTTTTTCACTATTAGAGCGCATGCATGCCTTACTCGCTTTTATCGATTGCAAAGACGCGGAACGTCGACGCCCAGCCCTGCGAACTCGCGTCGCATCCAACAGTCAAACGTCTGGCCCCTCAGAAGCAAATTAGCGCCCGTACGATGCATCCCCTCGCGCAACAGTGGGGCTCCACAATATGGAAGACTATTTGCTACCCACTCTCTGAGGTCTACGAACAAACGCTTGAGACGTTCGTCTGTATCGACCGCCTCCGCTCGGCATGCTCCGGTATTCTGCGCTGCGAGCCGTTGAACCGGTGCCCGCAGTTCAACCTCGAACCTTGGCTGGCTGTAGTACCGGAGTCGGGACAAGTCGCACCTTTCGAGGTGACGCATCACCTCGTACCAGCTGTCAATGACTGTGCGCGTGCGGTCAACGCTCCGCTGTGCTGCGGCACTGCCTGTCCGACAGGCGGGCATCACCCCCCCGACCTGTCGCTCGGGGCCGAGGTCTTTCGTATTGATCACGCCAAGCGTGTCCTTCCCGGTCGCGAGTCGATAAGGGCTCTGGCAACCCGTCAACGCCATGACTAGAAACACCAGGATCACCCGGGCGGGCCCGCACGGCATCGCATCCGCTCCTTATAGATCTGGCCAGCGGGTCGCGAGGGCATTGGCGCGCACCAAAAACCATACTGGGTCCGATGCGACGATCGCCGTCGGCACGGAATGGATAATGATACCGCGGGCGCCATCAACCAGTGCCGCCCGACCAGCCAGATCATAAGTTTCTGGCACGGGACAGAACGCCGGCTTCGGGTCAGGCACAGGTAGTGGTACCCTGCCGACACTCACCCCCTCCCCGTCAGTTTCCGTTTCGATCGCGGCAACCGAAGCATTGTAAGCGGCCCAAGCAGCGGCGGCAGCCCGGCATGTGTCGCTAATCGCCCGATAGTCGGTCATGTAGACCGGTATTCCGGACCGACCCTCGCGTACGTAAGCACGCAAATACTCCTTGGCCGCGCTCTGGAAGTCCGAAAAGTCGACAATCAGTTGCACCCCTGCCGTCACGTTCACATCAACTGCGTTCCCTAAAAGCCGAACGGTGGCGTTCCGGTCCCACGGTTTATCGAAATCGCGGGCACGCCAGAACGCCGTTTGGTTATCCGTATCGGCACGCAGTTCCACGACGCTTGTGGTGCGTCCATCGGACCGGAACCACTGCATCACGGGTTGCCCCGCTTCACCTTGCCCGGTTAGGTCAAAGATCGGTTTGCCGTCAGCTGACTCCACAAGGGGCTGGCCAAACCGGTTCCAGAACGCGGAACGAACTTCTTCGATAGAGCCACCAATCCCGGCCTCTTCCTCAAAGAGGGCAACACGGTGAAGAAGATCGGTTGTGTCCGCAATGACCTCCAGGCGTTCCAGCGTCTCGGCGGAGGCATCCGACGTTATCAGCGACGCAGTAGCGAGCACCAGACGCCGACGCATCTCTACGGATGTGCGGATTGGCGCCGTCTCCGTTTCGTTTGACACCTCAGCGAAAGCCGCCTTCACCCTCTCTGCGGCAGTATTTAGCGCGCCAGGAATCTGGTTGTTCGTCGCCGACAGAGCTTCAATAATCGCCGAATCCACATATTCGAGAGATAATGCAAACGCGCGCGACGGAGCGAAAGTGACCAATCCGATAGTTATTATGAGCCCAAGAACACCAAAAACGTGCCGAACCATGCGCCACCCTTCCCGACCAGAAAAAAACGGCATTACCACAGCGGATCAGCGAATTTCCCAGGCATCCTCGAGACCTCTTTGTACCGCTTTTTGTAGCTCGACCAATATATCGCGCTCTTCTCTTAATCCAAGTTGAGTCTCAATGCTCGGGATCCGCTCTAATATTTCTTTTCGGAGCTCTCTTGCGCCGTTTACATAATATTCCAGGCTAAGTAGATATTCATTGTACCTCATAAAAACATCCCGCCCCCAACGAACATCGTTCCAACACTCCCTAGCCTGTTCCTCAATCTTATCACTATAAAAAGGATTGTCTTTGAGGCGCTCTACCCGAGCGTCCTGTTCATGGCACACTACAGCCACATTTTTCAATCGAGTCTCAAACGATGAGAATTCCGACGCTAGTAATGCGTGCCCCTCAAGAAACTTATCGAGAACAGGCCATTGGGCTTCAAGCTCTCGGAGCCGCGCTCCTAAGTCAAGAATCCGCTGGTTGTTGTCCCGCATAAATTGCATTGAGTCCAATTCCTTGACCGAGGGCAAGGAATTCTCTAGTCCCTGCAATATTCCAGTATTATTATCCTGAGCCGCACCTGCTTCGATAGGCGGAAAAGCAAACGATGTTGCCACCGCCACAATAGCGAACGCTTTTAATGACATTGCGCCCATGTCACTCTCCCTCCTCGCTGTGTCCAGCCACACCGTCTTCCGGCCGACTATCGCCACCGTCGACGGCGCATTCTTGGGGGAGGGTCGTATCGATCGCGAGCAGTCGAGCCAGTTCTGCTTGCGCATCGGCCTGATGCTGCGCACAAACGCGCTGTGCGGCCGTGTTTGGCTCCACGGCATTGCACTGCCCATTTATGTCTGCAAGCCAAGCCCGCGTGCGGGCAATCGAACGTTCGACGTTCTCGGCCGCCTGTTTGGCAACAATGCAAGACTGCCGAGCATTCCGGTCCCGAGCGCCTGCGATCATCAGATCGACGGCCAACGCTTCTCGGCGCATCCGATCAATCGCGGCTTCGTTCTGGGCACGCAGGGCTTCCGTCTTCTCCGCTGCGGCATCCCGTTCGGCTTGGTTTTGAAGAACGGTGTCCAGGATGGGGCTTTCGGCGGGCATCTCCGCTTCGTTGGATGGTAGCGCGCCGCTCGACGGCATTTCCGTTTCGGATGTCTGAGCAAAGGCTTGGTACGAAAGGCAAATGGCCGTCATGGCCAGAACACAAACTTCGACACATTTCCTCATTGTGGGCCCCCTCACACACCCCTTCGTCGGCCGTCGGCCGCACAGATAACTAATACGGCCTGAGTGGGCGGCAATCAACCTAAGAGTCGGGCGGAGTTATGTGCAGTCCGGTCCTTTCTGCACAATATTGCCCTTTTTGGTCGAATTGTCTGGTGCGCGCTCCTTTTTGCGGGCGCGCCGCACCGGTATGTTGGCTCGCCGTCCAATGGGCGTCCATGCATCGGAGCACCCGGCACAACGGCCGTCATTGTTTGGGACATGGATGCCGAAGCCGCCGCATCGTAGGTGACCCTGGCCACGCGATCGGCAGTGCTTTGGCCCTAAGGGCCAGCCCGGAGGTCGTCGCAATTTCCAACGCCGAAGGCCTCAAGATCAGGTTGAAGCTGGCCGTCGTGGCCAATGGCTCATGCTGCATCCAGACCCGCCCAGAGCCAGGACCAAACGGCACGCTGGGATCTGCACGAAAGCAGTCCGCGAACCCTCCTTCGCCTGCTTCCCCCATGCTTCCCCGGGTTTCGCGCACGAAAAAGGGCGCCTCGTGGGCGCCCTTCAAAGCATTGATTTCGCTTTAGAAAACTGGAGCGGGCGATGAGATTCGAACTCACGACCCCAACCTTGGCAAGGTTGTGCTCTACCCCTGAGCTACGCCCGCATCCTGTGCTTTGTCTTGTTTATCGACGGGTATGGTGCCCGTCAAAACCGTGTGTCGGTAAACCGCCCGGCTCACCAACAAGCCCCGTTGCCGTGCCGAGGAGCGCGACTATACTCAGCCACGATCGCTTTGCAACACAGAATTTACGGTACCTTGCAAAAATCTGCCGGCGGGGTTTGCGGCGGCCGGCAGCCACGCCGGTCACACCTTTGGGAGGGTCGGCGCGGCGGGCCGGTTCTCTCTTGCCTCGCACGCGCGCGCAGACCATGTATGGGCGCAGCGATGGCTCCCGGGGCCTAACGACGCCCACAGGACGGATCCTCACTGACGCGATCTCTCACCGCACGCAGCAACGGACACGACGATGGCACTGATACTGGATGGCGAAAGTACCACGGTGAGCACCTCGGCCCCGGCGGCCGGTGGCGACATGATCAAGGATGCCACCACCGAGACCTTCATGACCGACGTGATCGAGGCCTCTCGCCAGGTTCCGGTGGTGGTGGACTTCTGGGCCCCCTGGTGCGGCCCGTGCAAAACCCTCGGCCCGACCCTGGAGAAGCTGGTCCGGCAGATGGGCGGCAAGGTGCGCATGGTCAAGGTCAATGTCGACGAGAACCAGGCTCTGGCCCAGCAGTTGCGCATCCAGTCCATTCCCACCGTCTATGCATTCCGGAACGGCCAGCCCATCGACGCTTTCCAGGGTGCCTTGCCGGAAAGCCAGATCAAGCAGTTCCTGTCGCACATGGCCGGCGGTGCCGCCAATCCCATCGACGCCGCCTTGGAGCAGGCCAAGGAGGTTCTGGACAGCGGCGACGCTGAGGGCGCCTTGGAGCTGTATCAGCAGGTGCTCCAGGCCGACCAGGGCAACCCAACGGCCATCGCCGGTTACCTGCGGGCGCTGATCGCCGCCGATCGCCGCGCAGACGCCGAGCAGATCCTGGCTCAGTTGCCAGCGGATATCCTGGCCGACAAGGAGGTCGCGGCCGTCAAGACCAAGCTGGAGTTGTCCGCCGAGGGGGCCGGCCCGGTGGGCGCGTTGCGCGGTCGCGTCGACGCCGCGCCCGATGATCATCAGGCGCGGTTCGACCTGGCCAATGCCCTGTTCGCCGCCGACCAGGCCGAGGCGGCCGTGGACCAGCTTCTGGACCTGTTCCGCCGTGACCGGACCTGGAACGACGACGCCGCCCGCCAGCGCCTGTTCAAGATGTTCGAGGCGCTGGGCCCGACCCACCCGGTCACCCAATCCGGGCGCCGGCGGCTGTCCGCCCTGGTGTTTTCCTGAGGGGCATGGTTCTCTTCCTCCAAGAGCAGCGATGACCGGGCCATATGGCGCCGGACGCCGTGGCCCGCCATATCATCTGTTTCGACCGACCAAAAGGTACCGAGCAAAGGGCATTGTGCATGGTCCGCACCTTCCAACCCCGGTTTGAAGATCTGCCGGCGGTGGCGCCGGTGTTCCCGCTGACCGGGGTCCTGCTGCTGCCGGGCGGACGCTTGCCGCTCAACGTGTTCGAACCGCGGTACCTGAACATGGTCGAGGATGTGCTGGGCCATGGTCGCATGCTGGCCATGGTGCAGCCTCGGGAGGACTCCGGCGAGGCCCTGGAGGCCAGCCCGGAACTATATTCGGTGGCCTGCCTGGGGCGCATCGTCTCCTTCGAGGAAACGACCGAGGGGCGCCTGCTGGTGACCCTGTTGGGGCTCAACCGCTTTCGCCTCCAGGACGAGGAACCGCTGGTCCGAGGCTATCGCCGGGTTCGCGCCGACTACCGGGACTTCGCTCAGGATCTGGCCGAACCTGACCCGGTCACCATCGATCGCGACAAGCTGTTCTCGGTGCTGCAACCCTTCGCCACCCGTCGGGGCCTCAATTTCAACTGGGACCTGATGCGCGAGGTGGAGAATCGCCCCCTCATCACCGCCCTGGCCATGGTCTGCCCGTTCGAGCCGCGCGAGAAACAGGCTATCCTGGAGGCCGTGACCGCCCAGGCCCGCGCCGACCTGCTGTTGGCGCTGCTGGAGATGGGTGCCATCGAAAGCGGCGACAACGGCGGGCAACGGCAGTAGACTCGCGCCCCAATCACCGTGTGCCATCGTCGCCTGTCGTCCCGTGACGACGGTCGTGACGACCGGCCCAGCCCACCGCCCGCGAGGGATCCGCCATGACCGACACTGACTCTCAGGACACACGCGAGGACGAGGATCTCGCCCCGCAAATCGACCCCAAGCTGCTGCAGATCCTGGTCTGCCCGTTGGGCAAGGGGCCGCTGGAGTACGACCGCGAGAACCGCGAACTGATCAGCCGCCAGGCTGGCCTCGCCTACCCCATCCGCGACGGCGTGCCGATCATGCTGATCGACGAAGCCCGGCGCCTGGACGAGCCGGCCCCCGGCGGCACGCCAGCGGCATGAGCGGTCCAGACGGTCCCGGCGCGCCCATCGACATCACCGTCAGCCGCGCCGACAAGACCCTGACGCTCACCTGGGCCGACGGCGCCTGTCACGTGCTGCCGGCGGAGTTGTTGCGGGTGTGCAGCCCGTCGGCCGAGGTCCAGGGACACCACCCCGACCAGCGTCAGGTTGTGGCCGGACGGCGGCATGTGGGCATCATCGACCTGGAGCCCATCGGCCGCTACGCCATCCGCATCGTCTTCGACGACTTGCACGACACCGGCATCTATAGCTGGGACCTTCTACGCGACCTGGGCCAGCGCCAGGACACCCACTGGACCAGCTATCTCGACGACCTGGCACGCACCGGCAAGAGCCGGGAGCCGTGACGCCTCTATCTCTTGACACTCCGCACTGACGGGACCGGCCGTGCACTGCTATCAGGGCCGCTCATCACTCAGACGTGTCCGCATCCGCAGTTCCCGCAAGGCGCCCATCATGATCGAAACCACCACCGACACCCCAACCGACCGCGCCCCCTCGCCCGACCCCGTGCCCCAGGGCCGCCTAGCCGGGCGCGTGGCACTCGTGACCGGCGCCTCGCGCGGCATTGGCCGCGCGGTGGCCCGCCGTTTTGCCGCCGAGGGCGCCCACGTGGTGGCCGTCGCCCGCACCCTGGCGGCGCTGGAGGATCTGGACGACGCGGTGCGCGCCGACGGGAACCAGCCGCTCATGCTGGTGGCCGAGGACCTGACGGACTCCGAGAAAATCGATCAGATCGCCGTGGCCCTGGCCAAGCGCTTCGGCCGCCTGGACGTGCTGGTGGGCAATGCCGGCCTGCTGGGCCGCCTGGGTCCGCTGGGGCACATGGACCCGGAGATGTTCGAACGGGTCCTCAACGTCAACCTGACGGTCAACTGGCGCCTGATCCGCGCCCTCGACCCGCTGCTGCGTCAGTCCGAGGCCGGCCGGGCCATCTTCGTCACCTCCGGCGTCGGTCATGACCCGCGCGCCTACTGGGGGGCTTACGCGATCTCCAAGGCCGGTCTGGAAATGATGGTCGGGGTCTATGCCGCCGAACTGCTCAAGACCAACGTGAAGGTCAACCTGATCAACCCAGGGCGGACCCGCACCGGCATGCGCCGCGAAGCCTACCCGGGGGAGGATCCCGAAACGCTGCCGGCGCCCGAGGCCCACGCCGATGCCTTCGTGCGGCTAGCCGCCGCCGACTGTCAGGACCACGGGGCGCTGATCGACCTGGCAACATCGGCCTAAAGTATTCCGAGAT
>Ga0126339_10002854_pt1 | contig 12456 bp, 9 predicted proteins | sample OrbTmetagenome_2_FD_92532 | JGI IMG/M metagenome (GOLD analysis project Ga0126339, IMG submission 92532) | Coral microbial communities from Petempiche,Puerto Morelos, Mexico - Orbicella T R C metagenome | ecosystem: Host-associated > Invertebrates > Cnidaria > Coral | place: Petempiche,Puerto... | reverse complement strand
GGGGGGGGGTGTTTGGGGGGGGGGGGGGGGGGGGGGGGGGGGGGGGGGGGGGGGGGGGGGGGGGGGGTTTTGCATATGAAAGGGGTGGGGATGCTTATCGTCTCATTTAGGAATGTAAATGTTGGATTTTTGTCTCACTTGGGGTGTTCTGGGCAAAACGCCATCAAATGTAGCCCATATATAGCTGTGAAAGTCTCATTTAGGGTTTCATGCAAAGAAATATAAAAATATATATTTAATATGTTTTAAATATGGTCTCTGACCAGCTGTGAGGACAATTTTGCACGGCTGATATCACCATCTAGTAGACAGTTTTTTATAAAGAAGTTCAGTTTAAATAGTTTTGCCTGCTTGTGAAAACCAGTTGCCGTCCTGCTGAAAACATTAATGAAACCCCTGGCTTGCTGCATTTTTGTTAATAGTGAACTTCACGGAGTTCTACAAGGAGAGAAGTCATTTAGATTGACAGAAAAATTAAAACAGTTCAGAACATTGAGGTCCTTTAGTTTTTTGTAGTTAAATATTAATTATATGCACAACATGTCATGTTAAAAATCATGCAAACGATTATTCCTTACAGCTGAAACTATTCTTTAAGCCAATTAGACTTCGACAGTCCAATTGATTTGTTGACTTAGAGATAAGATAGATTAAAACTGACTTAATATTTAAAGACATCCTCATTCATGTATTGTAGAAAATTTGTAAAATCACGCAAGTATAGTACGCCTTTCTTGGAAAAAACACAAAGAAATAGGCAAGTTATGTAATTATACAGCAGGAAATTTTATCCATATTTTGTCACGTAACACAATGACGTTTAAGCCTAATAACCTCAGCTTGTGTTACCAGGAAGAAATACTGTCGAAATTTTACTTGTTTCAGTGTTGAGATTACTGTGAATGGTATCTGTTAAACACGATCTTAAAAAAGGAATGTTTTCCCGTGGAATTCAGGAAAGAATTTACAAAATTAATGTTCCAGCTGTACATGTATTAATGTTTTCGCAAAACACATTAATCTAGGGTCTAATATATTCCAGTAAAACCTCTGGCATCTTTATGCTTATTAGCCCATGACAAACGTTTCCAGCGCCAAATCAAAACATGAACTTTGCTCACGTTTGCCGTAGCAAATGACAACTGCAGGAGTTGTTAATTTCAAGGCCATTAAAAGGAAAAATGTACAGCACAGAAAATTATTCACCACACCTAACAATAGTCACGTACGTTTTTGAGCTGAATTTCGAATCGATTTCCCAATTGAAGGGGTCTTTCACGTTGTTTATAAAATTTTTCGAGTTCAAAGGCTTCAAACAACCTAAAATATCACGCAAACTGAAAATGAAAAGGCACAAAAGATAAAAATAGTGGGAATCGCTGACATACACAGGATGACGTTATGGAAATACAAATTTTTTAGTTCGAACAAAAGAGGTATACTTGCCTGCGGTACAACATCATGTAGAAAGCTCACCACACTTTCCACGTAGGACTTGTCGCTACAAAATGGCCAGATCAACATTAATAAAACACTGAACGACTCATAAATCGACAAACCAAGCCAAAACATTTTGTCGAATGGTTAAAAAACCTGATAGCTTGAGGTCGAACAACAAGCCCGCCACCGCGAGAAACTCGTCTTCCAACAGAGTCCACAGACATCGTTTAGAGCTATGAAAAGCTCTTCTGGATCTTCAAAACTGAAGATGAGTAAGCTGGGTAGCTTTTGAACTCAATTTTTTTCACGTTTCCATCGTCGTTTCTTCATATGTTCCTTTGAACATCATTTTTGATGACCAAAACGCTGTTTTGGCGCTGCGTTACGTCAGAAAAAAACATAATCATTGTTTATCTGCCTCGTTATCAACGGTTTGGCGAGAGGCCTAGGCACTAGTACTCTGGAAGAGGCAATGGCAGATTTTCCTTTGTTTTAGTTTTTTTTATACCTTCAATATATTTTAAAGTCCTTTTCTTCAGAAAACTCTCTTTCAGGGAAAGAGACAAAGCAAACCAGAGCATACGATCAAAATAAGCCATTTCCGGACTATTTTCGAATTAACTTTCATTCGTGCTATGTACATTGTACCCAGGGTCATGGTCACGGAATATCAAATTAAATCGAACTTGTCTGAGATAAAGCTGACCACTACTTGAACAATTAAGCTATCGACTACAATGGCGTACTTTTGTCGCTGAATCAATAGAAGACTTTGATTACTTTTCTAAGTTCTGTAGTTCGTGTAGCCGATCTGCGAGGAGGGGTCTTTTGCTTTTGTGACGTCAGTCATCTAACATTTATCTTTTTATCTTCCCGAGTGAAAGTGGCGGGTTTCATTCTTACCATTTAGCGATGCATCATTCAGTTTCCCTATACCTATTAACTGGTTGGCGATGATATTAACTAACGTCAAGCTAATCTGTCGATACAAAGAGTCGAAACAATGGAGACAAAATGATTGCAAATATTCGATTCTGTTTCGAACCAATTTGACCTGAATTTGACAAATGCCACTATCAAATTTACTTATTTTAAATTCAATTATTATTTTGTTGGCTTCTTAAGCTTTTTGACCGATCAAAGCATCAGTAAACAAATCAGCAAACGGTCAGCTTAATTCAAGGTGAAGGGGCCAACTATGTTAGGGGGTGGACAACCCGTGACGGCCTCGTAAAATACGCCCATTATGACGTGCGGAGGGGATTGCATAGATTTAGCTGATCGATATTTGTTTTTCCTTTTCCAACCCGGCAGAATTTTTTTGCATGCCAGCATATTTTTTTTTACGTCGACCGTTTTGCTGGATATTTTTTTTTTGTAATCTGAAGCCGCTGCTCGATATGTATTGGTTTATTTTTGGAGTGGGGAGGGGGGTGCTTCAAGTGACTGCCACGCGCTCTTCACGGGAAGATATAACAAGTACTGTACTTCATAATTATCAATTGCCCTTTGTTTTCGATATAACAACAAATGGTGAAGTATTGAAGTCTGTGCATAAACATAGTCCTCACGGATTGCACTCTATAACACGATAAACCGTTACTAATCTGATTATACCGTGCCGTTTGAGTTCAAGTTTGAGTACAAACAGTCTCGTCGTCTGTTTGTCTACTTTTTCAAATACTGAATGTGATCTTGAATAAAAAGTTTTCCGGGTTAAGGATGCATTTGTGCATGGATTAATAATGGATTCAGTCTTTTAGAAGACAACAGGCTGACTCAAATTTTGACCCCTGTAGTCTGATCTCCGCTAGGCGACCATCTCCCGCACGTGATCGCATTGGCTTGACTGGCTCGGCACTCCAGGTGGTCTATGGGTATAAACTGGCCGAATCTATTGTTTCCATCCCGTCTCATTGTTCCCTTCCCCATAAAGTATATAGTCTCAATGTGCTGTTTTTCTGTTAAAAAAAGAAACTTAACCACGAAGAACCCAGAACTTGAAAAGGAAGGTTCACCGGTTTTGAATATGAATGTTTTTGGTTCTTTTTCGTGTATTGAGTGATCCATTTTGAATGCATTGCTCTTTATGTCCTCGTTTTTAGGGTACATTGACACTGACTTGAAACCTTTGAACCTATTTTTTACTGTTACAACAATTCTCGATTATGATTGGTTCTCCGCGCACCTATTTGTCTTACTTGGCGCGCGATCACGTAGGTGTCCAGTTACAGATACGCAGTTACAACTTGGATACATGAAATATTGGATACCTACGCCATATCACGCGCGCTTTAATGGTTTCCTTCTTAATATTCCTTACAGTTTTATAAACTAATCTCACTTATGGAAATCACTAATTAATTTTTCGTTCGAAAGAAGTTTGCGTGATTACCCCGTGAATTGTTCTCCCCTCGGTTCAAATACTATTACTTATTAATCTATTTAACTGAAAAAACAGTGAATTTTGGTACCATTTGAGCAAAACAGTGCCGGTTAAAATATTTTACTGTAAGCAGAAGCAAAACTCTGAAGCAAATTCGGGTCACTAGTCTCACTTTGAACGATTCCCAAGCAACCTGCCTCGCTCCCAAAAATCTTGCACTTTGCACGCCAGGACGTCGTTACGCAGGGTTATTTCGGTGTAAATATTAGAGCATTGCAGCTTGATAACTTTGGCTTGGCATCAATTCTTACTTATCTTAAAGTGTGCTTTCACTAGCGCATCACAATAAGCAACATACGCAGAGGCTGTAACTAGCTCTTCAGCTGCGGATTGTTGGTAAAAAAAAATTTCCCAACAAAAGGAGCTACTTAAAATCTCCTTACTGTGTCCGATTATATTTTTATTTCGTGAAAACCAGCCCTAACATCTGTGGCAAAATACTGCAGCAAAGCTATACTCCTGCAAAAGGAATTATGATTTTTTCATCAAGTAATGCCAGGACTGACCATCTTCAACCACCCCCCACCCCCGCCTAGCCCCCACCCCCGCCTAGCCCCCACCCCGCCTAGCCCCCATCCTTACACAGAAAGTACATCGGTGGTGGGATCGTTATACACAAGGGGACGCAAGGCTTGTTGATTACACTGCCAGATGCGAACACCCCAGAAGGGATGAGTTATTTTACAGTGAAATTACGAATTCGAATTTTCCTTAACTTTCTTTCCTGTACGCGAGTTTACGCGTCAAGTGACAATGACCATAACAAATAGAGAGCACTCTTAGAGAGTTCAATTACACATTTATTGTACAGAAAGACATTACTATTAAGTCTCCCATTAGATGAATCCTTGATAGTCGAGGTTCCTGGAAACGAGGAAACATTCGCTACGGAAGCAAAACATTTCTGAGACATTTTTTGTCTCTCGGAAACAGAATTTGCTCGGAAACAATGTTTTCTCGTTGTCGGGGGCCTTTATGTATCGCTTCTACTTGATTTTCACTCATGAGAGTTCATATTTTGTATTCATGTTAATACCTGTACATCTGTTTGTTATTATCTATTGATACCGATTATTACAACTCCATCAAAAAGACGCAGTTCCACAGGAATTTTGAGTAATGACGATGTATAATAAACATTGGAAAACTCCTTATACTGGTATACTGAGAAGTGTTTCTAGTGGAAAAATGAAGTTTTACTCATACTGTCAAACATCTCGTTACGGAATCTGGAGAGCGTGAAGCGCGCGGAGTCACGGTCGTTATCGCTGACTAGAGAACTCGAGAAACGTGAGATCTGAGCAAAAGAATAGACCTCACGTCTCCACAGTACAACGTCTTGTGGAGTTGACATGATCTGTTCTCCATCTCTCGCGGACGGTTCTTCCAATTCGATGTCCGTACGGCGAGAACCGACTAAGCTGATTTCTGTTATCAGTTGCCGAAGAGCACATTCCAATCGAACAGTAGATTTCCCTACTAAAAGTTCTATACCAACTTAATTACGTGTAATTTTATTCAATCTTTTCCTAGTTATATTCTTAACGAAAATTATTTATACACTCTCACCTATTAAACTATCTAAAACTACGTACGGGAAAACCCTGCTCTTTAATCCTTTAACGTTATAAACCCTATTTCTATTTAATATAAATGACTCCTTTTCTAAAATATACGGTATATAAAGTTAAACGACTGAATTTATTTACTTTTTAAGGGCGTATATCGCAGTAATGCGCATGTGCCGGTTTATTGACGTTGTCAGACTGCCACCACATTTTGTGCTGTTCTTTGAGAAATCTTTCTTAAACATACACCATACTGGTAATGGTCGTACTTCAACTATATCCTTTGTATTTCTGAGTGAAAAAAGCAAATAGACCGTGCATCTACCTTATTATTAATGAGTTTCGCACGTATTTAATATCGCGAAAATTCGAGAGCTGTATTTCGTGAGTATTAATTTTCGCGATCAGTCCAGGAAAAAACTGTACACAAGTAGATTTCGCGGTTTCTTTGCCACTGCTTTTATATCTCAAATCCTGATCCGAGGACCCCGTTTCACTATAGGGGGCCTACAAATGGAAAATTTGATGACTACTTAAAAGGGTTTGGCGGATTTACAAGCTGAAGATAACAGACAATGAATCGGAGGAAGAGTGCTAACTGGTTGAAAACAAGACCATAAAGACTATATTTTCATGGACAGAAATTGAACAATTACCAACGAGGCCGTGACTCAACGCACTGTTTTCTAAATGTTTAATTTTCGCACGCATTTTTTCCAAACGCGAAAATCGCGAATTTTAATAAGAATAAGGTACACGCAAGCTATATAACACTGGTGACAAAACTCTTCTGAACCGTCGCCTAAAATCTAGATGCGCTCGGTTTTAGAGAAGGATGTTCTTTGTACTGTGAGCTGCTGCATGTTTTAAATTTCAATGTACGCTTGTGAGAATAATTTAGAACTAAATTCTAATAAGTTGGATACCACGATACAATACGACCGAGTCCTAGTAAATTACTAGAGAGTGCTAAACGGGCGAACACAACGATTCTATCGTGTATTGTAAAATACCAGAGCTACTACGCGCGCTCTCATTGGTCGACAGGTGTGTTTAGATGAGGGTATGCAAGCACGGTTGTGACGTTTTAGATTCGCGCGTATTTTTGAGAGTTATTTTATAAAAGCTACAGGGCACTTTTTCCGTGTTTACATAGCCTCATCTAAACACTCGGGGGTTTGGAGAATTCGCGAAAGTAATGCAAACCCTCGCCTACGTCTCAGGTTTGCACAACTGTCTCAAATTCTCTCAACCCTCCACGTGTTTAGATGACGCTATGTAAACACGGAAAAAGTGCTCTATTGCTTGACTTCAATTCTGGAACAGTCTCATGGGACAAATTGGGCAAAAATTTAGAAAGAGCACATCCGATTGACTATAAATCAAAAATAGGCCCAGCTGTTCGTTCGCTCTGTTGTGCTAGTTTCCTGAGCTCAATTAAAGAAATTTAGTTTCGAGAGAACTTGTTATGTTTCGCCCGAAACGTTTCCTTCTTAATATAAAATAACGGATACTGAATAGTTTCGCTTAAAAAAAATTCAGGGGCGGTTTCGATTCTCTCTGTAATTAACGAATGAACTTTGAACAATCTTCGAATCTCTGAAACCGCAATTCTACTGGAAAGCAAAACTTTGCAAATATTTTCTTAAATATGCAAGGATCGGGTAACAAAGGTTTCTCTGTATCCGAAAGACGTCGAAAGCTTTGGAAAAACCCCTCCAAGCGAAGTAAGTTTGACGAAGGCTGATGTTTTAGCAGAGATTGAAATATATATAGAGGTCCTCTAAGCTTACTATTAAGTATTATCTTCGTTAGAGGTTTCGGACGAATGAACACGTGTTTCGAAACTTGGAGAAAGAATCGAAACTTTCCTGAATTAATGAAAGTCATGTTTTTGCTGACATCTTAACGACATGTTTTTGTTGACATCTTGTTCCCAATTGTTGCCAAGCATAACGCAAAATTTCGTTTAACACGTAGACTCGTCAGGTAATATAATAACTAAAAGTCGTAGCTATATTTGAGTGACTTGCTTTAGTCTCGTATATTTATGACTGTTTGCAATCCTTAGCACAGGTAAAGACCCATTCGAGAGCCATAGTTTCTTGGCACATTCATTGGACACCAGATAACAAATCAAAACAAAACAAAACAAAACAAGGTTCCTAGATTCAGAAAAAACTTATTCTATAGGGTGGATTGGTTCATTGGAGACCTGCGAAAAACGGCGAGTAAAATTAAAGGCTGGGATTAGAACAGACTCCTTGGCATTTTTTCAACTTTCCGTTCTTTGCTCCGCCCCCACCTAACTCAATTAAATAAAAACTATGCATACTGTGGTAATTATTGACAGTAAATTGTAGCTTTCTAGTTATTTTAAGACTGGTTTTCACTAGCGACGGAGTCGGAGTCGGAGTCGTAAGAGAGCTAACGACCTAGTGAAACTCGAAAATCGGAGTCGTAAGCGGAGTCGTAAGCTCGATGGAATCGGAGTCGGAAGAATCAGAACGTTTCCATTTCTTCCGATTCCGTTTACGACTTCGTCGCTTACGATCCAGTGAAAACTAGGATGTCGGAGTCGAAAGCAGAAGCGGAAGAACCAACCAATCACGAGGCCCGGTATCGAGCATTGTGATTGATTTATTCTTCAGCTTCTGCTTGCGACTCCGACAATGCAGTTTTCACTAGATCGTAAGCAACGGAGTCCTAAGCGGAATCGATCCTCTGCTTCCGACTCCGTCAGTTTGATTTTCACTTGATCGTATCGCTCTACTCTTCTGATTACGACTCCGACTACGACTCCGTCGCTAGTGAAAACCAGCCTTTAAAAGTTAAGCCTAAATTTCAGTCGTCTCCTCTGGTTAAAGGAGCTACGCCACGGTTTGCATATCTTGAAAGGTTTAGCCTAAGGTTTTCAAGTTTGTCGATTGTAATCAGTGTTAATCTTCTCCATCCTTAATCATCCCTGTTCCTTTATGGTTTATTATTATCTCTTTGGTGTTTCTCTATCTTGAAAACTGCTATTTTCAGTTTTTCCTCGATTTAAAAGTAATTTTGTGCACGGCCAAAATAACTTAGAATACCGTTATTGACTGAGCTCCATTAAACGTCCAGAGAAGACTGCCAAAATTGCGCCTAGGGTGAGAATTCTTTATCTTGTTCGTCGTATCAGCGCTGTGTTTCGAGGATTTAATTGTGATCGCAAGTTACCATGATCTTCATGCAACCCAGACCTGACTCAGAGCTAGAGGTATACAGAACTCCAGTAATGTGTTATCTATCATCTCTCTGTATGGTCAGCTGGGACTGAAGTATCCTCTATAGAATCATTGTCGTTATTTATTGAATACTGTTTCCTATCACGATCCATACTACCAGTACTGTTAAGACCACGTGATCTCGACGCCTGTTCAAAGAAACACAAAGGCAAAAAACAAAATTAGCCCTTAGATCTATAGATAACAAGAAATCAAATTACATTACAAGCTTAATAAACCAGATATCGTTTATTTGTATTTAGTACTTAATACATGATTGAGAGACCACAACACGCTCTAGGAAGGCTGTACCTTTTTTAAGTCCTCTCTCTAAAGTGCCTCCCGCCCCTAATAACATTTCATTTTTTTCATTGCTCACCTATCGACTTCCCCTTCCCTCCCCTTCCAAGAAGAGAAAGTAAGGCATTTTATGAAAGCGAAAGAGAGTATTTTGAAGTATGAATATTTTTTGTATTATCAGCACAACGCACAGACGACCCCAGACCTTTTATTCTTGCTTTGTTGCCAAGAGGTGCACTGGCTGATTTATGATTTGAAATAATCCCTTCTCTGGTTCCCTCACTTCTAGGGATGTAAAGCGAACCCCCCTCCCCAATTTCTTTAACGAAGGACCACTGGATTAACACTCTAGTGAATCTTACTAGACCCTCTTTATGTAAATGAAACTAATGCAGATATTATCGGGATTATATTGTCATTGTTATCATTATTCATCCCGAGAGTGTCAGAGTTGAAATTAGAACAAAAAAAATCATTTCGCCGTTGTTCAACAAAACAGAACAAGGCGGGAGAAACAAAGAACACTGCTCGATATCTTTCATTTTTTAAATAACGTCACACTCGGGTTACATCTGCAGACTTTAAAAACAGAGACAATTTGTATTGCCAAATAAACAGTACCTCATCAAAGTTCAGCTCAATAGCTCTCATTTGAATAGTCACACAGTAAGATTGAAATAAGCTTATACAGCAGAAAAAGAAACAAAGTTTGCTATACACTATATATGGTCTTATTCACGTTATATGAAAGTGAAAGCCGTTAATTTGCAAATAATGTTAGTTTGCCTTTGAGTTTCAAAACATATCTAGACGCTAGAAAACCGTAATGCAGTGAAAGCTTCGTTATTTCGAGCAGATTTGATAAGTGACAGAGTATAGATGGATGGGAGGATGGCTAATGATAGAAAAGATGAACATGGATTAGTGGTCAATACCTTTGTAGGAACATACAGATATTTAAGGCTTGTTCCTGGTTACTGATCATCTGGGCTGTACTCTACAAGCTGCCATTCCCATGTCAGTCATATACAATCAAAATAGGATTTTGGTTGGTGAATTAAGGCCTGTGATTGTTGCACTCTAAAATGGCGTCTTACTGATATGAAACACATCTCAGAAACAACATTCAACTTAAGGCAGAACTGCTGAATTTTAACAGCTTTTATTGATAGTTTATGTGCTATATATTGGGCGTGAGAGCAATACTGGAAGAATGCCAACCCAAAGTCTGTTTTCTTTTTTTTTTTTAAGGTGGTGTGGCTTATAGGAAAGTACATTCCACTGACGGGTATTGAAGGATATTGACAGTATTGACAGTATCATGTATGAACTGAGTGAAGCAAGCCTTTCCACCAGAAACAGAGGCGACATTCTTCCAGAACAGTCCCAAGCAGGCTTGTTAAGAAATACTTTACTACATTTATTAACTTCAAACGTTTTTGATGCAAAATGGAAAGTAGATACCTTACCTGGTCTAATACTTGGAAAAATGTTCAACAGAAAGTTTGACAAGAGCCTTATGGTTTGCTATTTTATCTATTAGTTCTCCCAACTGCACAATTATTGCACTAAGTTGTCTATCATACTCCATGAACTGTTAAAAGAAGATTTCAAATTACCCGATTGCCTTCAGATCCACTCTCTGAATCAGAATCTTCAACAAACAGATACTTTTTCTCCCTGTAGAAATACTTCTTCTGCAGCACATACAGCACCACAATGTCACTCAGAACTGTAGCCTAAAGGAAATACAAGTCTGCTATAAATGTGACATGGCAATCCTCTTGTGTGAGTACAAATTTCGCCTTTTTGGTGCATTTCTATTTAGAGGATTGTGAGCAGTATCAAAATTAATTTTCACCTGATTTGGTTCTTCTAAAGGTTACTTGTTTTATGGTCAGTAACCAGAGTTTTAGAAAAACTTTTGTCAAAAACATAGAATCATTTTAAAAAGCAGAGGGAAAATTTTATAATTCACAGGCTAACAACTTAGCTGGCTGAACAAGGATTGATGTTTGTATCTACTACGTTCATAGCCTGACTTTTCAACTTCCAGGTAACACTGCAAAGGGTGGCACATTATGAGTACTTACAATACTGAGCAGGGCAAGGCCTGAACCCAAATTGAGAAACAGAGGAATCGCACTAAACTTGCCTCCCTAAAGGACAGAAACATGCAAATATCAGTTAATTAAGACAAAGTGCTACAGGAACATACCACAATACTGGGGATTTCCAGAGAAAAATATCACAACTCCCTCATTTTTTCACAGATACAGATTTTGAAGCTTGTCTTTTGCAAATTGTCTACTATGTAATCATGGAGCAGTAAGAACAATAAAAAACTCCTACCCCTTCCCCTTAGTAACATGTACCACAAATAAATGGACTAAAATTTCTTTTTTTCACAGCTAAGAGTGAATTTTAACACTACACTTGAGAAGAAAGAATTTAAAACTCAAAGTTATTTCACTTGAATCTAAAAATCAAAAGCATGCTTAACAACAAATATTAATTCTTAAGTGAAATTGAAAGACAATATAATAATCAGCTTCTTTTAAAGTCAGTAATCCTTTACCTCGCCATAGACCATGATCAAAAAGCGAATACCATAGGCTTTAAACAGAGTTCTGTGAAGAGTGTTGTTCCGAACAAAGTAATTTGCATATCTGAAACCAAGACGAAAGAACACAAAGATCAATTTTTCAATAACAAGTATAAAATTGAATGATAAAATGAGAGGCTACTAAAGTGAGATGACACACCACGCAATTCTCAACCATGACTTTGGCTCACAACATTTTAACAGAAGAAGAATGTATCATCAAATAAAACACACACCTGAAGTTATAACCTGGAGCAATGGGTGATTTTGAATCATCCAGTCTTAAAGGGAAAAAAAACATACCCTTTAGAAAGATCTGACAGGTCACTGATCAGATGACATTCTTTACAGTCTTGACTAGAAATTTCTTACAAGATTATTTAAGTCTCACACAAAGAAGACCTAAAATTGTGCCCAAAAAAAAAATGGGCAACCTTTGTACATGTAAGTTTTGGTAGTTAAAACTAAATATTTTAATGTCTAGATAACAGCAGACACGTAAAGATTTTATGGAAAACGACCAATTTTTTAAGTTTACAAGACATGTTTTGACAGAACTTCTGTCATCTTCAGTTGAATGATTACAAAGCAAGTTGAATAATAACTAGACAAAAATGCTTATTAAGACAAATAGTAACAAAAGAACATGAAAAGGTGTAAATTAAAAGGATAATTTTAGATTTACATGGTGTAATTGCTGATTGAGGCAAGGTAGTTCTCAATCAGCAATTACACCATGTAAATCTAAAATTATCCTTTTAATTTACACCTTTTCATGTTCTTTTGTTACTATTTGTCTTAATTAGCATTTTTGTCTACTTATTATTCAACTTGCTTTGT
>Ga0126339_10002852_pt1 | contig 12459 bp, 6 predicted proteins | sample OrbTmetagenome_2_FD_92532 | JGI IMG/M metagenome (GOLD analysis project Ga0126339, IMG submission 92532) | Coral microbial communities from Petempiche,Puerto Morelos, Mexico - Orbicella T R C metagenome | ecosystem: Host-associated > Invertebrates > Cnidaria > Coral | place: Petempiche,Puerto... | reverse complement strand
GTTTCGCAAAATGCAAAGTAAAAAAAGTACAAGCAAAGACAAAATAGGAGAAAGACAGAAAAACAAGAGCAATAGAAAGAGAAAAACTAACTCCGTGTGGCTTTGTTTTATCTTGCCGAAGTGTGCTAGTAATGTGCACGCGCTGATAGGATAACTTCCAATATATATCGGGCGCACTTCCGGTTTCTTTAAATGCTAAAGAAAACGCAGTTTTCCATTAAATCCAGCCTTTCTCGACGAATTTCGATTAAAGCCAACGTTGGCAACATAGCTATGCATTTCTTTTTCGAAATCATGCTTTTTTCAGAAAATGACGAATTTTTCAATATTTTGAAATGCCTTCAAAATCTGACCTTTTAGAAATGAAACAAAATCGATGCATAGCGTAATGAGGATTTAAATTAAAATATTAAATCAATGAAAAAAATCCCGAGAAAGTAATTTGCCTGGGAGCCTTTGCATTGTTTCTGTATTAGTCACATGACCATGGGCGTGGCCTGATGCCGTCATCACTAGTGTTGCTGATCAAGAAAAAGTTAAAACACATGAAATAACTCTGAGGTAACTAAAAATGAGGAGGTTATACGAGAATGAATTTTCCCTAGCAACGGCTCGAAAGGATCGGTTAATGGGCCCTTAAAGACAGCATGTTTCTAAAACCCAACGTAACTAGCCATTGCGCTCACGATTACTGCTGCAAATATTTCATTGTCTAAGTCAGCCCAGAAAAATCAACAAGCTTCAGTTAAAATCACTGTTAGACAATTTCCTCTAACTTTCGTTATCTAACAATGCGCAACTCATACTTGGACGTTACAACCGTGCATCGTCATTTTCTTCCATGGAATAGTTACATCTTATCACCGTGCAATTTATAGAGCAGAGAAAACAACTTTTATTAACTTCAGGGTGGCTTCCTAAGCCGGCAGAAAAAAAAAAAAACGTGCTTGGACGTTAACTGTGTGATCATGTTGAAACCTACAAGAGAATTATATAACGCTGTATTTACTCGAGAAACAGGTTTTGAAACGGTCCTGGAGTTAAAAAGATCAATAATTAGTGTTTTGCACGAATATGAAGTTATATAAGTCCTTGCGGGGATTATGTAAGGTCCCTAGGGACACATACCTATATAAAAGGGATCACTCGGTTCGAATCTCGCAAAGGGAACGTTATTTCATTAAGAGACACTAAACCGTACAGAAAAAGTATCATAACTTAAACGCAAGGTTTACAGACGGGAAAAGATTACAAGAATTGTAAGTAGAATTATGACATAATTTTCAGTTTGTATTAGTTCAAAGTCAATTACGACAATTACGGCACAGAGCCTCAAAGTAATTGTAATTTGTTTCTTTCAGTTTGACTCTATACTTCTAGACAGAAGGAGTGCAAAAATAAATCCTAATAATTCCCAGCTGTTGAGGTCTAATTCAAGTCCAAACCAATTAGGCAAAGTTATTTATCATAGATTGTAAAGGAACTTTCCAACACTCACCTGATGTCTAAGGTGCAGATCAATGACTGGAGAACTTTTATCAATCGTTTCAGTCCTTCTTAATGATGTCCGTCTGAAAAAGGAAAAACAAGGGTACAGATTATTGAGCCACTCCCTAAAACTCATTCATCCCCTACTCTTTCTACTCGTGTCTCGCCTAGTAGAAACAGAGAGGAAATCATAAACTCCCTTCTTCTGCCATCATTTTAAAATAAAATCATATCCATGCAAAAACACAGTTCACTTCCACAGAAAACTGCAGGAAAAAACAAAAAAACGGTTTTAATGCTAGAAGACTACAATTTCTGGTAACATGGTCTCGATTTTGAGCTTTCGAAACGACAGTCATAAACGCTAACGTTAACCTGTCGTTCAATCTCACGATGATTCTGGCAATTTTTAATTTTTAGATATTTTTCTGTTCTAACAAGATCAGAGTTCCGTTCCGCAAAATACTCCACTTAACGCGTTCTTGAAGACCAACTGTCTCTCAGGGAAGAAACTAAACACTGAATGCATTTGCTAGTGACAAGGCCAGTGATTCTCACCTATCAAAAGACTTCACAGCTTTGCTGATGTCTTGTAACCGTTCAATATCGCCTACTTCCAATCGTTCAAACAGTTTGTTCAATCTCTCGTGTGGCGGAAGAGACCCGTCACCAGGGTCATTTGTGTGTGACACGGTCGAAGTAGGACCAGAAGAACTGGCCACGGGAATTGGCTGTTTCGTCACAGCGTTCGAGCCGACGTAGGCTGGAATTGAGTTTGCTCGATTCTTTGGTAGAGAGAGGTTTGGGTCTTTGTCACCTGCATTTTAAACAAAGCACAAAATAAGGAATTCTCATTAGAAGAAATTTTAAAAAAAGCTGAAAACCAGCTGCCTCTGGAACATGGTTGCCACAGACATCGCTTTTCAAAATTCCCTGACTTTTCCCTGATAAAAATGAAATTTTCCTGACCAAATAAATAAAAAAGGTCAGATATAGTAGCGATTTACAGCCCCCCACAAAAGCCGTCCTTTCCGCCCAAATGTTTCTTCAGCCTTCAACGGTATTAAATCAGCCGTGTTAAATTATGTCAATTTTCCCTGTATCCAAATAAAAATTCCCTTATACTTGTCCCTGACTTTGAAGAATTTTTATTCCCTGACCATTTCCTGACTTGTGGTAACCCTTTCTCACCTGGCTTTTGCGCGCTGTAATGGCTGTAACTCAGGCGCTTTGTCCGAGTATTGAAGCTGATGCCTGCCGCTTGATCCAGAGCACGTATGACTTCATCACGCTGCGAGAAAAAACACCATAAAACAGACAAACGTAAACTATCGGCCTAACAGCGGCGACTTCCCTCCATAACTAAACCTTAACGCAAATTTTCAAGCGGTGAAGGGTTCTGTGTCATTTAGACTGTTAAACAGACGGTTAATTACTACAGTAAAAATCCGCGTGTAAGAACCTAGTGGTTTGAGAACCTGCTGGCAGAAATTTGCCATTTTCAACCCTTAAAATTTGGAACCTGTTTCGCCAAGCAAGATCAAGCTTGTTCTTATATGTGTGTTAAAGTTAAATTATGAACTCTTGTTATAGAGGCAACACTACATAAATATTCTGTAATCAGTTGTGTTAGGCTTATCATAATACAGATATGAAAAAATACTGGTTTTTTTAGGACAAAACCCAAGTTTATTTATTTTTCTAGTAATTAACAACTATATGAATTCTTAGATTCTTAAAAGACCCTACAGCAGTAAGAATCAACTTACCCTAAATTGGCAATAAGTACCTCAAAATACAAGAATCTAATCTGTCAGGCTTCAAAAAAGGTAGGTTCTTACATGCGGATTTTTGCTGTACTTGAAGCAAGTTTTTGGAGGTTCTCCTTCTAATCTATTTTCACATAACGCGAATTTCGTCATCAGTTAAAGGATTAAACAAATTGTATAGTCACAAGAATTAGATCACTAAACAAATACGGAGAGGAGCTAGTAGATGATTCGATTGTATTCGCATTGTACTTGTATTCAGTAGATTTAACTTTCGTACATGAGCATACTGTAATGGTGTAAGCTCTCGCTGATTCCTCATTGTCACCGATGCGCCATTCTCAAGCAGTAAAATAACAAGTTTGACAAAGTTGAACCTAAACAAAAAGAAAAGAAAATCAAAACTGTGAATAACCATCAGTATTAAAAACCAAGGTGTTTAGACTATGATGAAGCAAGCTTATAACAAGATTTGTTTCGTCTTAATCAAACCTATCAACGTGTCAAAGTTGTGCGTTTGCAAATGTTAGGCTAAGCCAAGTCAAGTAAGCCAAGTGGTGTTGTTAGAAATGAAGAAATTCAAGAGCTAAAATAGCAATTTTTTTCACCTGGCTGCTTCGTGCAAAGGAGTGTTTCCACGGTCATTTGTAACATCAACGTTGGCTCCATGCTATCACACAATATGAAAATTACATTGTTAATAGATTAAGCTTGTCGAATGCTGCAGCCATCTACGAGCTTTCTATTACTATAGGCATAAGAGCACTTTTGCGTGCAAGAACTTCAAACCAACCAAAGAACGACGTTTCTTCGGTTAAATAACTGACCAGTAATGGAACACATAGGTAGTTTCTAAAATTCCGCTCTCACTGCCAGCCACAAGTTTTCTCGCGCTCCTGACTGGTGTCTCTTTCGCCCGCCTGACACCAATTACGTTTAACATCAACTTGAATGTTATGAAAAAGAGAAATGCTATACTTTGAACAAGTATACAGAGATGACTGAAGTTAGATGAGTGAAGTTGCCCTGAATGTCATCCTACACTTAATGCGTAACTTTTAAGGTTTAAACTTGAATAGTACCGCAGAGCAAGACTTCAAGATGTTAAGACAACAGACAATTCACCGTACCCCTATAAGGACGTTGGCAGGATCCAGGTGTCCAGTAAAACAGCACAGATGCAGGGGAGTGTTGCCTTTGTAGTCCTTGATGTTAACTTTAGCTTGGTGACTTAGCAGAAGGCCGGCCACCTGACATCAAATAAAATACGTCAATGTTAAAATGAAATCTGTGAGATTAGACTGTTACAATGTTATGACTTATCTCTGCGTTTGTGACGTTATAGAGTTCTCACTCACGTGACCAGCAGCCATGCAATTGCAAATTTATTGGAAAAAAGAAAGTCTTTACATGAGAAAAGAGTTGAACTCTCACAAGATTGGTTTGGTACACCAACATGGCCGCCGTTTGATTGTTTTGGAACACCAACATGCCTGCCGTGATGTGACATGTGAAAGAGCCCTCGCTCTTCGTAGATCACTAAGATGGACTTGTCCTCACTTTCCTAACTTTGCTCGCCAAGATATCGTAATCTAAGATATTAAACTCTATAACATACCCTTGGATGATTGTACTGACAAGCAAAATGCAGAGGTGCTCGCATCTGAGTGTAATTCTTGGCATCTGTCTGAGCTCCTCTCCGTAACAACAGGTTTGTCATCTCTTCGTATCCTCTGACGGCCGCGATATGAAGCGGCGTATTTCCCTCGCCATTCCTAACATTAGGATGAATGATCTTCTCTGCTGCTTCTCGCGATCTCTGAAACATTCACAATGAAGATAAGTGTTTTGTACACGAACAGAGTTTCACGTGAGTCTGTGTCAGCCTGTCAAGGACTTTCTTTAAATCCCCCCCCCCCCTGCCAAAATAGGGGAACGTACCCTGTGACACCAATACTGCTTGTCATTTTAAAGGAGCTCAGTCACGGTATTTCGAGTTATTTTGTCCACGTATAAACTGATTACCTTTTTCAATTGAAGAAAACCTGAAAATAGTAGTTTATTTAGATGAAAAAACACCAAAGATATAATAATAAACCACAAAGAACAAGGATGGTTAAGGATGGAGAAAATTGACACGGATTACAAACGACGAACTTGAATAATTTAGGCTAAACTTTTCAAGATGCACATTGATGAGCTCTTAGGCCAATCCGTTCCTCAGTAACAGGAACTGCCTTCAAGTCACCTTGATTCGCTCGCGCATTAAGTCCAGATGTATGGTAAACCATTCGCGTACTTTTTAACCAGCTGATACTTCGCGCGGCGTGCTGTAACGTGACATACCTTCTGCCACTTGATGCATTTTTCACACTGGCATAACGGATGACAGAGGTCTTGGTCCGAGCGAGGCTGATCGGGTGAATCTATCTCGTCTTCTTCGTCGTCACTCAGACCGAGTTTATATCGAACCTGACAGAAAAAGACATACAACAAAGCATTTAGTCTGACGTGATATAATATTACTTTCTTGCAAGTAGCTTGAGCACTAGTTACTGAAAACCTGAGAGACACGTCTGTGATTGGCTCTTATCATAACAGCCAACGGCTCTTATCATAAAAGCCAATCACAGATGCTACACGGATTGGACTTTTGTTCTCGAAACGCAGAGTTCTCTCTCTCTACTTGTCCGAGAGATGTTAGACTTGCATAAAAGTCGAGCTTAAAGAGCACTGAGGGCTATCGAATAGAGAGCGCGAAGCGCAAATTCGTTTAGAAAAAGAGAAGGTGAGGGCAGGCGAAAGAAGCGAACCGGCCACTTTCAGAGTCTTGAGAGATGACTTTTAAGTAACGCTCATTTCTAAGAAAATCCGTCAAAGTGAAATATTTCTTACCAATTCTACATCGCCGTCAGCAATTGTACGAATGAATCGGTCAATCTAGGAATGAAAAATATAAGACACGGGAGTAAGCGAGGGGAAAATAGTTACTTGAACATTTACTTTGGTTTTGAAAGGTACCAGCTCCTGATATTTATAAAGTGATATAGTAGAAAATGTCATGATACTGTAAGTCTCACCTCCCTGGTTCTTTCTTGATCCTGTGAAACAATATTTGGAAATTCATCAGACTGAATTAGTGGACTTTCCACGACCAACTGGGACTGGAGCAAGAACAACAACACGAAAGAAAAGGGTGTCAGTTCTTTTAAATTCTAAGTTAACTGAAAAAGAAGGGAACATCAGTTTATACACAACCATATCATGAAAAAAAAAAACAGAATTACGCGCGTACCTTCTGTTACACGTTTTACGTCGCTTTGCAAATATGGTTCCGTAGCTGTTGTTCCAGCGCTTTGACTCAGTCCCATTTTTTTTTCCAGCGTTTTGCACTGGTTTTGTGTTCTTCCCGCGATTGGCACCGGTCTCACGTTTTTCCAGCGCTTAGCACTGGTTTCATACTTTTCCCGCGCTTTTCACTGGTTTCATGTTTTTCCCGTTCTTTGCACTAGTTTCATGTTTTTCCCGCGCTTTGCACTGGTTTCATGTTTTTCCCGCACCTTACATTTGTTTCCTGTTTTTCCCGCATTTTGCACTGGTGTCAAGCTTTTTCCGCGCTTTGCAGTGGTTTCCAGCTTTACGCGCTTGACAAAAGGGCGAATGGCATATCACACGTGATTTGGTACCGCTGACAGGCTCACGGAATACCTGCACCTTGGGTTTAGTTAGGATGAAAACAGTCATTGTACGGAAAACGTCTCTGAAAAGGATAATTTCCTATCGAGTACTTACTCTGCGCTCAGAATAAGGTATTGGTGCCTGCTCTTGTTCTTCACTGGCTGCTGCAATAGCTTCAAGGAGTATTTCAGTCACCTGGTTATCAATATCAAATCGACGCATCAACGTTAAAATCTAAAGATAGAAACACCACTACAGGAACATATTACCAGGTGCTAGATACCTGTTTGTTGTGAGAGCTGTCCAGTGGAGTTGCCTTGTCTTTGTTTCGAGCTTCCAGGGAAGCGCCTTTCTCCAATAAAAGACGAACCAGCTCAGCTAAAAATATCACCAATAACGACAATTAACCCACGGAAGTTAGGGAGGAACGGGGCAAGCGAGTAAGCGAGAGAGAAAGCCAGCGAGTGACTGGCTTCCGTTTTCACGGACCAACCTATTTACAATCTAACTTGCGATCGAACATCGTAACAAATTAACAAACCAACGACCGTGAAACTGTAGCAAGCTGCAACAATTCCGAGTAATACGCTCTACCAGTTAAGAGGAAATTTTCCTCTACAAAAACGTGACGACAAATGGGCACTACTCAAATAATCTTACCATAACCCCAGCGAGAAGCTAAGTGAAGTGGTGTGTCGCCTTGCTCGTTGGCCGCGTTTATCTTCATCACATTGACTTGCATATCAAAAAACACCAGTGCCTTTGTGCACTGCATGGAAAGCACCGGAATGTTTGTTATCAGTAAACAAAATTACACTACATCAAGAACAACAAATGGTCTTTACTGAACAACTCCATTATCAAAGGTAATTGAGGTCTCCTAGTCGTAAGGGCATTGGGCTTCAAAAGAATAACGACTCAACCAAAAATTTAACCAACGATCGCTTTTGGCGAAAATGAAGTCTTGCAATAAAAGGAAGGACGATATAAATCTATGATCTGTTGCTCAATACGAAATAAAACACGTTTCGCTTTACCTTTTCATGTCCATTAGCGGTGCTTAAGTGTAACGGTGTATTTCCATCGTTATCTGGTGCATTGATATCAGCCTTGTAATGCATCAGCACCAACTGAAAAGACGAAAACAACAACAACAAAGGTCTAAACAAACGTACATATTTACTGTTAACTATTGGTGAAATAAACCACATAGGCGCGAGAACAGGATGAGGACGTTTCTTATTTCCGCCAGTGAGGTGTAGAACCTGGCCAGAGCGATGGAGACGGATCACATGAAAAAACTTTCTCGCTTTTTTGCGACTGTACGTGCGAGCTGATTTAACCATTCAAAATGGACACCTTCTTTTTTTCCTCCTGCCGATCACGTACAAAACCAAGCGTGGTGGAGTTCACGTGACTTTTCCCGCTCCTTTGCGAGCTACGTTCACAAACTGGAGCCCTGGCATTTAATTCACTGCTTGCTCTATTTTCAGTTACACGGATTGGTTGGGCGATTTCTTACAATTGGTTGGCGTTACGAGGACTGCTAAAAATAAGGGTAAGAAAAATATTTCGAACTTACTGCAGCACTGCCGTGCCCTCGCTGACAAGCCAGATGTAAGGCTGTTGTGCCGTGATAGTCCATAGCATTCACTACAGCTCCTCTCTTAATCAGTCTGTACATCAAGCTAGAATGACCTGTCAATTATTAAAGAACACGATCATCATCCCTAGTTTTCACTCGCCTATTGTTAACTGTCGAATTCTTCCCGAGGTCTTGACCGTGAAAGCCCCAGTTCAATTCAGCGAGGTCATCTGTGATCTATTACTGAACAGACGCATGGCAACATGGAAGTTAAATTTACACACTTTTCTACTCACCATATTCAGCTGCCACATGCAGGACAGTTCGTCCAAGGTCGTCTCTTGAGAACACTGTCACAGCAAACGGATCATGGCGTTTCCTTCAAATAAAACAATGCTGATTAACCCTACGTTTTCAACTTCAACTTTGCCACCCGTCGCTATTTTCCCCAATGTTTACCATCAGTGCTTATCTCCAGTTTACTGCACCAGTTGGCTCTTAAGTTTCCACCTTAGTGAAAATGTTTTGGGGATGTCGTATAGTTTCAACGCATTTTTTTTCCATGAGTGACACCTCATTGATTGCCTTTCTCCCTCCCCCCCCCCCCAACCCCCTTTTCAATGTTGTGTATTGGGAAAGAGTACAGTGACGGATCGAGGCCTTGAGCTAAAGGGGCGGGGGGGGGGGGGTTGCTTGCCGCCCTTCTGCGTTTTTTTGTTTTACACAAAATAATGGGGGGCCCGGGTTCCCCGGGCTCCTCCCCTAGATCCGCCACTGGAGTAATCACTCTTAGTTTGCAACATTTTTTTTTTCGGTGGGGGAGGGAGGGGGGTACTTGTCTCGAGGAGCCCGTTTGAAATCAGAAATTACTGTTGGTAACATGAATCACCAACATGTTTCGTTCGATTTCATTGAGAAGTCCTAAAGTCTTAAGACATTTGTCTTAAATTGCAAATACATATTACGAAAAAGAAACCTCTTGAAATAAAGGCAAGGTTGGGCGAATGAGTAAAAGTTATCCTACATTTTTCAAGTTCGTGTTTCGCAATCCATCTCAATTTTTCCCAAACCTAACGGTTTTTTTAATTACCTGCTCTCTTGAGGTTTTTTTCTTTTTTTTTTTTCCTTTTTTTTTTCATTGAGAATTTAACACAAAATAAATTGTCGACGGCTCTCGCAAACCCAAGTAAACTGCTTAGTTTGGTGAAGGCTGTTTACCTGTTGTGTAACTGTTCACATTTGTCGCAAAAACACAAGGGATGACAGAACTTCTCTCCAGGAGAACCAAGGTCACTTCCAGTCGCTAACAATTTTTCCACTTCTTCTTCATTTCCATTTGAAGCAAACTGAAGTCAACAGAGGAATTTGTCACGAGGCTTATAAAGGAAATCGCTATTACAACGAAGCAAAAGAAGTTCTTTTGCCTCCTAGCCCCGGCAAGCCTTACTCCTTTTTTCCCACTCGCCGTTCTTCACGCTGATCGCTCCTCACCGACGCTGCTCCCCAGTTAACCGAATGGATAGGAAAACAGCCTTGAACTCTGCTTAGCCTTAAAGTCCAACTCTGAGGACCAGAAATTCGTAAATTTTAACCCTAAACATTTTAAAATTTGGAACCGTGTATTGTAAACGGCACATTACATAAATATGCGTAAGAAAAAACCACTGCGTAGACACTTTAACTATTACCGACGCCACATTGCTTTTTTACGATAACTACCTCAAAAAGCTTCTCCAGAGCAGTGGTTTTGAGTGCTCCATCAGTCTCCATAACAAGCCAAGAGGATGACAACTTCTGCAACGATTAAAGCATGAAAAATACTGCTGAAAATTTTCGGCGATTGCTGAGCATTGTTACTCAAAATCTGCAAGTCTCTACGCCTTAGCATCCGTCTTATAAGTTTCCTGAACACTAGCCGAACGTTTTTTTTTTTTTTTTTTTAACTGCTGACGAATTCCACGGCCAAGGAAACACCACCGAGAACAAGACATAAGAAAACCTGTGATGTCATTAGTTACATTTGTACAACTGAGTTCAAAAACAATCACTTTGATACTAACCTTGGCGGGTGGAAGACCTTTTAAAATATCATTAACAGAACCTCTTCTGATGTGCTCCACTGCAGCTTCAATTGAAGACAAAAAGAACCTGCACAAGAACGAAACAAGTTCAATTGACCACTGGAACAATCACCATATACATTGGTTCATTCTTCTTGCCTTTGCAATTTGACCACAAGAACATAGCTCGGAAAATCGAATTTTTAGACGCACTTATTTATTTCACTGTGTTTTGATTTGAATTTTCGAGTCTCACAATTTTACCGTTGACCTCTTAATTTGGTTATACTAACCGTGCTTCTGAGCTCAACATAAGAAAATGCATCACAGAAAAGTTATTGGTTATGAATAACAAAGGCTAATGCTTTTAAAAACGAACATGTATCTAACGCGTTAACGAAAGGCACAGTTCCTTCGAGTTAAGATTGTGTTTAACACGAGCGCACGATGTTTGCAAGGCCGTATTCGAACGCGTACAGCCTGAAAGGCGCTGAAAGACTCTGATCGACTGTATAGCTTCGCTGCATGCTCCGTTGATAGGGTATTTAAACTGGTATAACAAGGGTAGTTGTTACATACAGCAGTTTTCACTTACTGGAATTCATTATGTCCACGCTTGGAGAAATGAAAGTTATGCAGATAGGTAATGTTGGCAAGCCTAAAATACAAAGACACGAAAGGAAACATATAAAGAATCACAGGGCTGCCATTAAGGGCTGTAACCCGAAACACCTATTACGGCTGAGTATGCCTAATTTTCCCCTGATGCTATAGGTGAAATTGCTCTAGGATGCTATAGGTGAAATTGCCTGTTGTTGATAGAATTCGCCCGCAAAGTAACAAGTTTGTTACGGTTGTGGAGAACAAAGCTACAGTTGACTCAAGGCAGCTCTGAATCACAACATGTTAAGTAAGTAAATGAACTCAATTAACTTAGAAGTAAATGTACTGTTAGTCGGGTTACACAAAGTAATTTTCCTGCATACAACTCGTCTTGCAATTTTGTTGTCAGTGGCACATTTTGTCGAAAATACTGGCTGGTTCAAACCCCTTGAAACGAACATGCCTCGCGGGGCTTTCGTTGCAGCACGCGTTGGACGAAGTAAAATCAAGAACTGATCTTCGCTTAGATTATTCTAATGGAAACGTTGCTAGGCGTGGTCATTTCTGGGCATGTTTCACTAGGCATCGTCTGCAACCAGTCTCTCACCGGGGATCATTATCAGTTCAGTCTGATAAACACAAACCTTCGAAGCCTCAACCATAATACCGGTATTGGACTTTGAAGGAAATATTGATCACTTGAATGTACCTTAGTTTCTTATACTAACCAATTTGGAATATCTGATTTGATGATTAAAAAGATCAGAGCTGGAAGAAGATCGTCCACTGTGATGGCATCGGCAGTATCTGGTAAAAAAAATTAATGTGCAAAAGTAAGTAAAGTAAACAGATTTGGAACCAAGTTAGTCAGCATCACTGAACCTGCAGGTGATTACTTTACTTCATCAATTTCTGTAGCATGAAGCGACTAGGAGTATTTCTACTCCCCCCTGGATGAGATGCTTGTCCATTGCAGGGTTAGCCCCAGTATTATACTTGCCAGTACCCATTTATACACCTGGGTGAAGAGAGGCACTGTGAGAGTAAAGTGTCTTGCCCAAGAACGCAACATAATGTCCCCGGCCAGGGCTCGAACCCGGACCGCTCAATCCGGAGGTGAGCGCATTAACCATCGCCACCTCGCCTCCACGCCCTCTAAGAGTAAGGGACAGTGCAATAATTACCTGGACGGGGGGGGGGGGGGGGGGGGAAAATAAGGGGGGGGGGGGGAGGGGGAAAAAAGAAAAAAAAAAAAAGAGGGGGGGGGGGGAAAAAT
>Ga0126339_10002851_pt1 | contig 12463 bp, 4 predicted proteins | sample OrbTmetagenome_2_FD_92532 | JGI IMG/M metagenome (GOLD analysis project Ga0126339, IMG submission 92532) | Coral microbial communities from Petempiche,Puerto Morelos, Mexico - Orbicella T R C metagenome | ecosystem: Host-associated > Invertebrates > Cnidaria > Coral | place: Petempiche,Puerto... | reverse complement strand
TTGATACCATATGTGTGTGTATTTTTCTATTACATGTGATATTTAAATTAGCATTATTTTATTATTCCGATGTTAAAGTTAACATGATAACTGTATATAGCGGTAGTTTCTGCTGACTCAATAAATGTAAATGTAATCGCGTAAACATAAAGTCATGAGAAGGAAGTTATGTCTTTATGATTGCAGAATGAACATGTTCACATCAATGTGACATGTTAGCAAGATAACAACATTAACACATCAACAGAAGGAAAAAAACTGATCTTTTTCCTCATGTTGCTATACCTAAAAATATTCTTGATCAGCCAAGCTAAAAGCTCTTGGACAAGAGCGAAGAGCTTGCTTTGATGAGACTTGTTGGTCAGAGAAGGTTGCAGTCATGTTTGTTATTCATAATTTTTATGTTTAGATACAATGTACTAAGCTTTTGGCAAAATTATGCAAAACCAGGGGAAAGTGGTCCTCACAACAGTAGTTTTAAAATGTCAGTTATAAATTTACGACACTTGGCAAAATGTTATACGATACCTGTGTACATTGACATCTTTGTTAATATGTCGAATGTGTTTTCCAGAAACATTAGGAACTTAGCAGTAGAGAAGTTGAGCACTGAGGACCTTGCAGTCACAACTGAATACATGTAAGTAAAATAATTAACAATCGTGATCTGAAGTGGAGGTAAATATTAGCCTGCGAACAAGCTCCCAGTTGGAGGAGCAAGCACAGCAAAAATTTGGCGCGAGGCGTCGAGCAAGCTTTGCGCCGAATTTTTGCTGCGCTTGCTCCTCCAACTGGGAGCCTGTTCGCAGGCTAGGTAAGTATCCACCACTTACACTGATTAGTTCCGTTAAATTATTAATTAAATTGTTAATTGTCAAGCATGTCGTCCTTGAGCCTTTGATATGGAGGGCAACCTCACCCCACGTTTTGACACTGACAAATTAAATCATTGATTGATTGATTGACTGTCACTGACACAGAGGTGAATAACTGTTTTAGTATATACCAGACAAAGTGTATATATTTTTGTTTGTGAAAGCGAAATGGGAAGCTCTTTTGTTTCTCTTTGGCTTAAACAGCCAGAACATGCAAAATGCAAAATTCACGTGTGCATGGAATATACTAGTTGAGAAAATAACTCTCGAAGAAAGGAGTTGAACAACGCAAATGACTTGTAGATTTGGATTTAAAAAGATATAAAACAAGATATATATTACTGCACAGTATTAATTGCTATGAAAATGAAAGTTGTACACATTTGTGAGGGTCTCTAAACATGCTGCAGTTGAAGCATTGCAGGAGAGTATTCTTGTGTGAGACATATGCAACTGCTCTCTGAGAGTGCCTCCTCCCGTCCAGGTGTAAAATGTGTAATTGGAAACCAAAGAAAACCTATCACAAATGCTTGTGGAACACAATGTGTCTGGAAAAGGATAGCCCTAGTGGAGGGTGAGGGGAGGCAGGTGCCTGGGGCAGACTCCCATAGAAAAAGGACAGGGGTGCTTGTCGTACCTTTTCGGGTTTAAAAACGCGGTTTTGTTACCTCTTAGGGTGTTCACCCTCGACAGGTCAACAGCTGGTGCTTTTGCGCTACCTTTCAGGGTATTGAGCCAAAAAGAAATGACCGGAGATAATTAATGTGTTGTTTTAGAATTGGTACCTCTTGGGTGTGAAAAAACATTTCAAGCCACACCCACAAAACAGGATCTTGGCACTTCTTAGGGGTTCTTTTTAAAATTTCTGACGCGCACCCTTGTCCTTCTTATGTGGGAGTCCTCCCCGGGGGCAGGTGACATACTAGTCTAGACAGCTTTATTCAACGAGAAGCCGGGTTCTCTCCCAGGGTCCAAACTACTACTCTTTTGTCTTGTGTATACCACTTTTGACAGAAAAAGATAACCCTCTGTTAATAGGAAATCGTATCCATTTCATATATGTGTACAGTAGCAACTCTGCATTTCTTTTCTATAAGCTTGGACTGAGTTACATCTACATGTAACCCTACTAGCTAGTGAGAAATGTCCATGCCAATAACAATTAAACCAACAGCCTGAGGGAAGTATTGAAAATGCGGGAAAATAATATTATTGGAAAGTCTACAGTAAGAAAAGTACATTTGTATGTACAACATATTTTAAAAGGGCCTTAAAAAAATCTGAATGGCTGCTAGATGACTGCTAGAGTGTGGTGGCGGCATGGACTTTGTATATAATGTAAATAGCTGTGGCATAGCTACAATACAAGGCAAAAATGTGCTACTAACATTGTCTTCACTATTTTGTAGAACAATTTTCAACTCTGGCTTGGTTTATATCGATGCCTTAGCTTTTCACAACTTGACAAGTTTAAAGACATTGTAAGTATTATTACTTGTAAGTGCAAGTTCCATATTATACTCAATGCAAGTTTAAAATGTAGGGCATACTAAGAGTAAAATGATTATTAATAATTATGATAATAAAGCAAGGCAAAGTGTTTGTTGCAGTTAATCAAAGCATCTTCTGTATATGTAGCTGTGTCCTCTTGAGAAAACTCCACCAAAAAGTTCAAATATCTAGTCTAAACAGGATTGACAAACGTGTCTGTGGATGAGAACTATGCATTGTGTCACTCCCACGTATAAATTTTAATATTCGCTCCACAGAAATTTGGCCAAAAATGCACTGACTGACTTTCCAGATATTTCAAAGAATGTTGCACTTAAAGAGCTGTAAGTAACTTCATCGTTTTGTAATGTCTAGTATTATTCTCGTGTAAGTGTACATGGTGACCCAGCCTTATCACCACCCCCTTTTTTATTTTTATTTCCCTTGAAGCATCAGTATTCCTTATTTTGCCCAAAAATGCAAATGTTCTAGTTTGTAATCAATGTTAAGGAAATTTTGTGATTCCCTTTTTGCAAAAAAGATCAGAAAGAAAAGCTTTTTAGGTTTCCAAGAATATAGGGGAAAATTAGTTTAAATTTGTATTTCCCAATAGTTCAGCAATGTAGTCTGTAGCTCTTTTGAAACTCTGCCAATAATTATGTCAATCGTGCGTGAACCAAAGTTGGAGGGTATCACCAGTACATTTCAGGGTGCGTTCGTGAATTCAAACCTTTCAACTTATATTGTCTGCCAACCAATGAAGGGAAGTAAATTCAGCTTAACAATAAACTGTTTTCTTGTGCAAGTACAAGGTGTCAGAAGACGAAAGTTGTTGAGACTAATTAATGAATGGTCTGCCTAGCTGTCTGTGTTCCAAAATTTGGGATACTGAGGCAATTAATTAATACTTATGGAACAGTTAAGCTGTCTTAGTAAAGTAGTAATATGATTTGGGAGTATGGATGGAATTCTTCCAGTTTAATATGCTAGTTAGTAAATTAAAATAAACTGAACGGAAAAATTGTCAGTTACTGATCAGTTTAGAAAATGCAAATTTGTCAACCATAGAAGGAAAAATCTGGGGAGATATTTAACACGAAATGGCGAAATGATGAAATGGCACCAGGGTGAGCCTATTATAGCACTCAGGTTAGCCTAAATATCACTGAGTTCACAGTAGTTAGCTTTCAATAATTGTAAGGCTAAGGTTAACCGTTATAGACCCCCCGTATCCTAAAATGAGTGCAATTTTGTCATTTTGCTATTTCATGTTTAAAGCACGGCCAAATTTTTGTTACATGTATACTTAGTAAAGCTATGTTTACACATGGACCTATTATGTATCTCCCATTCAGTGACTTGTATGCAAATAAAATCCAACTGTTTCTCCACAACTTCACCAACTTGCCGAAGGCTTTGGTTAGAATGTGAGTCAAATTTCTTTTAATTGTTGATTCCTTTGTTGTTAAGTATACTGCTGACTTAATTAATTTTCATAATTATATCAATTTCTTTGAATTGATACTAAAGTATTAGGTATCTGAGGGCTGGTTAAAAAGAATTTTGAAGTAAATTTCAGAAGCTGTAAGTTCCACATACATGTATGTACATGTATTTGACCTTCCTAGAAATTAGCTGAAAAATTAACTGCTAGTTTATCAGTAATTCATCTTTAAAAAGTATGCTATTGAATGAACAGCGAATTATCCTACTTATTTAGTACATAAATGTGTTGTTAATAGATGCAGCTTGCACATGCACCAAACCGTGAAACGATCCCTTCAAATGAAACCACTTAGACAATGGTCCTACGTCACAGGACTCCAATATACTACAGCCACTCAAATTAACTTAAAGACAGTACTGAATTACATTGCACCTTACATGTGTGCCAACTCAGTACCATGAAACAGCTGAAAATAAACTTAAAGTTAAATAGAGGATAATAAAAGGGTGCGCGTAGATATGGTATTTTTCTTGGAGTGTCCAACTTGATATCTCATGAGTGAGCTGCGCTCACCCATGAGATATAAAGTTGAATACGAGAAGAGAATTTCCATATCTACAAGCAGCCATAAATTATTATAGAAACATACTAATGACGATTTTTTTGACGATTTTCCGGAGATTTTCGAGCACTTTCCGAAGATTTCCGAAGATTTTCCAAAAATTTCGGAAGATTACTAAAGATTACGGAAGATTTCCGAAGATAATCGAAGATTTCCAAGGAAGAACCGATGATGTTTCGATAATACAGCAACACATCTAAGTACTTTTTGAGGGATTATGTAACCATAGCAATGGCGATCTTTTCACTTTGAAAATAACATGTTATTTTCACGTGTGAAATAACATTTTATTTTCACGTGAGAAGATATCACGTTTACGCGCGAAAGCTTTGCTGGTATTTCGCTGGTGTTTATATAATAAATAATTTTATTATCTGCAGTATTCTGATTGAGAATGAGATTGACTGGATTCCAAATGAATGGTTTGATTTACCCAACCTAGAATACATGTAAGTATGAATAATTCAAGATGAACTCAAGGCTAGATTCATGCAGCTCTCCTTTAGTAAGACCAATGCATCTTTACCAACTTTTGTATTTAAACAATCAAATACTTACAAGGGTACATCCTTACCTGGGAGGGGTTCGTGAATCTGGCTCCAGCTGTCATGCTATTTCAGAATACAGTGGAGTCATTTAACATAACATTACTTTCATCCATTGAAAAATGAATTGAACGTAACTGAATTCAGCAGTACTGTCTGAAAGTGAAACATTTCATTGGCAAATTGATGGATGAAAGCAGGGCAAGTCGTCCCATGGGTTAAGTCAACTTTGAAAATGTGCCCCATATTTGCGGTTTGGAGCACTTTTAAACAACTATGTTTAATCAATTTGATCAACAGAACATACAGTTTTACCCCATACTGGGCATGTCCTGGAGTACACATGCATGGCACTCAAGCTGAAAATAGTAAAATTTGGACTAGCATTAAGTACAAATCTGATTTTTGAAACCTGAAGATTTCTGTTAAAGATGCTTAGCGTGTATTCAAAATGTCACATAAATGGACCTTTTAACAATGTCGCGAAATAGCAACAATTTTTCGCATTTTTCAAAGAAACAAAAAAACCACCTCCATAGTTTGAATTATTTATCACGCGGAATTTAGAAAATCTACAAAGTTTTAAAAGAATCCATTGCAAACTCATAAAAATGTGGGACCCCAAACTTACATGCAAATGTATTCCAGAGGGCATGCATTGTCCCACTGACATACATCTCTTTGTAAAAAATGGCAAGTTAGGGTTCCCATTCTCATATATTTTTGATTTTGCAATGGGTTCTAATGAAATATTTCGATAAATTGAGTGATGCGGTATATTTTTTGTTTGAATGGGAAAATTGGAAAAGCCTGACATCGTTAAAGAGGTCCATTGTTTTGTACTTTGTTGTTGTGTTACTTTATTACAGAGCCCTTAGCAGGAACAAATTAAAGAAGTTCCCTGGAGGATCTTTCAAAAATTGCCAGTCACTACGATATCTGTGAGGACAGTTATGTAATAGTTCTTTTTATATTAAATGCCATAAGTTAGCAATTGCTCTGATTAGTGTTAAGTAGCTCTTAATGTCTTGTATCAGTTATTGCAACAGAAACGTATTTTTTCGGTACTGATTAAGGGTATACATGTAAACTATTAATTGTTGATACTAGCCAATTGAAAGTAAAATATTAAATACAGCTAGTTCTAAAAGATGACAATTAAGCTTTTAGCTTGCCATAGGTGAATGTTGTGCCAATGATTCATATGTGTTAAATACAAGTATCTACGTTATCTCTACAGCATCTAGAGATGACGAAGCTACATCACCTTCAACTCCACCTAGTAACCCACAGACCATCTCTAGAGTCCTTGCACTTTTAAACTCCTTCAAAAAGCAGTTGGCTTTGAAGAGTAAAACTCTTAAAAAAACCTGAGACCACAATTAGAAAAAACTAGTGATATAAAAAAGTCTTTGGTGGAACTTGACCATTTCTAGCTGTTGTTGTAAGAAACAATCTAACGAGATAACAAGTAATGATAACTCATAAAAAGTTTTCTTGCTTGTGGTTGGTAGGTCTGTGGATCAGAATGAGATTGTCAGCCTCACTGTTCCTAACATGCGACCTTTCTTTGGAAAAGACTCGCAGCTTGTTCATTTGTGAGTTTTCTTTTTTCTTGTTCAGAGGTTTACTAAGTACAGGTGCAGCTGTATAAAGCAACTACAGAGTAGACTGAGAATCAATTTGAATAACTCAAGGGTTTATTTCCTGAACCTGAGTGAACAGTGATATTCATAAACTATGGCATTGCTGATTAATGCTTTATCATCATCTTTATCATTACTCATCTTAGATGTCATTGTCGTCATCGTCATTATCATCATCATCATCATCAACAACAACAACATCCTCATCATCATCATTGTCATCAACAACAGTACAAATTGCATTTTAAAGTGCCGGTATACATGCAAAAGATTCCTAACTAAGGCATTGTCCTCTTATACATGAAATTTATTTATTTATATTTTGTAAAACTTCTAACTTCAAGTATACATTTTAGGAATGTAAGCAACAACCAAATCTCAACTATTTCTACTGGAGCATTCTCCAACTTAATCCATCTTCAAGTTCTGTAAGTATAGCTGCAAAACAATTTTTTATTCAGTGTAATTACTTTTCATGCTCTTTTTTGTTACTTAATGCACACCTCCACTTCTTAGCTACTTACCATGGTTTCCAAGTGTCAATAACAAATTCCTGACCAATGGGTCATCAATATTCGTATCCATCACTCTTAAAAATTTTCCGTTGCCTGTATTGCCAGGTAACGGATTCGTCATATCGATCTTGTTTTTTGACCTGTTTTTTGATCTCTCATTTATCTGGAATTTAGAGTCATCAATTTTCAAGATTAGCCACTAATGAAGTAATGATACAAATTTAGTCAGTTTAACATGGTGGTACTTACATTAAGATGATTTCAGCAGAACATTCGAGCAATGATGTCAAAAATTAAGTTACCAAAAAACCTCATGGAATGGTATTGTTTTGAACACAGTTAAGAAAAACGTATCGAGACTTGAGATGTCAAGCTGACCCCGCGAGAGAAAATTGAACTTGAAGTTATCAATATTTCACTTAAAACAGACGTTTCACTGTAGGTAAAAACACAACAGCACACGCTTTAAACATTCTTAGGAGGTTTGACATTAACTATCTCGAGAATGCTTGAGTATTTAATCGCGGGGTCACTTAGAGAAATGAACTATTAAAAGTGAGTTGTTTTAGACATTATTCCAAACGTTACCTTGCTATGAGTAGATTTTTAGTAAATAATTTTTGCACTTATTGCTCTAACTTTCAGCGGAATCTGTCTTAAGTATCTGTATGCCCCAAAATTGACCATTTTTTAAAGAAATTGTTTTTCGCTTTTTAAAATAAATCTTATTACGATCTTCATTTAAAAACAATTCTACGAAAAAAGATTGATTCTATGCAAAGTTACATACGCTAAACGTTTCTTTGCATTAATTATCTCTAATTGATAGCTGTCAACGGGTTGTCATGAGAATTAGTAGAGAAGCAGTAAAAGCTGAAAGACAAATTGCCCCATTTGAATGATTACCAAACGTTTGTGTTTGGTATGGACGAGCTGGTCTGGGTGTTCTCCATTTGTAGATTGTTGCTTTAAGCTTAAATATGTCGTCGAAGAAACGCCAAAGTTCGTGTCCATTTGCAAGTTCAAAGAAAGCACCACAGAGGAAAAAGTCGGGGGAAAAGGGTTCAAAATTGGGCTGATGCGTTAGGTTCCTGCTTCGAGCAGGAGAAGTTACTTGCACTGGACGAAGAAGAAACAGAAGCGAAAAGAACGCGGAAGAACGCCCCAAAGTATATTCTCCTTCTTATCTCAAAACGTAAAATTTCAATGAGTGAAGCGCACAGTTTGAGTTCGTTTCCGACGAGTTTTCAACGTTTTTCGCTGAAATTTGGAGAGAATGTTGGCGGATAATCAGGAAAAAACCCCGTTTCGGGAAATTTAGTGAAAAGAATTCGTGTTTTATCAAAACTCAAAGTTTAACTGCGTGTCAAAAACAAACCAGACAAGTAATCAAAATTCCCTGACATGGTTTTTTGGAGGAGGCATTTTTGGAGAAAGGTGTCAAGAAAACAACGATGTTGATCACGTCGTCCCGCTCAAATCCGACCGGAAACGAACTTGATTAGTGAACCTCTGTACTTTGCGAAATAGGGCGCTATATTCGGAAAACCTTAACTTTTTTAATTTTAATGAATATACCCTCGTACTCTACACTTAAGCTTTCAGAAAGTATATACTTTAGTTGGGCTTGCGTGAAACGTCCGACCGTAAAGCAGCGCGAACAAATTATGGTTATTTGGGGTATACTGATACCTTAAGCATAATATTGATGAAGCCAATTATGTTGCTTAACATGCAAATTGGCACAGAGCGATTTTTCTTCCGGACCTGGTTATGATCATATTGCATCAAATGTGTTCATTATTTTTTGTAGTCGACGAGTTAACTGGAGTGTTCTGTCAAAGAACAAAAGTGGTGTATGGAAACTGGAAGTAAAAACTAAAAATTTACGATGAACTTACAATTTGTTGGAAATTAATGGCGAATTTCTTTATGAGTTGCAGCGAATGTTGTCTATCACCCTGATAAGAAATCCTGTTTACTTACTGTTAACAAAATAGGCAATTTTAACTTATGTTTTTTCTTCTTCTTCTTTATCCAGTGAGTTACACATGAATCATTTGAAAACCATCGGTGCTTATGTGTTTTATGAAATACCAGAGCTGTTACATCTGTAAGTGTATCTCTCTGTTGTCACTTCTTAGTACACTTTTGAAAGTTTCTTTGGACTGGGTTCAATTGGTTGTGAACTCCTCTTGTAGTAGAACTTTTCAACAATTTGGCATGCTATCAATCAAAATTTGCAAATAAATAAAAATGGGTGTCGCCAGGCATGTTTTTGAGGTATTAGCTCTTAAAGCCAATTTTAAGGGTGTTTTAACAGATTATGCTGTTGCTATGGTAAGCTGTTAATAATGCCCAGAAAATGATAACTTGCGACCAGACAACCTTTGTTGGGAAATCCTCCAAGAAATAGTATGATTGCAGGTTAAGAAAATCACTAAACTTCTTCACCAATGATTGGCGGCATGTTTGATGCCGTCGCTGTAGCATCAACTGATTAAAAGTGGTGCTAGTCATCCATCAAAGTCCAAGTGCTTGAAAGTTTTGGAAACTGTTACCAACTTCCTTCTTTAGTTGTACGAACCCAAGCCAATCCGAAATGGATCTGAAACTAAATAAAAGCATGCACTCCCCTTCCCTATACAGTCCAAATTGATATTCTCAGTCAAATTGTGCAGCATTACAACCTTGTTGTCCTGAATTTTCTTAAATTACATTACAGAGTTCCTTGGATTGTTTGCACCTACAGTGTTTAACAGCAGTAGTTTGTCTGTAATTTTAGACTGTATAACTTGATTTCTATAGGGATCTCCGAGGGAACCATTTGCAAATCATTACAGCAGAATCGTTCAGTAGTCCATTTAAAAATCTTCCAAAGCTGAAAGTGTTGTAAGTAGAATAAAACATGACTGATGGAGTTTTAATGTTAATATCTTCCTTGTTTGGATCTTTGTTACAGTTGTTTATTTCCACAGTATGAGTTGTAAACTGTTCTCCAATTGTTGGATTACGAGAGTCTAATGGTACTCTATTGAAGGACAAGAAAACCGTCACATGTGAAATCAGTCACCTCAGATGATTTCACTTGTCATTTTGTTATCACTGTCTGTGCAGTGGTTAGTTCATGGTAGCTCAAAAAAGGTGCCATCCAGTTGTCTGGGACAAGTAGATTTTCTTGCTGGGCAAAAAACGTTTTATTCTCACTTGCTCTCACTGAGGGCGTAGGCAAGTTGACTGTCAACTAAATCAACACAAAGGTAAACTAATATTCGCCCAGGTCAAGCAAAATTTGAGAGCTGCTTGTCCTATGGGTTTGGCAGACCAGAAAAAAAAGTCAAGCACTTGGTAGGGTTGTTCAGGATTAATTCTGCTATGTTTCCTTTCAGGATTTTAATGCAACAACAAAGTCCCTACCAGACAACATATGTGATGCACAATGCCTTCAAAAACCTGCCTGCTTTGGAAGATCTGTAAGTATACCAGCAGGGAAAAAAAACCATTCTTGCTGTTTTATTAACATCGCGAAGAATACAGCCATGGTGGTTTCACTATTAATAGTTTAATTGTGTAGAATGTTCTTTCCACCAACAAACAAAATTAACTGGCCATTGTAGATATAGAGAGACGATTTATAGAGAGGGGGACAACAGTGGTACAATTCTGTTTGTATGTGTCATCTACAATATTTTGAACTGGCAATATTGATTCTACATGTACCTGCGTTTGTGTTATCTACAAGTTTCTAAATTGCAATTGTATTCTCTAAATGTTTTTGTTTTTTCAGATGGTTGAATGACAATCTGTTGACAAATTTTCCTCATCCAGCTTTATCACAGTCATCTTCACCATTGCCATCTCTTTTATACCTGTGAGTGCTTGCCCTAACTACTGTATGTTTACTAGTAAGAAAGTCTGTACACGTATTTGAGTTTCTTCGATATATTTTCTCAAGAAACTTCGCTTACCTCTCTGACAAGTGAGTGAAGGAATCAACTGGCCTGATTACAAAATCCATTAGCCCTGGGCTATTGGATGCGGCTTTGCCCACTGAATAGATAGGGGACTTTCAGACACTGAAAGGATCTGATGAAAATGACAAAATGCAGATCTTAATATCTCTTCTTTGATATACCGTGTGGCAAGAAATTTTCGCGGGAGTTTATTTTTGCGAATCCACGATTTTTTTTTGTATTTTACGGGAAATAATCTTTTGCGATTGTAAAGGACTGTTTTTTTTTTGTTGTTTTTTGCAGGATATTAATTTTTGCGATTTTCAGGAAGTCGCATTTAATTGAAATTAAAACATTTTTGCGTTTTTAGATTATACTCCGGACCATGCAATTGGCGAGTAAAGCAACGTATAGTGATGTAAAATACAATAATCCATTAACTGTTGTCACTCTATCACAATAACACTGTGCTTTTGTTTCTACTTACATATTTGTATGTATAATTTATCCAGTGTATCCTGTATAGTACTTTATGTCCTTTACACCTTACAAGGTGATGAGATTTGTATTTTTAATGCTGACAATCTGTTGCTTTTTTCAGGCATTTAGAAAATAATGCTATTACTTCGTTGTCAAGTTTCACCAGTTCAGAGTTCTCACCTTTACTTGAAGATCTTCACGCGTAAGTCATTTTATATTTTTGATACATGTAATACTTGAAGTAACCTCAGTATGTAGTAACAAATGAAAAGTATCAACTGTTAAAATATTATTTATCAGTTTTAAAACTGTTAATATTTTAACATTTCTTTTGGATTATTGGATTAAGTTGTAATGGATTCCACACTAGTTGTTTAGTGATAAGTGAACAAAGATGGTGCATTTTAAGCTCGGTAACGAAATGTGAAAGAGGAACTGATCAACATGACACGAGCGTGGGTCATGTTGATCAGTTCACTTTTTAGTTGTTTAGTGTACGGTAAACTGCTCATATCCTCTTTAGGTGGAATTAGTGGTAAGTAACTCACTCTTATGCTATTACAAGAATCTTTTGTTCAGTAGCATTAATTAAGTGTGTTGCACGGTTCCCGTGCACTCATTTAGCAGTATTACTTGTTGAAACATAATTACTGCTTACTGTTTAATATGTATCTTTTTAATTTTCAGCGCTCAGCAAAGTGTTCATAAACCATTTGAAAGAATCACTACCTTGCAACGATTGTAAGACTTTTATTTTCTTGCCAAGTGGTAATTTTCAAAACATATGTATGTACACTGTTATTATAGAAATTTAGTTGCTGAGATTGTCGGTACACGTACTTTAATTTAATTTACTCTCTGACTTTACGTGTAAATTCTTTGTTTACAG
>Ga0126339_10002849_pt1 | contig 12471 bp, 5 predicted proteins | sample OrbTmetagenome_2_FD_92532 | JGI IMG/M metagenome (GOLD analysis project Ga0126339, IMG submission 92532) | Coral microbial communities from Petempiche,Puerto Morelos, Mexico - Orbicella T R C metagenome | ecosystem: Host-associated > Invertebrates > Cnidaria > Coral | place: Petempiche,Puerto... | reverse complement strand
TACGTCCTGATTTCCTTACCGTTCCATTATCTGCGATCACTTCTTTATCTACAGCCATGAGAACATCTCCTCGTTTTAACACACTGCTGCAGCTGAATAGTGGAAGCACCTTTGTAACGAGAACTCCCGTCTGTTCCATTGACAGCTGAAAGTAATTCCTCATGTGCTCGCTTTCAATTGGCTGCCATTTGATTCCAAGCCGACAAAAACCATTATACATGTCGCTTTTTTCAATATCGCCCAAGAAATGTCTTATTACTGTCACCTGTCAAAGACATTAAATAGAGCGTTATTGCACCATTGATATCATTTCCTTATGAAGAAAGATGGAAATTGTAGAAAAACCTGAAGGAAATGTAAGATCAGCCCAGTGGGGTTGCCCTGGAGACTGGTTATATATTAAAGTATGTGGCGTATATGAGTACTAGTGACCAATGTCTGATTGTCAGTCAATCTGTCTCCAAGAAGAAAAGATGATTTACAAAGAGGGTCTATTATACTCTGGGATTTAAGCCAATTTTAAGTGCCAGTTTGCGGGCACATTCACATTTTATCTTCCATTTTACGGTTAAAAAATTACCGCACAGTTGTGGGAAACAATAAACTTAGCTTGTGGTTTTCCGCTTTTGTGTGTTTTTTGGGTCATTCAAACAGAGTAACGAGAGCCCTCAAAAGCTTGTACTTTTTCACCCCATGGTAAACATCTTGAGCAATCTTTGTGTTAGTGAACAGTCCATTAGACATCAACTTTTTTGTTCCCTGTCAATGCATGGAGTTAGAAACAATTTGTTCTGTTCTTAAGATCTCATGGTCTTTGTGAGTCAGAAGAAATTGTAGAGTGTCCTGTTAAAAGAAAGGTTACATGTATGATGATAATCGTCCTACTAGTTTGAATTTTTAGAAGAAAACGATAGTGGTCTGCTGTTTTGAAGAACAAAATATGGCAGTTTACAGAATGAACAATCCCCTATAATAGATCCTCTACAAAGCATGTATTAGAAATACTTACAGGTATAATGTATCCTATGTTCTCAGCATTATCCAGAGTCTCAAAAGCAATCCCAATTACTTTGTCATCCTGGAGGGCAGGGCCACCACTGTTACCACTATTTATTGCCGCGTCAATCTGTTTGAAGTAAAGAACACCACTTAAAGATGGTAGCTGAATGAATGAATAGTTAGTCAAAAACTAAGCAAAGTGGAAAATTCCTGTTTCTTGTGACATGGACTACATAAGTATTAGCCTGCATAGCAGCCGTTCAAAGGGCAGGATCAGGTACACAAGTTTACAAAGTCATATACTTATATCAAAAAGTTGTGATTTCATCATTTCATTGGGGATATACCACAGTGAAAACCAGCTGGCCCTTGCAATAACAACTCAGCACTCCTATTGACTAATATTTACTGATCAATTTCCTTTTCACACTTTAGAGGGATGCACAGTGTACTCAATGCAGCACTTGACGTTTTGACCGCTGTATGCCCCTAACAGCCAGGAATTTCTTTAACAAAAGATTCCCGAAGGTTTGTTTCTCAAATATCTATTGAATAAATTACATAAGTGTAAGGTGTGGTAACACCAGCCAACATCTTCACCTGTAACATTGAGTGAACCCAGCCATAACAGATATTATGGCTACAGCTCTTATCAACAGTCCTGACATATCACTACAAAGTAACAAATGTAGTGTACATCCCAGAGGGAGAAGTACTAACTTTTATGAGCTTGGGACACTAAGGATAATCTGTACAAATAGCTAATTTGTGTATCTTGTACCTGAATGGCTAGCAGTTCTACAGCAGAGTGTGCATAGCGCTGAATTTCGACTCTGGATACCACGCCTCGTGTAACACTGATGTTGTCTCCACCAGTCGGGAAACCAACGCAAACCACATCCTCTTCAAGGGCAGGGATCTCGCCAAACTCCAGTGGACATAGATCCTCCCAGAAGGTCTCATCTGCCACACCCAGCTATCAAGATACAGGAGAATGTGTCAAGTAAATGATCAGCTATTTTAAAACTATAGCTTTTAAAATTGAATGTGTTTGAAACAACATCTATCCACAGAGTTCTACACAGATTACCATAATTTAGCTGACCAGGGTGTCAGGGTGCCTAGTAAACAAAATCAAGTTGCATGACAAGACTAATCTTGAGCAACACATAATTGCAACCACAATAGAAGGCCTTTAAGTTAAAGTAAAATATTTTCCACTATGAAGGAGTTCCTTTTTCAAAAAATATTCCTACTTTTTCGTTGTGTTTAATTCAGTTAAAATGTGCAGGTTGAAAAAATATTTCTTCATAAACTGTGTTAAGGTTTGCAAAGTCTCGGAAGTTATCCACAAAAATCACAATTCATCCGAAAGTGTTTTTGTGAAATTGCAGACAAATATAATTTGATCAAAGGAGAAAATTGAGGAAAGTGAGAAATTTCTTGTTTGTTTTGAAAAGTAAATAGCCCGAAAAGTTTTACTATAAGAATCTCTGCAACCAATAAATTTTAATATTTAAGCAAATCTTAAGCATTTTGGACAATTGTGTGTTATTGTGCAGGTTTGACTGAATTGTGCAAATCCCACACACCTTCACCTTGTCAGAAGGCCGGCATTAGATAATGTATACATGCATATTTCAATAGAGCATTAAATTGAACAATTCCTTATAGTATAAAAATGCATTCATTTCCAAGTCTACAGAAGATATCATGAATCACAGCTTTGCCTTGCCCTGTTCAATTTTGCACAATTTTTATCTTTGACCCAATATCAAAGTAAGGGTCCAGAGGATGATTTATAACCAAATTATGTAGAAATTAATTGACACAGCAAATGGTTACCATGGCAATGTCACACTCATGACCAACATGAATCACATGAGCATTGTACTTCTTGGCATCTCCATGCTTGCGCACTCGCACCTGTAAAGGAGGCATGCTACCATAAGAGTAATAGCCACTGCAACCAACAACGCAACTAAAATAATGTAAATAGCAGCTGAGAATATTACAGTCAGACTGGATGTTCTTTTCCACCTTACTTTGCAGTGCTGCAGTGCAGAGAGACAAGACTGACTGAAAATTTATTCAACCAACTTGCAATTCAACTAACTTGCAAGTTGTTCATCCCATAAGCAACTTACCAAGTTTCATTCTGAAGTTTGAAAAATCTCCCTTAAATTGTAAGTTTTTGTTACTATAATATAACCAATACTTTTGCTAATTTTCTGACAAGTGCTAGAATATGATCATTTATTGCCCTATCGCTGAGTGTTTGTCAACAGACTGCAAGGAATGAGTAACAGGTTGAATTCAAATGGCCATGAAAAGGAAATTGCATTTCAAAATAATACTGAAAGTAACTCACAGAACAACTTTGAATTTTGAATCCTGGTATTGACCAGTTTAGCAAGCGAACTTTGGCTTAATTTGACTTAACCTGGCTGACGTTTTAAGTCTTCAAAAAAACTTACAATGGTTCAAAAGGAGAAAAATAGTGTAGTTTATATAAGTGCCAATACCCCCCAAAATAAACACCAGGGCCGAGTCGTTCAAAGCCCAATTAAGCAAATCCAAGATTAGCGAGACTTTCGAGTTTATTTTCTTTGTAACTTTTCAGTGAGGTTTTCTGTTTAATATTATATTGTTTGTCCATTAGTCTTGAGTTTGAATAATCACAAACTTCACAAAACATAGGCATCGAAAAACATTTTTATACGAGAAAAATTAACACTTCAGTTAACTTTTAATCCTGGATTAACTGGCATTGACCGGCTTTTGAACAACCCGGCCCAGGGGCCTGTTTCTCGAAAGCCACGGAAACTTATCGGGCCTGCAAAGCCATTTTTAATCAATCTGTATCTAAAACCAGAGAGGAGTAGACATCTGAAACTTTTTGTATGAAGGGAACCTCTGTTCATATACTAAGAATATGTGAATAAAACAGCTCTGTAATGTAAGGTTTGAGATTTTGCTACGGCTTTCCAGGTGTGAAAACATTTCAGGACCTTCGAGAAATGGGTCCCAGGTCTCTAAGTTGACTTTATAAATAAAAGTTACATATTAACATCCTGGCACTTGATCAAGAAAATGAGATACATCAATAGATGAAACGAAAGATAATTTACATGGGCATGCAGTTGCAGAGGTTTCATTAACATTTCTGGCAGGGATGTGACTGGTTTTCACAGGTGGGCAAAAGTTTTTGAACTGAACTTCCTTGTAAGAAAAGCTTTCGTCTAGATGGTGAAACCAGGCAGGCAAAATCATCCTCACAGCTGGGCAATTTGTCTGGTGTCTGGCCCTTAATGAAATGCCTGCAGTTGTTTACTTACAGATTTCTGGTATGCTACCACATGTCCATTTGTAAGAATTCTTCTTCCAGAAATAACAAAGCCTGAACCAAACACCTGCTGTTGACGCTTCATCTGCCACGGCATACTGTAGTTAGGAGTTGAAATCTGAACAAACAGCTTCACTACTGATTTCAGCACCTGAAGAAAAACCCTTACTCAGTTGAACACTGAAAAATGCCTGAGATAATGTTAGGGGTGGCGATTAGTCCTTCAAAAACCATGGGTCTTGCAAACTTTTCATCAAATTTGACGGGTCTCACTGTCTTGTTTTTTTCAGCAGTTATGTGAATCTTGCAGTTTTGATTTTTTCACAAAGCTGTCTCTCAGTCTAAATTTTTTGCAAGGCTAGAAAGTCTCAAAGTACCGATTTGTTTGTTTGTTTTATATATGTACAGATATATTATTGACATCTGGACGTCTTAGCACCTGAACATCTTGAGCTTTCAGTTAAAACATTTTGAAGTTTCGGTCTTGCAATTGAAGAGGTCAAAATATCTCGTGCTCACTAAGAAATATGCAAGTCTCATCATCTGGCATGGTCTTGCATTTACCATTCACCACCCCTTATATACGTAATCTTATGAGCAACTTTTAGTCTTCATGAAAATACACAAATCAGCTGAAGGAAAAATCTCCACTTTTGTGTACAAGTATATGTTTTGAACATATGATCAAAATCTGACAAATTGTACGTTCTTATCAGAGATCACGATTGGGCACCTGAAATAGAAGCTTTCATTTAGCAATCAAGAGTTTGGTTTCCAATTGAAAGTTTGATTGTGTTTGACTCAAACTTGATCAACCTTCCTCCATGGTTTGAATTTGATTGAATTTCTGTTGGATTCCATTTCATTGACAACTTTGGGATTGGATGTCCACTCTTCATGGCCAAGAGACAACACTAGATGAGCAACCACTGAAGAGAGTGAGAGCAAACGCTACTGAAGTTCAGACTTCTTGTATTGAGTATTTGGGGCAAGCAAGCCAGAAATTTCACTCAAATTGCCCTCTGCAGTATAAAACAACACATACAGAAAAGCAACTAGATTCTCTCATTTCTACTAGTACCGTGCGACTAATTTGGTATTTATCTCCCACCACAATTTAGCTTACATGTAAGCTTACGTAGTTTTCATATTTTTTCCGATATCGAATGCATTGTTTACTTCAGCGTTTCGCAAATTTAATGACTTGTAAATTGGCAAATTACGTGAAATATACGACATCTCAAACTCAGTCAAGTTCATCGCTGTTCTACAAAGTGATGCAGGCTGCGACAATTTACGTTGGACTTCAAAAGAGATTTAAAATGCAAATGTATAACCAGTGAAAATTGTACCATCAAATCGATCCACCTTTCGTGACTTTTCGCGTTCCTAGATATTACCATAAAATACGCTTATTTACTGACCGCCTAGTCCGACGTATCATGCTATACAGTACTTTAACTATTCCTTTTATGAGACGTAGCCAAAAAAAAAACGAACGAAATAAGTCTAATTCATCTGAAATCGAACACAGAATGGAACATTCAACAAACATAGCTTCACAAGGGAGAATTCACAACACATGATTAATCGGCAAGCACTGACAAACCTTTTCACTGGTCTTTAAGTGCGACCCCAAATGCCTGTCATCCATTGCGCCTTTAGTTGAATTAAGTGGTCACTATTGTTCAATAAAATCAATAAAATCAATAAAATCCTCGCGAAAAAAAAGTGTCAAAAAGTGCCGGCTACTACAGCGTCAGCGAAGGAAGCTTCCGAAAACATTACAAGTTCCGCTAGCGCAAGGAATTGTGGTATCTAGTGCCAACTCGCTCTCTTGATAAATTTGTTGTGACGTCATAAAATGCTTCTTTTGGCTTTGTGTTTACCATGTTTACAGGGGAAAATCTGTCCGCGTTCGCGGGCAAACAGGACACCAAATGAAATGTTTCCACGAAAATCAGAGTTCTGCTTGCAGACATGTGAGTCAGCGAGAAAATATGCAACAAATAATAAAACATTTTTTTTTCCTTTTTTAACATGATTATCGGATAGGATAGTAACTCAAAATACATAGATATTCCAGGCGTTTGATGAGCTCGGCCGCGCGTATTTTTTTCAGACACTGAATTTAGAACCTACTGATATATAAATTAGCTTGCGTTCTTCGAACTTGAACACACTGACTGTAAATGATATCAGTTCGCTAGACCAAATAGAATTCAGAAATACTTGAGTCCTACGCTGAGGCCAAAGCCGTTGACAGCCGTCAGAGTTAAAAGTGGTCACCCAAAAATTGAAAGTAACTTCTTCAAATTTTTTCCTTCAGTACCACGTTATCTTGTGACGCGGTCGTCAGAGAGGAAAGGTTTCGCGTTGAAAACATGCGTGTTGAATGTTGGGCTCGTATTTTTTCTGTTTTGGTTTCCGAGTTGGGTCTCGAACATGCGGAAATTCGTGTGTTGATGTTGCGCCGTGGTGAAATAAATGGTATTTTAACTTTAGCTTCTCTACTGACGCGACTGCGGGGAAACTCGGCAATTGTGCGAAAGAAAACTTACAAGAACGTGCAAGAGCGAGATTTTTCTCTCATGCGCTGCTTATCAAGATTTCATGGCTTACAAATTCCCGGCTGGAATTAAATGCTCATCATCTTAACGTGAGAGCCGGGCGTGAGAGGTCTTTGTACAAAAGCTAAACCCTGCTCTTCAATTGACGGGCGGTAGTGACACGTAAGGTCTCCGAACTGCTGTCCCCCTGGGGGAACTCCCAGATAAAAAAAGACTCTGGTGCTCGTTGTACCTTTTTAGGCTTAAAAATACAGTTTTGGTACCTCATGGGTGTTCAGCCTCAAAAGGTCCACAGTGGGAACTTTTGTGGTGCCTTATAGGGTATTAAGTCGAAAAAAAATATGACTGGGGATTAGTTGTTGCTTTAGAATTGGTACCTACAAGGGCTAAAAACAATTTCAAGCCACGCCCACAGAACAGGATCTTGGCGCCTCTTAGGGGTTCTTTTCAAAATTTCCGACGAGCACGGTGTGTCCCCCTGGCTGTTTCCTATGCAATTGTCATAAAGCAAGTGTTATCCACTTTCCCGCAAAGAAACAGGTTTAGACTTCAACATTTTTATTACTAAGCTTATGACCTAAAATGGTTACAAATTTCTTTATGAAAGATACTAAATTGACGTCGAGCCAAAAGCGTTTCAGTATCAAGTGCGAGTAAAAAATAAATTACATCTCTTGGCAAGCACGTTTCTACGCATTGTGCTTGCCCTGCTCGTTTTTAAATTTTGTTAAATAACATATGAACAACGTTTAAACTCTTAACCATAAAACTTGTCCTGTACAATACAAGATTTTTAAATATTATTCCAAAACACGATTGATGAAAAAAATTGGCTAAAAAACATGAGTGGGCAATATACAAAACTAAGAATTCTTCAATTAAAAACTGTCAACAGTTATTATGAAAATAATTTAACGCCTCAAAACGGCTGTACCTTTTTTCTTTCAAAATTCAAAATAAACGACCTAATAATTGGCTATAGAATCTTTTGAATATATTTTTTTGTGTGTTCCAAGTTAAAACCAGATATAAAACATCTATACCGTTTTTACAAGGTTACCCTTTAAAACCGACAACATTTTCGCTGGAAATATATCAAACTCTTCGAGTCTGCAATCTGTTGATTCAAAAACCCCTCAATTTTTTAAACACTCTGTCTACTTTCTTCTGACGTTTTCTCCTGCTTTTTATACCGAAACATTATAAAATGAGATCGGGTTGCCAATGGCTTTTGTGACAGCAACAGAAAGATTCAGAACGAAACAGCTCTCAACATGCTTGCATGTGATTTCATTCAATTTAAACAAAACAAGAGAATTGCGCGAAAAATTGCGTTGCCAAATTGATTATAACGCAACCGAATACCTGAGAAAAAGACTGATTTTTTGGTAAATTTGGCACAGAAAAGAAAGTTTCATACAAAACTGGCATCGGAAACCCGCTCTCTAGTGGAGCAGCAACACAACTGAGTGTTTGAGTCCGCCAAATAGTGGCAAAAAACCAAGGGTTTTCATGTTATATAGAGAATATCTATTTAGGAAGGACTATTTTTTTGCATCGGTTTTTGTAACCTTCGTTGTAAACTGCTAGAACAAAGGTGCACTTTCTTTGCAGAATCATGAATTGTTAAGTTTGCAGTTAGCGCTATATCAAAGTTCAGATTCCATTTTTAGTTCTTCAAGCTCGTTCATCATCTCCTTGATCTCTCGTTGCAAAGCGATATGAAAGTCCGGATCGGGCGGTGAGCCACAGGCGTATCTGCCGTCTTGATCATCTTCGTCCTCATCTTCAGAGCAGTTCTCGGAATGTAGGTACGAGTTTTCAGGTGAATCATCGCACGCCTCCATCCTGTTGCCGAGGTAAACCTGCTCTAAATCGTCCTCAGAGTACATGCCGTCTGTTATACTCCCCAGTTCAGACCCGCGAGTCGTCAGGGTCGGCGCATAGGATCCCACTGGATGCTGGTCCAAGCTCTCGGGATAAGGCTCCCGAGGAGGGCGTGGAAATCGGCCCTTGAAGATGTCTGGATCAAGGTCAGTAGCGTCTGAAAATTCGGAGTACCGAGAATCCATTGAGTACCTCGAGGCGGATTTACCCTTCGGGTTAAGATATTCCATGGGTTTTTTAGGAACATGAGGGACGTCCGGGTATCCATCTTCTGATTCGGAGCATTTATAGTTCCTTGGTCTCTTGGGAACTTCGGGTACATCAAGGGACCCCTGCGAGGATCTAAAACTAGACGGCCTCTGCGGCACTTCAGGGGCAAATGAGGCACACGCCGAGGCACCATCGAAGCTGCCAGAATGTTCCTTGGACAAGGGAGTTCTCGGTACCAAGTCAGCTGGGATATCCGTGTAATCCCACTGATACCCAGGGAGGTTGTTATCTGATAACGAATTCAGCGTCTTCATGGTGCCAAAGTCTTTGCGGGCCTTCTCGCGCCTGCGCCATGAGTCCTCTGCGTCATAACCTGGAGGCATGCCGAGGTCGTCCACGTTGTAACCATGGATTTCCCTCGGAGGAGGTGTGGGGGGCTCAGGAGATGCCACCTCTGAGCCTACCACGGGTGGGGAGACTTTAAGAACCGCAGGCTTGGCAGCTTCATCTTGAGCGCGCATGTCTCGTCTTCTCTTTGCTCGCCGTCGAAGGAAAATTACAACGAGGAATACAATCAGCAAAAGAACAGCCAGCACCACAGCAATACCAATGATTTCAGTTTGTCCCAGTGGCCAGCCGCGTCGGGCTTCAACATCAGCCAACACCTGTTCGCAAAGCCTTCCTCCATGTGTGCTGGTGGAACAGTTGCATACGAAGCTTCCCGGTGTGTTTACACAAAAGCCTCCGTTTTGACAAGGCGAGCTGGCGCACTCATCCACATCTTGGGAACAGTCGGGACCCGTGTAACCTGGCGAGCACACACAGATGGCTGACCCGTCCTTCTTCCCTTGACATGAACCTCCGTTCTTGCATGGCCAGCGATTGCAGTGAAATCCTTCGTCGCAATTCTTTCCGGAAAATCCAGCGATGCAGTGACACCTGTAGTCATCGCCTTCATTTGTGCAATTCGCGTTGTTTGCACACGGGTTGGACGTGCAGGGCCTGGTGTCTTGCTCGCACGTATCTCCCTTGAATCCCTCTGGACAATCGCAGGTAAAGCCATCAACCCTGCAGGTTCCGCCGTTTAGGCATGGAGCGCTTGCGCAAAAGCTGTTGTCGATGTCGCCTTGACAACCTGGTGTTGTGTTGTATGGTTCGGCGGCAACGTGGCTGTTTGAGCCAGACATGGGAAGATCCTCGCCATTCAGGTTCAAGTTCTGCAAGCAACCTTTGAAACCATTCTCCACTAATAGATCTGCAGAGCCACAAAATAAGGTCATTTTAATTAGGCACACTATCATTCATGTCCGAAAAGTAATAGTCTTTCTTTTGGGGTGCTGAACTTCTTAATGAAACTCTTAATATTTTTCTGAAGTTTCAAGAACTACTACTCGTTGCAAAGGCGGTGCTAAAGATGTCCAGTACAATGAGTAAAATAAGTAATTCTTGAAAAAACCGACAGAGTGGACACCACACACGTTCATTTACCTCCAGTTTACAACGTAAATGAAAAATTGTTATAGTGTAGGAATACAAGACCATAGCTGGAAACATTTCACCCAGAATAACAATAGAGGCTAATCTAGCTGAGTGGCTGATCTGACAAATTAAAGGAAAAAAACTGCAGTCGATATAAATTGAGAAATAATGACAACACACAAGGCTACAGGGAAAACAATAAAAAAGAAATGAAACTATTGTTTAAATGAAATTAAATAGGGATATTTCAAATTAAAAAGCGACAAAGAAGACAAAGATGCAGTATAAATGTATGATTAATGCAACTTTGTATTTAATTTCTATTTAAAGAAACGCATCCCAAATCAACATATAATTACTCCTTGCAAAACCATTGTAAACCAGTTATATTTCTGTACTCGTGTTGTCATAGCCTTAGAAACCGACTTGCTGATTTGCAAGTTGTTCAGGCCATATAGACCTTCTTAGCATGGGCGATTTGTTTTCCATTGCAGACCACGTGATATTATCTATTAAGAGTGGTTCTCTTATCCTTCAAAAAAATATTCCTGCATACACACGACTATTTGAAAATTTGAAAGCACGAATTCTCAAGAGTATCATCACATGGTCTGAAATGGGGCAACAAACCGCTTACACGAACAAAGTCTATTAAAACCATTTAGTAAATAGACACAATAATTTTCGTTACCTATATCCCTTCGCCTGGTCTTGGAGCTCACAACTTTGGCGCCAAAATAAATGGCGTTGTCATCCAGATTCAAGATTCTCATTTTTCCTGGAGACTTGTTCCAGGCGCGATGACGTCCTTGATCCAGGATGAGGGTGGCGTGGTTACCCTGCCGCATGACTGTCACGTGATGCCATTTCTCATCATCCACTTGCGCCCAGTCTAGGCTCACCACCCCGGCTCCGCTGCCGAAATCGAAGCGTAACTGCAGGTGACCGTTCACAATCTGGAACGAGAAAGGTGGTGTTAAAATAAAAGAAACGGCCGTAGTTTCCTTTTATACAGTAACGTCAGGTGATTTAACTGTCTGTTAAAATCAGTAAGCATGGAACAAACCTCCAGGATGCTGTAGTCATACTGTCCAGCGGCGAACACTAGTGTTCCTTGGGGTTCGGCGGTCCTGAGAGCGAGGCTGATGGAGCGGGAGGGCTCATTAAATGATTCTTTTAATCGATAACGGATGTACGAATCACCACCGAATGTCATGGCTTTGTTACCTGATAAACAAGAAAATATCAGACAAGTCTGTTAGTCTCTAGCTTTCCTCCTTTACCTACTCGTTCTCATCTACTCTTGAGGGAATGTGGTTTTTACTAAAGACAGGTTTCCTAAAATAACTACACTGCTTGATATTGAGGGTTGTTTTCACTGGCGTATAAACATAAACATCCAGTAAGAGTACTGGAACGCAGTAAGATGCTGATAATTAGCGTTTTTTGTTACGAAAGTCCGCGTATATTGCTTATGCGTATGCGCTAGCCTGGTGAAAACCAGCCTTTAGTATTTCGACTCGGACAAAGTTGGTTTTGATTGTCTGGTTGGACTTCAAGCGAAACAAAACACCTCTTTCGCTTAATCACACAGTTATTTGCATTCATGTGATTGATTAGGCACGATTATATGAAGTGCTTTCAAACAAACTTTACTGAAAAGTAAACACGTGAAAAAGTTAAACTCCATAAAACAAAACTAAAACATGAATCGTGGGAAGAAGAGTGTACTACATACCTGTGATACATAACCTGTCCTCACAGCCCTGCTTCTCTAAAACGCATTTAGATGAATCCACGCACTTGCACTGAAATCCTTGCGAAAAGTCTGTGCATTTGTAACCAGCCGGGCAGGGATTGGTCGCGCATTTTCCACCAGTACTTCCACAGCCTAGAACAGAGCGGAGCGTGATTAATACAACGAAACGTACGGAGAAATCGACATACCCAGTCTCACGCATCAATACGGCCACACAAAAC
>Ga0126339_10002848_pt1 | contig 12474 bp, 10 predicted proteins | sample OrbTmetagenome_2_FD_92532 | JGI IMG/M metagenome (GOLD analysis project Ga0126339, IMG submission 92532) | Coral microbial communities from Petempiche,Puerto Morelos, Mexico - Orbicella T R C metagenome | ecosystem: Host-associated > Invertebrates > Cnidaria > Coral | place: Petempiche,Puerto... | reverse complement strand
TTCATGCTACAGAAACCAGGATAAGCACTGGCCTGGTGGGCCACTTGGCTTGTATGCAGACTTTACCTTTATCATCGTTGTTTCATTGTCATTGATGTTTTTCATTTCCTTGCAGCCACCAAACACCAGACTTCTACAGCTCACCTTTTCCTGGAAGACCAGTATCTTACGACCATCTTCACCAGAATGTCATGGGGTATCCATCATATCCTGGACGCAGTGATTATAACCCATATTCACGAGCATTTTTTGAAACTCCTGACATGGCTGGAAGAGGGATTTTACTGCCTCGGGGAAGAAGTCCATTTGTTCCTGCTGACCTACATGATGAAAAGGTTTGTGCTCATGCTGGACTTCAGCTTTGTCTCTTTTGTCCAAACTGAGAGCCAAGTCGGCAACCCTCTAAGTTGCGACCGTTTTAGTCATCATGGTGACGAACGTTTTGGGACTGGTGCCTAAGTTGAAATGCCAGTCGCTGCCATGGAGAAATCATGGAAATGAAATTCGGCTCTCGATGTGAGGGGAATAACGAAAACATATTTGAAACAGGCTGTGATACTTTAAAATTTTGAAATATATTATGGGAAAATATGACCGGTATTAAAAAGATTCTTGATTAACGTAGCTAACTCATTGACTCGTTTCTTTGGTAGAGTCCAATGTAAGAAATGTTAGTGATTTGGTAATTAAGGATGTTTCAACTTTTTGAAAAGGCCTATACTGATATACACATATATTGCAATTTGCCAGAATGCTGATTCAACGTCTCCACGGAGTAGCGACACAGCCACTGATTGCGACCTCCTAGAGTTGTGGATCCCCAGGAAGGACACTGACAGCGGTGTCAGCAGTGGGTCCCCACTCAGCCACTCTCCTGCAGCCAGCCAATCATCAAACTCTAGTTTGTCGCCTAGGCAACAGTCTCCTGTAGGGTGGCAACATAGTGGCGAGGCTGACTACATCTGGAGAAACTTTCCTGATGACAGCAATGCTTTGCCACCTCCTCCCACCATCACCGACACAGCACCAATATGGAGTCCACACCATGGCAGTGAGGTATGCTGCAAACTTGGCCATGTTTTCGTACATAATGCAGTGGTTTCTGAAACACGGAGACCAGTTAAAGCTTAAATGTGCAAGGTGTAGCAAGAAATACTGTTCTCCATTTTATATTAAGGTTCTCTTTATCATGGATTTATGGCTGGTTTTGGGAAGTTTCACATAGTGAATGTATGGAAAACTAGACGAACTGCGGCAAATCCAAAAGAAGTTTATTGTGAAGTCTGTGTTAGCCAGATGGCCACTGAACTGAGAGGCATTGAAGTACTTGTCGTAGCTAACCACAATCCACTTTTTGTGTCTCATCCAGGTTCGCAAGCTTTGGCAACCATTTATTGACTTAGATGAATGGTCAAGGTACGTTGAAACGCTACCCTACTAGTTAAAAGAAACAATGAATTGGACAATAAGGGAATTAAGTGAGATTTGGTTCAAAAGCAGTCTGCTCATTAAGGGACTAGGCGTGCTTTTGTTTTGATTCATGAGATAAGACTGGTATGAAAATCGAATTGAGCTTTGACTACCAATAATTTGATATGGTAGAAATACTTAAATGAAATACAAGAACTGGTGAAGACTAGAACGGGTTGCAAGAGAGGGTAGTCGGCCTTGTGGCTTCCAGAATCCTCCAGCTTCCTTCGTACGGCGTCATCTGTATTCTCAACGGAGAACCTTCCCTCCCAAGAGCTGAGATGCCTTGAGTTATTCTTGAAGGCGTTTCTGTAGCATGATGTTTTTTTACAGGATGGGGTTTCTAGCCCCATGCCCCAACCCTCCTCCTTTTTCATCCAGGGCTTGGGACCGGCAATGGCGGAGTTAAGAGATTAGAACGATGAGATTCATGAGCAGACTTCATTCCCATGACCCACTTTGCAAGTGCTGGAATTGTCACATGCTTAGTCCAACTGATTGTTTTTTTGTTCTTACTTATCAGGAAAGAGGAGCAGATCAAGAAAGATGAACAGTATGCTCGGGTCCTTCAGGAGCAGATGGATCAAAATAGCTCCACTACAACTCCAGAAACCCGGGGCAGCGATCTGTCGCCCCAGACCCGCGTCGGTGGAGATCAACCGGGCAGTGAGCAGGTCAGGAGGGGACAGGTACGAGTGGAATCCACTTGAAACGTCTACACACAGTTTTCATCGCGAACATTGCTCGACATATTGTAACATAGCTCGGTTGTAAATCTTATCATTTCCTTCGCTCTTTCCAGGACGCATCCGATTGCAGCCTGACCATTGACAGCATGGAGAGCGAAGCTGAAGTAAAAAGAAGGAAGCGTGAAGAACACATGAGGTTGCTGCAGGAGCGTAGACAACTTCTACAGAAACAAGAGCGCGAACAGCAGGAAAGACAGGACCGGAAACTCGCGCAGGAACTGGCCTTCAGAGATGTGCAGAAGGCGGGGAGACTTCCGGATCCGCGGTGTATCATGAAGCCCTTTAATCCTAACGTGATCTCCCGTGGGGCCCCCGTGGGGCTTGGCTTCAGTGGGAAGGGAAGTGATATCCCTGGGGAGCGCGATGCATTCAGTGGGTTAAACAGCTACCGCGGCTCCTGTGCGTCCTCATTGGCTAACGATGATGTCATGGATACGTCAAAAATGACGTCAGGTTGTAGCGGCGACATCCGCGTACAAGAGTGAAAGCAAAAAAAAATCATTTGTTTAATTAGGAATCTTCTATGTACAGATTGTAAGCCTATCTAATTACTTGTAAGAGTGCGTGTGTTATATTCGTGTAATTCCTTCGTTAGACTATAGATCATTCAACGAATCAAATCGACTGAAAGTGGTTAAACTTTTTTTATTCTATGCGTTTAATGGAGTGTTTTTTTTGCTATGTGTTTGATTATGCCCCAGTTTAACTGGACTTGTTTGTTTGTTCCTAATCATGTTAAGAAATCAAAGCACTTTTAAAGTGTCGGTCAGTGGTCTAGGTTTTCAATGAAAAGTTTGTCCAAGGTGTGCAGGACACTGACTGTTTAAGGCTCTAGTGCAGGTCAGCTAGACGAGCAGGGATATATATGAGGTATTGGTTTCAGAGGCGTCAGAGGATGTCAAAGAATTTTTGTTGGCTTTTCAAGTGATTAGTTTGTTAAGAATTCGGTCACAACCCAGTGTGATAAAGAGAGGCCCTCGGAACGATGTGGACGAACGAGAAGAAAAAAGACTACCATTTGACTCGTAATTGATAATAATTTGGATTGATTTAAAGCAATCAATCAAATGATCGCGTTAATCGGCTATTGCCAGTCTCTAGTGGACTCCTTGAAATTCTTGGGAATAGGTGCTCATGATCAAATCGCCACCAGTTGTCATTGTTAGTGACCAACGCCGTCTTGTTTCGGCCTCTAAAGCCTGGCGACTCACGTGGATTTCCTCTCGATCGTGAAGAAACATTTGTTCGTGTAAAAATGACCACGAGAGTTTAGGGAGCGTACTCAGGCCTCACTCTGTTTTACGTGGCCGTGGGAAATGTGGGTTCAAGATTAAGTTTACGGATTATTTGTTTCAACGAACGTTGTTTGAAGGACAATGACGTATTGTCGTTGAAGAATTTACTGACGTCTAATTTGTGGTTAATAAATGTTAGACCCCATGTAAGCGAGACGTTTTCCCAGTCGATATTTGACTCTCCCAGCATTGTGGGGAAAACCCAGATGGCGGCTGGAAAGGTGCGCGTGCTAAGGGATATTACAGGCGAAATATTTATAACTCTTCAACTGACAGAAGGCATTTGTTTATTCTTTCAAGAATCATTAATAATCCCTTTACTAACGTGGTGTCCATAGATTTTATATATATATATTGTGAAAAAAAATTGTTGTGATTTGACTTTGTTGACAATTTCTCGTGTCGTAATAAGCAATGGATGTGTGTCGTCATTTTAGATAGATTAGTTCTAAAGAGCGAGTTACGTCAAATAAGATTGTGAATTTTTTGGCTAGGTCAGCGATTTACGTCAACAATGGTTCAGTTGTCTTCATTTAATTTTGGTGATTAAGTCAAGTAATATGTCGTATACGTTACATTTTTTCACATTTTCCAACATGTTTGTCCAAATTTTGGCTTTGCTTTTTTATGAGTTCCTCGTGGTTGCTACATAAGTGTGCTGTGTGAGTGAAGTTGCATTTAAATTAAAGGCGCCCGGAAATTAGTTCTGTGGTTTTTCCGCCGTATTTATACAATTTGGTTTATGTTGGGGTTTTAATTTGCTTAAATTTTGCAAGGAGTTTTGTTTTAATCTAAGTGCTTTATATAGTTTGCAAGACCGCTTAGTTTGTAAAGGACGCAAATCTTCGTTAGAGACCAATTGTTTGATAGTTTAGGAATAGTAATGTTGATTAATCTGTTCCCACCAGTTTAGAACAGAACAAGTTTCTGTCTGAAAAGTTGCGACTCAAGATGCCCGAATGCTCGTTCATATTTCATCTTAAGGTTTTGAAAATTTTTAATATTTAACAAAATACTTCAGTGCTGGCGTGAAATTATTCCGCTCTGATCTGTATATGTGGACTGAGTGGGTGGGTTTGTAATTCTAAGTGGCGATTTAAAGGCGTCAGTCAGCCGATTAAATATTGCTTAAGAGAATTCTGTAAAATATGAGTATTCTATAGACATGAGTAGGTCAAGACAATTTTGGCGCCAAAATTCTCTTGGCGCCAGAGGTCGCATGCTTGCGGCATTCCTTATTTGGGCAACTCGTCATTGCTTTACGTTTTGTTGGCTTTCGTTTGTTCGCAGGGAGGAGTGGTACACTCCTTCGTTTTCAATCGCATGTTACCGTTAACAACAGTAGTAGCTTGTGAACAGGAGGAAGCCAAACTGTCGTAAAGTAACAGATTGGTTGTGTAGTAATGTTGATTCTAGCGCATAAAACGGCTGGAAAAAAAATACAAAATGATTGTAAACTCACGTTGTCATAGTATATTTTATTGTACAATAATTTGTATCTTGGTTACTCAGTGGAAAAGGCTAATAAATTTGGTGATGATGTGAGCTGGATGATCCTTGTGTGAGAAGTTTGTGTGTAATTGTTGCATCTTTTATCCGAATGGATGCAATCTAAGTAAACGAAAGGAAAGTGAGGCTATCACAATCTTATCACCCCCCATCCCTCTCCTCCACTTTTGCAACCATCGTCAAAGCTATCATTTTGACTAATCATAGGTTTATTTATACTACACGAAATTTTTGTAAATGTTCTGATAACATTGCTACTCGAGCCAATTTTCATCCGTGCTCGGACCATGTAGAGGTAGTCCGATAACGGATTAAAGTTGACATGGGTACCAATTACATCCGAGCTGTATCAGACAAAAGAAGTGGACCTGGTATTCATCTTATATTTTTAGCCCACTCTTGTCCACGTTCTTTAGGAAGAAGTATTATCAAGCAGAAGCAAATATGAAAGCATAATCCGATCTCAGATTCGCTGGAATTTGTGAGTTAGAATGCGCCCCCCATCTGGTACCCACCCACCCAAAAGGTAGCAATAGACGCGTGCACGCCGTATTAAGGCTGGTTTGGAGTCGTAAGACCTAATGAAAATCGAAAATCGGAGTCGTAAGCGGAGTCGATCATAAGCTTGACGGAATCGGAGTCGGAAGAATCAGAACGTTTCCATTTCTTCCGATTCCGTTTACGACTCCGTCGCTTATGATCCAGTGAAAACTAGATTGTCGGAGTCGGAAGTAGAAGCGGAAGAACCAACCAACAAGGCCCGGGATCGAACGTTGTAATTGGTTTATTCTTCCGCTTCTGCTTGCGACTCCGACAATTAAGTTGTGACTAGATCGTAAGGAACGGGGTCACAAGCGGAATGGGTGTTCTGCTTCCGACTCCGTCTGTTTGATTTTCACTAGATCGTATCACTCTACGACTCCGACTACGACTCCGTCGCTAGTGAAAACCAGCCTTTAGAGCTGTTTTGATTTCTACCATAAAATGTTTACTCTAACTGATTGGCTGTACGCCAGTATGGAATTATCTGTGGCAGCAGTTCGCCTTAAGAATAGAGAGGTCGGAGGGTATGGACTGGAAATTCCGCGAAATAACCGAGTTCGAATTAGCAGGGTTCAGCTGCTTATAAATTCTCTCAAATCCTTACGACACTCAATTATTGAGTGTCGTGAAACCAAAACTAAAATAATCACTCTAGCCAATCACAAAGCACACAAGCAATCCGGTGAACCAATCAAAACTACAATCAAATACATGAAGCTGGCACGAAGCGGGGGAAAACGTGAGTGAATCAGCCGGGTCGAGATTGGTTTTGGTTTAACTTCTGACTGGATGACAAAGAGGCAAGAAATATCCTAAGCCAATCGCGGAACGCTATAATGCAAAGCCAAAGGAAATACAAACAACTTTCGATGGCGAAGTGAAACTGATTTAATCAGGTTTAACGCCGTCATATGTACAGATGGTAGATTATACATGTTAGAATTACTGGAAAGTAGAGGGAACGCTATACCTCTACCTCTTCCTTTCTTTATTTTTCCTACAACCGATTTAAAGCGTAATGATTCTTGTAACTACTCAGCTCGTTTAGTTTTTACTATTTTGAGTAGTTTTTTTTGCTTATTTAAGTTTAATGTATTCTTTTGCAGCATGATATTCTCTGTATTATGCAAAATAAAATGGTGGTTGTTGATGTTGGAACCTTTCCTATGAACCATGATGTCGACCGTCACAGGGTAGTTGTGTTATGTCGTATGACGTCAATTCCACTCGCGCCTTTTACGGGAAACTTACATAAGATCTCTTTTGGTTTAAACGCTAAAATTTGTAGAAAAGTATTTACAAACGCGCGAAGAAACAGCTCAACAATCGACAACAATGAAGTGTTTTGATTGGCTTACTCAGTTAGTGGAATCGGATTTGGCATGATTTAAAGCGAAGCCTTAATAATCAAATATTTTACATATAATTCTTGTCATTACACAGAAACTGAATGAATCCAGTAATTTCTTACTATCTTACGAGATAATCTGACATTTCATTTCTTATATCCTAAATTCTCTTTCTATATTGCTTGTCAATGGCATTCATCTTCAAATAATTCATGGTATTTTTTTTTCTCCACTGATTTGATACGTATGGTGTTTATGATTTGAAATTCTTCAGTTTCTCTATCTCCGACACATCAGACATTTTGTTAGCTCCTTCTTTATGTCTCTCTTAACAAGCCCGTAAATAAAGGGATTAAGGGCTGAGTGAGCCAGGAGAAACAGCCACGACAAATTCATGGGCGTTTCTATAGCTGAGTGAGCGATCTTAGCCACATCTGTGACACTGAATGATTGCTTAAAATGAAGATAGGCCGCAAACGCCCAACAGGCAACGAACACTATGATCACTATGCCAAGAACTGTGATAGAACGATCATGGTTTGGATGCCTTGGTTTTGTCTTCAGCGGTACATTTCTGGCGTCAGTGGAGCGTTCGATATCGGAATCTAATCCAACACTTGACATTTCACTTTGAGCCCTGTCTCTCGCAGGTGCCACCGTGAGATTTGGAGCGGTGAATTCTGTTTCTCTTAACGCATCATCGTCACTCATGGCAGTGGAGTAGTTAAAATCCACTTGGTCTTTGAGCCTTTTTTCGCGTTCTTTGTGTCTCTGTATGATGCAGACGATATGTAGATACGCCAGAGGTAATGCAAGGCAAGGAAGCCCTATAAACAAAACAGTCTCGACAATAGTAAACACTTTCATCCCCGTCGCCTGATCTTCAAGGTCTTCGACCAGATACGTGAAGTGAAGGAGGGTTACAACAAAAGGAAGAGCCCAGCATATGATGATAGGAATAAGGTACTGCTTGACGGCAATCACAACGGGGTAGGTCAGCGGACGAGTGACTGACTTGTAGCGGTCCCAGGTCACCACGCACAGACACAGCAGTGATGTATAGACGAAGAACTCGTACATGGCCAGCTGAATTCTTCTGGAACACACTATCCAGTATGTGCATAGTAGCTCAGGGGGTGTCACGAACAGGCCTACGCATAGGTCCGCTATGTTTAAGGACAGAACAAACCGGTTTGACAGGTTGCTTCGAAGCTTGCGCCTAGTTATGAGGAGAAATATCAACGGCGTGTTTCCGAGAATCGTAAAAAATGCCAGGAATACTCGTAGAGTCCAGTACCAGCGGTCAGTTGTAACGTTATATGCATGAAATGCTTCTGCTATTGAAGCGCTGGAATTTTCCATTACAGTAGTTAGTTCCTGAAAAGAGAATCAGGTACAAACAATATCAATACATTGCCTAGATCAGACAGGTAACGAGAATAGATGAACTACCAAATTCTCAACACTGGCATTGCAAAACGTACGATAATCTGTTAGGAAAATTTACATTTTGAGCTTGGGACTAAAAGAGTCAAGCAGTGAAAACGTTTTTTTTTTCAGGCTACAATTAGTTTTGTTATCCTAAAACTGTGCTGACTCAAGATGTTGTTCAGCAGTATAGCTCTATAGGAGATTGTGTGATTCAGTTTTTCAAGCTATATGTTTTGCCTGCATTCCTATCACTGACTGATCTCCGACCAGTGGTGACGTAGTGAACAATAATGAGATCTAGTGAGTGAAATAGGCAGGAAGGACACAATTTCTATTATCCTGATGTGTTTCAGGGATAATAAAAGAATTGGGCTGAATTATTAAAGAAAGAAGAGAATCTAAAAGAGCTTGAATTGTTTATAAAGCGTAACTAAGTACTTCTTTTTATCACAAATATGTCAAAGAAGAATATCGTACACTCGCCCCTAACCTTCAAATACAGCGGTCTCTCGTTGCTTCATCGCGGAAAAGATACAGCTGACGGTTCGTGTTGAAAGCGAATGCTTCGCTAAACTTATGTTGTTTAGAATTAGAAAAATTCTTTGCAATCTGCTTCTAGTTTTGCAATTTTCTCTAATTTCCAGACGGTTACGAATGAATGCCACCGATCGTATAAAAACCACATTTATAGCCAGTTTGACTCGGTTTGATTGTTATGGGAACCATTGCTAACCGTTATCCATCAGCTAAGTCAAACCTATTAGCAGCTGGCTGAGGATGTGTTTACTTTTACGAACTTTTCAGACAAAAAGCCTTCCTTTGATCAGCCGAAGCACGTACGAGGTTATTAGGGCGTGGCTACAGGGCCGTAGCTATAGGAGGAGGCAAGGCGAGGCACTGGTCTCGCCAGTTCTTATTTAGAAAGTCTGATGTTAGTAACCACGGACGTGCTGTGAATCTCATGTGCGGTACCATTAACATCTTAAACAGCTCCGACTTGGTTTCAACGAAAAGGAAAAAATGTTTTGTATTAACTAGAGATAAAACATAATGTGTGTGTGATGTGGCGAATGGCAAAAGCTAGAAAGCGTCAGAGCAACTTACAGATTACCGAATCAGTGTATTTCTAGTGCACTGCAAGTTATATTCATTGTGTTTTTAACACAGCTTAGTTTGGAATTGGGCATGCCCTTACGACAGGCCAGCTACTTTTTATGTGGTCCACAATAATATCTTGGTATGATAACCACATTCCTTTTTAGTGTTGCAAAACTATTGAAAGTTTCACAAAAACTTATGGTCTACATCGAAACTATCTTTTAAACAATATGTCTCCTACGACTTAGTTTGCTGTGTTCAGGAAATATTGTTTCTGTATAGAATTTTAAAGACTGGTGAAAACTCGTACATACTTCCTGTTTTACCGCCAAAGTGTCGCTGTGATGGATAAATCTGAAAGGAATGACCAGAGTTGAGGCCGCCGAATCGTTTTTTGTAGATAAGAAGTGATGTTTATTTTGACTATATCAAGGAAGTTTCTATCAACGGACAGCTGTCTGGCGGTGTAACAGTAATATATGCAGGAAACTAGTGAAGATCATAGTATATCATTTCAATAAAAATTTCTTTTGCCAGTTATGACTGAAAATTGTTTCAAATTAAATTTCGCACCAACTTATTTGAAATGGTGTTGTCTAAAACACGAAGAAATAAACCTCAGACGTTCGTAAGGTCCGAGTGTTTTTTTTTTTCAGTCCAATTACTACTATGCTCAAGAAATTGCCGACCTCAACCATTCACTTTGAGTTTATTGACTTCTGTTCAAAAATCCCGCACAGCGACAATTAACGTTCTTGAATCAGCTGGCAAGCGAGCCGGCGGCAAAGTAGATGTCCTCGAAATGTCAACTGTTTGCCATCTGAAAGGTGGTTAATTAAATGAAAGACTGAAGAAACTTTAAAAGCTTTACACATTAGCATCCTATATACTTTTTCTGGGAAAAGATAATGGTTGTTTTACAGAGAAAAAAAAAAAGAAATTTAAATACAGACGAACTCATTCAAATACAACTGAATATACGTGAGTCTACGAGCGAATTGGGGAAATAGCAACTTTCGATGCAGCTTTTTCTAATATGCACGTTGTCCCAGTCTCTAATTTAGCGGGTAGTCTATCCACAGTCAATAACTCATGTCTTTTGTCCTTTTTTTTCAAACTGCGCTTTAATGGTGTTTCATATTGATTACACATCAACACTCTCAGAGCTCGCCCAAAAGTCGGGTCGGTTGACATTCAAATTTTCCCCGTCATTATCGACACGAAGTAGCTCATGAATGTCTAGAAAATAAGGAAAATTATGACTTTCCAATTCTCCAAACTATTACTAAGGGAAATGCAGCGAAATTGATGAGGAGAATTTGCATTTTGATGCTATCCATTAAACTCCTGGGCAGTCGGTAGGAAGTTTTTGATAAAAAAGGGAAAACTTTTAAAACCGTTACTACAAGAATTTACCAGAGTTTCGTCAGACACCAATTTCTTTTTTCAGCATTCAATTTTTTGCAGAATAATTACAGCATCTAAATGGATTCCTGTTACTGCTGTGCTGCATTCAACTGATCAAAAAAAGGTCAGGAAATGAGTTGAAGAAAACACCGCAGGGCATTGAATGTGTTGATCCCAGCACGAGCTAAATTCTTAACATGTCTGATTACTTCCCGGTAGCTTTTCCACCGAATGTTTTTCTTTAATCTCTGTCATTTGAACGAACAGAGGGCCATTAATATTTAATGCTGTCAGTTCATGGTAATTGCAGTCCATCAATAATGGATGACCACTGACTCATTTCTTATTATAAAAGTAATACGACTTTAAGAAACCTTAAGGACAATTCATTAGATTGTCGAAGACTTGGCGTTTAGACTTTTAAATGTTTCCAACAGTGTTTTTCAAATCCAAGTTCCGTCCATGAGCTGACGAATGCTAGGCTTAGAAAAGACAGAGGATGAACTGTGAAATATATTGTTTCAGCGCTCAATTTTTATTTTGTTTGAATCAAATTTTCAATCCTTAGCAACACTGCTGCGTGTTATGAGTTTCTTTGTTTGGAAAGCCTTCCTTTTGAATAATTCAATAGCACAGAAAACAAAATCGCGAAACATTGTAGCGAAATGGCTGTTTCCAGCGGATTTTGGGGGCAACATGTATCACATCAACATCACGGACAATCTAGACGATGAATTTGCATCCCATGGCAACTCGTAATTTCGGACAGAATGTATCGTTTAAATCAGAAGCGTGGCACGATTCAATTCAAACATATTTTTGTAGACAATATTTCACGCAGCTCAGGGAAACAAGAACCTGTCTTTGCAATCTCTACGAATTAAGACACCAAAAAAGATACAAAACACGCAATTCACACTAAGGCTTAAGGACAAAGGAAAGAAAACCTGTCTTGATCAAATGAATTTTCACGAGCTGATCTTTTTTTTACGACAGGGAGATTTCCTCTTAAATAGAAACTGATACCAGGTAGATCGCTTGTTAACAACAGGATATTGCACTAGCGTGCGCTCAAAATAGAATGGGAAAGTACTTACTTGCTTCTTGTTCGAAAACTCTTCGCGCGTGTCTTCCTTGTTGCATACGAAGCGCTTCTCACGAACAAGACTGCTATGACTCATAATATCGAGTATTGCAATAGACGCCAGTAGATTGTAATTGGTCCGCGACTCTCACGTGAGTTATGACCAAGATCTGACAGCTTTCACCGCGCGTTCGTGATATGGCTTTTTATTCACTGAGATACATGGCATTAAGTTGTTGTTCTTTCTTCTAAGATCGCTAAAAGCCTCCATATAAAGACTCGCTAATATAATCTTTCTCGTGGAAACGATTTGGAAATATCTCTGTACGCTTCTTTGTTTGCTGTATTCTTTCTATTCAAACTCACAAAATTAAAACTCGTGGAAAAAATTGGTTAGAATATTCCACAAACACCTGCATTTATTTTCAAAATAACATTTTGGTTTTAATTAAAAATGTCATTTGATGGAAAGAAAACGTGTTCGAAAGTTAATAAAGGCAAATATTTTGCAATTAACAGATCCGGACAACTTTTGAACC
>Ga0126339_10002847_pt1 | contig 12474 bp, 8 predicted proteins | sample OrbTmetagenome_2_FD_92532 | JGI IMG/M metagenome (GOLD analysis project Ga0126339, IMG submission 92532) | Coral microbial communities from Petempiche,Puerto Morelos, Mexico - Orbicella T R C metagenome | ecosystem: Host-associated > Invertebrates > Cnidaria > Coral | place: Petempiche,Puerto... | reverse complement strand
TCAGGGGTTCCAAACACCTCGAAACAATAAAAGCACTCCGCCTTCGGCGTCGTGCTTTCATCTGTTTCTCGGTGTTTGGAACCCCTGATGAAAAACTCGCACTCGTTTTTGATCTATTACGTCAAAAACTCAAGAGAGTGTTTCATCAGCTATTCAAACACCTTGAATTTCTTCAAAAATACTCCACTGCGTGTCATATTTTCTATTCTCTTCTTGGTGTTTGGATATCCTGATGAAACACTGTCTCTCGTGCTTGATATATTACATAACAGACAAAAAAGCGAGCCCTGGAAAAAATACTCCATATTCAATCCAAACTTCTCATTCCACTGCTCAGTTTCTGCTGGAGGGTCAAACTGCAAGACAGTATGAAACCATGGCAACCACATCACCCTGGTAAAGCACATTTTATACATCTCTGAAACAAATGTTGGGAAGGCAAGGCAGGCATTTGGGATGTTGAGGCCAATATGGCGGTCTACAGCACTGACAACTAAGACCAAGTGGAGAGTCTTTAGATCAAATGTGGAGGCTGTGTTTCTGTATGGTTCTGAAACTTGATGGCTGACCAGAGGATTGAAGCAGAAGCTGCAACTGTTCATCAATAAGAGCCTGAGGAACATCCTGCAGATTTGATGGCCTAGACGAATACGCAATGAGGAGATCTGGAGCCAAGCAGAGCAGTGACCGGTAGAGCAGGAGATATGACAAAGGGCTTGGGGTTGGATTGGCCACATGCTGAGAGACCAGACGGATGCATAGCCAAGAGGGCAATAGAGTGGAACCCACAGGGGAAGTGCAAGAGAGGCAGACCCCAGCACACCTGGAGGCACACAAGAATGGCAGAGCTGGAGGGGAGACAGCTCAGATGGCAGGAAGTGAAGCGCACTGCATAAAATAGGGTTAGGTGGTGGGGACTAGTGGACGACCTATGTTCCATCAGGAACGAAGAGGATTGAGTTTTTTTTTGAGAGAGAGAGAGAGAAACAAATGTTTCCTTGGGGCTTATGGCTGGAAACATTTTCAATATTAATGAATAAATTTATATAATTTGTCCATATACATCAACCTCCCAAGGATATTTACAGGATAGGGTCAAATTTCATGACTGGTCTAAATTGAGTGACATCTTAACAGGTATATCACAATTACACTTAACAACTGCTCTTTTATAAGCATTCAGAATGCAGATATAATCAGTACGTACAATATTAACAATGGAAAGATCAACATAACTGGTTGTGACAAAAATAATTGGCCATAATTATGAGGTGACTGTAAAACAGGGTTCCACTGTACATCTGTACTGAATTTTAGAAACAAACCTGTAAAATAATGATAAATGTCCAGAATCGAATGAAGCCCTCCATCAGTGGTTCTCTTACAAATGGCTGATCAGAACTCTTAGAACCAGGCGTGAAGTGTCTGTTGAAGAAATCATTTCTGTCTGTCCAAAACCCACATCCTGGAACGAAACATGGGACTGTCAAACACAACTTCACACTCCTAAACCATCAATAAAAATCTTTTTCAAAAAAATCAAAAATAGTCTTTCCAGATATCTTGCAAATGGTATTTAAAATAGAAACTTTACAAACCATAACTAAATAACATTGGTTTATGGTAAGGAAAAAAGTTGAAAAAATTGCACATATTTGCAGAGTAAACAAATTCACTTTTGACAATTTGTTTTAAAGGACTCAGACAAACATGACATGTAGTTAAACCTTTAGACCACAGCCAATTTTGGCTACTGACAGTGTGTCTGATGAGTTATTACCGTCATTTCTTGAGTATTAATCAACAGAATAAAACACAGTCCTTTAATTTGCAAACTTCTAATACTTAAGGTAGCTTTAATGATTTTGAACTTCTAACAATAAAATTAATATAATTTATGATATACCATGTATATGACAGTTCCTGTTTAAATTTTAACTGAAGCACAAAAAAAATTCAAAAAAGTCTTACAACCAATGAAACATTTTCTTAGGGCTAAATATCATTATGCTTAGGTCTGTTTAATTACATTACACAGTGTATTATCAATAACTGGAAGTAAGTAAGTATTTACCTACTCCTCCAAGAAAACAAAGAATGAAGAGGATGATAACACAAGCAACAACATCCACATTGAGATCCCTCTCAACCTTACTGCGCTTGTATCTTGGACCACTGTTATTCATCAGGGCTTTGCTGTCATGACCTAAAAATAACAAGCACACATGTTACATGTGGGAGACATGGTGGCCGTGGCCTAATAGTTTGTGTACTGGACCCTAGATTGAGCTGTCCAGGTTCATGCCCTGGCACAGGGCATTGAGTTGTGTTCTTAAGCTAGATATGTTACTTTTACAGTGCCTCTCTTCACCCAGGTGTGTAAACAGGATACCCGTGAAATTATTGTTGGGACAACCTGACAAAAGGCTGGGGGGTAATCCTGTGATGAACTAGCATTCCATTCAGAGGGAAGTGACAATACTCCTAGCCACTTCATGCTACTGACACCAGTGTTAAGCACTGAGAGCTACATGTTTGATTCAACTGGGTTTAAGAGGGTTTTCTTTTAAATTAATATGTGTAGAAAAGGAAATGCACATAGTCCATAGCCCACCCTGTCAGTAAAGGGACATTTCATAATCTTTGTTACATGTAAAAATTTTGTGATTATTTTATCATACATTCAGACATGCAAACATTCACTAACATTTATTACATCAAAGTAAAATCACCAATAAAAGCTACGGAAAGATACAAACAACTGCATACTGTTTACATATTACACTTTACTGTACTTCAAATCTGGTAGTATTATTTTTTCCAGGATTCCACCATTTTTTCACACATGACTCGCGTTATTTTAATTGTAACTAATGCAATTTGTTTTAATTGCAAATATAATGTAATTTAACAGAGGAAAGCCGCCTTGTGGATCTGTTAAATAAACCATTATCATCATCATTATTATTATTATTATCATTATCATTATCATTATTATTATTATTATTATTACTACTACTATTATTATCATCATCATTACATGATAAGTTTACACCATAGGAATCCAATACTAACAGTTTACATCAGACAATGAGAAGATTTTTTCACGCCTTACTAAACTGTAACTTATTGAAACTTGATAAAATCTCCAGGCTGAAAATATTACGTTACTACACACCTGCATAAACAACCATTCCTTCCACCCAATCAGTGTTGCGAATAATACAACCGCGTAAGAGCAAATTGTTCTTGCCAACAGGAATTTCCTTACTGTCTTCAGTTATTCTGATTTTAGGAAAGAAAAACCAATTTAGTCTGCAAAATCAGATGGAATAGCTTTCTAGTAACATAAATTTGGGAAAAAACAACTAACAACACTGCAGCTAAGCAGCATTAATTTTGTATACGAATGTATAAAAGTGGCTTGCCATTAACTTTAAAATAGGTAATTTAATCAAAGGGCTTTAAACTTCACTGGTGAGAGCAACAAACACAGCTGGTGGAATCTCAAAACTTCTGAGCATTGACATAGCCTCAAAACATATGAATATTGGTCAGGAATTTTCATTTTCAATCTAGCATTCTATCTTAGGTAAATCTATGTTTTGTGACGTACATACAACTCATGACTTAAGACTCACCTATAAGTGAACAAAATCAAAAGAGTAACTTTAAACATTTAATATTCAAATTTGAAAATAACCTGTTTTGCTAAAAATGGTTTGAACAGTTGGCCAACCAATTTGATTGTAAAAACAATAGTATAATAACTAATTATTTATTTTTTCTTATTTTTCTGAGTATTTAAGAAAGACAAAATAGATAACTAAGCTGACAGGGAAAATAAGTCACTGACAGTGATTTTTCTAGCCACAGAGTAGTTCCATTTGATGCAGACTGTATTCAGTCCCAGTTGCTAATTTTTAAATTACTTAATCTAAAACAACTTGCGGTCAATATTTACCAACAGCTGCTCTTCACTATGATTGACAATACACTTACAAAGTCCCATGAAATCTGTGAATATGGTTATTTGGCACTTCACACTTCAACTTATAAGGGAACTGCTCAGGGGAAAACCTGGAATTTTCCTAAAAATAAAAATTATGAAATATACTTTTATGTAATTGTATAGAAATCTTATCACTTGCTGTATTAACATGCAATTTTTCTCAGTCAGATGTAATTATGTATAGCGTACTCGGGGCAATAATAACCTCCTCCTACTGACTGAACCTGAGGGCCGTACTGGGGAATATTGGCCCTAGGCAAGGTAAGTACAAAAGTGACTGAGGGCCAATATTCCCCAGTATGGCTCCAGCAAGCTAAGGTAGTGAGTAATTTATTATATGGAACTCGAATTTGAACTTGCCAGCTTCCAAAAACAAAAAATACACGGCTTATGACCATTTCCATGGAAATAGTTGGTATAACGAAATCCCACCATGGAAGAACCAATCAGAATAATCAGATTTACCCCAATACATTACAAATTTATCATTCTATATATGACAAAAAAATTTTCAAATGTAAAAGCAAATTGTTTCTGAAAGATTTTAGGACTACAAAGAAGGAGAATGAAGAGAAAGCCATGTTACAGTAAATACACTGGAAGCATGGAAATTGTGTTATAAGACACCATGTTATTGGACACTTCGATGTTGGACTCCAATTTGATGAAAAATAAGGCATGCAAAAAACCAATCAAATGAGACAAAAAACTTTTTTTAAAGTTCTGATTAATTGTGATACTTTTCGCTGTTCAGGAGAATATTGAAGATATCTAATCCTTACTTATACTGGCTTGTTAATTACCATGTTTAGCCCTTTCACAACTTCTCTTTGCTTCAGATTTGTCTCTCCATCAAGATTGGCTGTCTCAATGTGGCACACAGAATTCGTGTCACTTGTGTTTAACAACAGGATATCTGCTGGGATGCTCTCATCACTTTTAAGCTTGACAAAGTCACCAACCACTACTTTTTTCCAAGCTATTGGCTGGTATTCTTCAGCATCACTTTAAAAGATTTCATAGGTTAAGATTTACACCAGCACACAATGAATTCTGTCATTTCATACATTAAAGAGGGAAACATGGACGCGTGAAAGAGAAACAGAAGTCAAGTAATTTCTACTGGATTTATTAAGGATTAACAATCTGATATAAGCAAATACCATAAAAACTCGCATATAAGAACCTAGTGATTTAAGAACCTACAGGCTGAAATCTGGCATTTAAATACCAAAAAATATAAGAACCTGTTCGGCCTGGCAAAGAAAAATAGGTTCTTATACAAAAAAATCACTCCAGTTTTCATGACCACAGTCTAAATTCTGGATTTTAATTGTGTGAGAAACTTCTGACAAAAAGTTAATGTGTATTTTTCTTTGATTTACATTTTTTGGATTTTCACTAGAAATACCGTAAAATTCTAAAAATAAGCCCCTCTGTATAGAAGCCCCCCAAATCTGAAATACAAAAATACCTCATATAATAAGCCCCTCCGAATATAAGCCCCGGAACTTGTATTTGAAAATTATCCTCAATTATACAAACCAAAGCAAACCACACATAATCACCATTATCAGGAAGCCTTTTTTGGTCATAAAAGAATGATTCTGTGCACTAAAGCAGTGTGGTCAACAAGGGTTGAAGTTACCGTTTTTATGGTATTTCCATTCTAATAAAGTTTATTACCATTGTGTTTGAACTTGGTATTTTCAGGGTGATTAATTTGTTATGAATTTCTAACCAAAACCCTAATATTACCAGTTGCACATTCAAAAATTTTGACACAAATTTCCCTCCAATTATAAGCCCAGCCAATTTTGAAACGCAAATTTCCCTCCTATAATAGGCCCCTCTGAATACAAGCCCCTTCCAAAAATAAGCCAGTCAAAAAGGTCCTTTGAAAAATATAAGCCCCGGGGCTTATTTTCGTTATTTTACCGTATGTTTTCCATAAAGCTATGTACAGTGCAAGATAGACAACTTAAAATCTAAATATCTTATAGAATAAGATATATAGAAATGTACTAGCAAGCAGTTTTCAGTGTTGTTGAAAATAAGAGTTCTAAACCATCATGTATAACTAATAAAAATATTTCTGCAAATGGTTATCCTACGACAACCTCTGAAAAATAAGATAAAAACCTCTTAAGAACCTAATCAGCTTGAACTGTGAAAAACTACCCTAAAACAGCAGAACCTGATCAGCCTGACCTTGAAAATTCTAGGTTCTTATATGTGGGTTTTTACTGTATTTAAAATTTACAGATCAAATTTGAGACATTAAGTGTATATCAAACACTAAAAGACTGTGTTTGACCACATTTCCAAACACCAAGAAGAGAGTTAAAAATAAGATGCATAGTAGAGCATTCTTGATGAACTTCTAGGTATTTAGAAATGTGGTCAAACATGGTGTCGAGTGTTTGATATATCTTCTCAATCAAAGCTTCAACTAAGAAGAAGACAGACAAATAAATTGTAAACATTTATGCAATGAAATCCAAACTCCGTCATGGTCATGATTCCCTTTGTTTATAACCTGATGCATTATTAATGATTTGGGAATGTATTTTCAAATATAATATTATCTGATTATCTGTAAATTGGTTTTGGCCTTTCACTTGAAGTTTATAGACAAATTTCTTCTCAGGACATGTAGTAGTACATCTACAATAATTGTTCTTTGTGAGGCTTAACTTCACAGGATATCACAAAAGGCTCTTACAGTAACGCTTTTAAATTATCAACTACAAGTGCCAAAATTTTACCACCAGTGAGATATTTAATAACTCATCAAAACAATTTATGTCGACATGTGTATCACTGTACCCACACAGAGCTTGCAGTCAATTAATTGTGCTGAAACTTAAGCGCTCTCAAGCTTAAGTTTCATTATTTAATACGTGTAAGAAATGGAAATTCGTGCAAGAAACAGAAATTCGTGAAACAAATGAATTTATAACTATTAGCGCTAGCTGCAGCAATTAGCATGAAAGCTCACGCCATTAACTTTGCTATCGATCACAAAGTTACGGCGACCTTTTGAATTAAACATTTATTAAAATACAGCTCTCAAGTGTGGGCTCTGGTTACTTTACAATCTGAATTGTATCCGTCTGTAAATGTGTAAAAAGAAAACGTCTTGAAGTTCAAATTCCACAGAGGCGTCAGTGTATAATCGAGTTGACGTAAGGTGCTAGCTTCGACATTGAAATGTCTTTTAATTTAGCAATATCCCTGAAGTTTGACACGAAATATTGCTTAACATTAATAAAGTTGTTGGGCTAACATAAAGCCAGGGATCTGACATGCCAGGATTTCCACGTCGACAAATAAACATATGCAAATGATACAAGAAAATACAGTCCATTTAAATTAAAAATAAGCTCACACGAAATCACAAAAAAAATCTTACCTGTTAAAAACATGACAAATGCTGTTATTCACTGCCTTGTCGGACTTGTATCGTCTTCGATCTTCGAACAAGTCTTTGATTGCGGTCACGGAAAGAACGAAAATCAAAGGTACCATGGCGATGTACTTCCCGAATGCGTTAATTTCTGGGATCAAATTTAAAATAACAATTCCCAGAAAATAAATGTTCGCAAAGCGATGGAACTGTTCGAATAAGTTTTTTGGAAGGAAGGACCATAGTGAATATTTTGTGGTCTTGATGGCATTGCTACGGTTGTGTTTTGAGTGAGCACTGCTGAGTAGTTCCTTGGTTTGAGCATGTTTTGGAACAACTAGCCGGTAGCGATCGTCTTCTTTCCTGCCTTTCTCTTTCTCTGACTGCATGACGGAGGCTAAAACACAACCGCATCAGTAAACCTGTAAGGTATTAAATCTTACCGAATAATTTCCCACAACATGAGGCCACAAAAGCAAATTTGAATGAAATGTCCTTTATCAGTGCGGAAAGCGGAAGATTTGGAGTAAGTGAAGTAGCAACTTCCCGCGAGCCCGCAGTCACAGCGGTAAACTACTGTCAGCAGCAATCGGAAATTGTCGGTAAATTCCGGTCTTGTTCGGGAATACGAAAATACCAATCCCATGGCCCTTAGCGCGTTTACAAGCCTCTTTGGCAGACGCCATATTGGACATTGCTGAGATCGTTTGAACTGTCTTTGGTGCTTTCCCTTCGTTTGGTTCACTATGGGCAGGAAATTTGGTTCGCTAACAAAGGGCAAGAACATTGTTACGTACTCTTTGTCTCCATTTGAGCAACGCGCTTTTGCTGGGGTGACGAAGAGCATTGCAAACATGGCCAGACGAGTGAGAACGCAGTTACCTTATCAGCTACCGGCTTTCATCTCTGGAATATTGCTCTACACCTGGGCGATGGAAGACTTTCGCCAACGGAACAGAAAGAACCCAAAGGACTATGCAAATGACGAGTGAATTTTTCAGCTTATTGCGATGTGAATTTCTACAGAACATTTCCTACGTGACGCCATGGGAACTTCAAAATGATGTTATATAATGATGCTTGGTCTGCTACAGTTTACTTTCTCGTTCCACAAGACGATTTAAACTTAAAATTGAAAGTATTTTTGACTTGGTGCTGCATTTGGATTTCTGCGATCAATTTCTCTGCGATGTGCTTTGTTTCTGTGGCTTAACTGCCAAATTAAAGCTAATTAACAATCTTCCTGTAAACGTTTGTGAATACCTAATACAGTAATGTCATATGGCTGACTTGTATTTTAGATGCTGACCATCATAAATTGTGTTTGTCATTTGGGAAATTAAAGTCTTTTGAATAATTGTATTATCATTTGATTTGTACTGCAGTTTTTGCAATAAATTATATCATTGGTGACAAATAAATTACTCCTTAATTTTGGCATGACAGTTTAGTGTTTAAGGCAGAAATTTATAATTTCACATGTGAAATTATAAAAATTGCCATGGTAACATTTGACACGGAATTTCCCCCCATGGTACAATAAAGTCAAAGACCCATGATTGTAAGCGAAATTTGTCATCTATGATATTAAAAGGCAATCAAATGGTATGCTTGTGAAATTAGGAAATGATTTCATTTGCATTTTGTCAAATTTCAGATAATTTTCCTCGCCTTAAGGCTCAGGGAAATTATAAGAATTTTGAGAACGTGTGAAATTATTCCTAATTTCACAAGCATACCATTTGATTACCCAGACTTATTTGTGGTATTTGGTCACCTTGCTCTGTAGCGAATCTCTCCCAGGAAGTTCATTCACTAAGACAAGTTGATTGTCCCACACGAGAAGTGACTTCACACCCAAAAGGAGTGTGCTAGACTCCAACTTTAGCATTACAACACAAGAGAGTGAAAACACACAGGTAAAGGCAACAAGACTGTAATTCATCTGGACTGACATGTTCCGTGTAAAGTCTGATAAATTACTCTATGCTCATTTGAGTTAGAGTGCAGTTAGTTTTTCCCACAAGTTGTGTTGGCAACACAGGCATTCAGCTCATAAAAGGCAGTAGTTGGACTTACTGTTCTTAGAATTGCTTTTCAAGGAACTTTCAAAACCACCTGACACCATCTAATGGAATCCCCTATTTGAGAGAAAGAATGGCCTGGGTTTTCTGATTAACTTAGCAGAGTATAGGTACACATAAATAGATGGAATGCTTGTTACCAAATAACTATGAATTTCTTCATGTTATGCAGTATGCAGCAACATGCCTTCTCAAGTAGTAATTTCTGCCCAGTTTGTTCTGAGTAAATAACTGAGTCGAGCCACAAAAAATAGTTGAACATTTATTGTTTTTCTTCAGGTAGGATGCCACAATATTTATTCAGAACATAGTCTCCATAGTGTATTGGGAACGGTAACGATGGCCTTACAACTGTTTTTTCTACAGGAAGTAGAGTCTTATCAAGAGGAATCGGTGAAACAACACAATCAAATCCTGGTTCATAAAACATTGCAACAGACAGTCTGTGTTTGGTTGGAGAGACCTTCACCCTGTGAGGTTTTGCTTTAAAAGCACCACTTGTCCAGATTTCCAGCATGTCTCCTATATTGACAACAAAGGACCCTGGAACTGGTGGGACATCAATCCATGAGCCATCTTCAGTCTCTACTTGAAGGCCACCCACATCATCTTGGAGAAGAATTGTTAGCATGCCATAATCAGTGTGTCTCCCCACTCCCCACACTTCTTGGCCTTTTTTTGAAGCAGGGTTGGGAGGGTAGTGAAACATGGCTAGTTGAGCAAAAGGATCATCTGTGAATTCCTTGTTAAAGAAATCCCTTTCAAGGCCTGAAAAGAAAAATGACATCAACACTGTTTTATGAAAAAGCAAGGCAAGTTGGTGATATATTGTTCTTGACACAACAAAATAAAATTCATATCTTCAAGCTAAATAATGTTTCTGTTTGGTAGTGGACGAATAAAAACTTTGGCATATGATAAAAATCTTGACTCACATACACAGTCTTTCAAAGCTAGATACTTGGCAATTTCAAATTCATAGATGATCAATTTCCACAAAAATTATCATTGAAGCTCCCAAGAGTATGTGATCTTTGGTCAGAAACACCAAGCAATTTTAAACAATGTTTTGGCTAAATTGTAATTCACAAATTGTCAGAGCTTTCTTCTTGGCATTTTAGAAAATAATTTCATGGTTAGACTCAGATACCTGACAGTCAGAAATTTCTGTTTTTCCACAAAAAAATTTCATTCAAACCCACTGAGAATACTTGATCTCTTTGTAGAAATACTCTTGAATAACGACCTTCACCATGATCCTTGACCCTTGACGTTTTAACAAATTCCTCACTTTGCCTTGGCATTGTAGCACATAACAAAGTGTTCAGAGATGGAAGTTGGCCCCAGGGAATTATGATTACACCCCCGTCAAAAGACTTGTCAAACAGTAACTTTTACGAAATATATTCAACGTGGAAGATTGTGTTTGACCACATATCCAAACACCAAGAAGAGAGTTGAAAATAAGTTACACATAGTGGAGTATTTTTGATAGACTTCAAGGTGTTTGGCAATGTGGTAAAACAAGGTCTTGGGTTTTTGATATATCTTCTCAATCGAAACTAAAACTAACTAGAAAACAGAGAAGGAAAAGTGTAAGAATAACTGCCAATTAAGATCAGATATTGAAACACCAACATGGTCTTGATTTCCTTTGTTTAAACTTGATGAATAATTATTGACTTTGAGAAACTGAGAGGAAAGATTGTCACAAGTACTAGGTAACGGTGAAGCTAAAGTACAGGTCACAGGTCACAAAAAAAAGAGTCATTGTGAATTTGTGGTGAGTTTGTTATTTAAACATGGTCATTTTTGAAAACAAAGAAATGCCAGGCCTACACGGACTCTGTTCATGAATTGTCATTGCGATACGTCAGTTAGCCTTCAATAAGATTTTTGCTCTAGATAACAAGACAGTGTATCTTTTAGAGATTTGCCTCTCTTCTTCAATTAATTAGAGGCTCTGTATATATGTGCATATCAGCAACAACTGGTTTTGTTCTGCAACCCAATTATTCATCAAAAATGAACTACTGGGTGATATGTCACAGTGTGACAAATAGCAAAGCTTTCTTTGGAGTTGCTTTTTCTTTGTTGGAGAGCCAACATTCTGTAGATGTAAAACAGACTCTTGTTAGTGACCTCTCAGTGAAGTTTTTAGGATATCCAGGGGCTTTGAGGTACAGTTCGAAATTTAAGAGACACTCTTCAAATGTAGTTTCTCAAGAGTTTGTTCTATGGAGTTCATCTTTAATGAAACCTTGTCTTTAACTCCTGGTGAATGGCATGAGGTGAAATGCATGTACTGGAAGGTTTCCATCAGCTTGTAGTGGGTCCTGATGTCAAGGATAGAGTCAGTTTTAATTGTGTCCCCACTGTATAACTATTGCATGCCTCAACAACCTTAACTGGAAAGCGTAAGTTTTTCTCATGACCAAAAAGCAAAAGTTAATCACCTGTGGGACCCGGACGCACCGGAGCGCAGCCCTGGTTTCAACCATAAATTCCCCCCAATTCACAATTATTCTTTTTTGTGACCTGTGACCTGTGACCTGTTGCCTGCCCCACTGGGATAAAACCTATCCCAAGAACTTCTCAGAACAAGGTTACAAGAAGATATGCTATTGTTCCTGGCCTTTGTTCTCATAACTTGTGGCAATAACAATCAAGTGAAATCGATGCAAATCGATACTCATAGTTGCAACTCTCTGGATCATCGATTTTCATCAATAATTTTCTGATATTAATCAATTAATCGTTAGCTATTATATTGATTGCAGTTGATTATATCGATTATCTGTTTTCATCGATTAAGCACACTGGGAGTTTCAGATGGCTGGGTATATAATTTGACCTAATTAAACCTTGTTCACTGTTACTTACCGTAAATCCTCAAATTAGCGCCCCTCGAATAAGCGCCCCCTTTGAATAAGCGTCTCTCCTATCGGCCAAAATTTAAAATATATACC
>Ga0126339_10002844_pt1 | contig 12476 bp, 7 predicted proteins | sample OrbTmetagenome_2_FD_92532 | JGI IMG/M metagenome (GOLD analysis project Ga0126339, IMG submission 92532) | Coral microbial communities from Petempiche,Puerto Morelos, Mexico - Orbicella T R C metagenome | ecosystem: Host-associated > Invertebrates > Cnidaria > Coral | place: Petempiche,Puerto... | reverse complement strand
ACACAAAACTATGAGCGTTTTTAGTGTTGAACGCGAGCGGGGTGACCGAGAATTGGCAAATACGCAAAAGTACTAAGGAAATATTAAGGAGTGATTTTAGGTCAAAGAATTAAATAGGCCAGGAAAAGTTTATATTTAACAGATGGCTTTATCACTCTACATCCTTTATGCCAAGAATTGGCTCATTTGGGCTTTCTAGACGGACAAAATATAAACTTGAATTAAACCATGTAATTCATGGAAACCAAATTCACCTACCTTTGCGTCACCTCGACCTGCTCACAGAAAAACTTGGCAGGACAAAACAAAACTCGGCAGAATGGAAGACAAGGAATCAAGCTACCTTTGGAAAAAATTGCTTTTTATTCACATTCATTTGTGGCACGAAAAATAAACGCTGAACAAAAAGTGGCCAAGAACTGGGCCCAGCCGATAACTGGGCCCCACATTGTACAGTACATGTATCCTTCAAAACTTTGCAAATAAAAGCTTGGGTGTCGAATCGATGATCGGAAAAGGAAACTATCAATCGTTATCAATCGATAAAATAAGTTAATTGCTATTGATTGGTATCACTCACACAAATCCTCCTCATTGATTGGTTGTCGATTATCAATATCAATCGATTAATTGGATATTGCTATCGATTGTCAATCAATGTTGATTTCTTTAATTGCACACCCTGGGATGAAAGCAATCGTAAAGTTTCAGTTCTGGTCATGCCAAAACGCAGACAATGCAGACTCTAGACTGCAGACCGTGCAGACCCTGCAGACCGAGTACTTTTTTTCTTGCACTTTTTTTTTATTTCTGGAGTAAAATAAAGAAAATACAATCACCTTGCCTGGATTCTGTTGTCCATTTGGCCCACTTCATCATTTTTTGGGGGGTTTGAGGTGTTTGTCGCAACATTCTGTAGACGAAGTCAAGGCTGGACAGAGCTGTTTCAAATGACCTGTACCGTGAGGTTGTTTTCTAGCCGAATTTGAATCTGCTACTCGATTTTTCCCTCCAACGTGAAGAAGGATAGTTCATTTCTCTTCTTTTCCGGTCGGCTTGGAAAAATCTTGCTCTTTGCCACTCCAATTCAAACAATTTTTGCTTCACTACTGGAGCTTTCAACTTTCTGCCACATCTTGTGACTGTCCTTTCGACTCTGGCACAATTTGAAATCAACATTACTGGTCTTACCTTACAATGAGGCGTCAAAATGTTCTTGCGGGGTTGTCGGGAGAGAGTGGTATCTTTTTAGTGAAAGTTTTGACTGTGCACCTGTCTGGTAAGTTGCAGTTGTCACGCTGAATCGGTGGCTAATGTTGATTTCAAGCCGTACTGTAGTCGAAAGGATGGTCACAAGGTGTGGCAGAAAGTTGAAAGCTCCAGTAGTGAAACAATAGTCATTTGAACTGGAGCAGTATCTAGGAAGATATTTGCAGGCCAACCATAAATGGAGAGAAATGAATAATCCTTCTTTGCATTGGAGGGGAAAATCGAGCAGCAGATTCGAATTTCGGCTAGAAAACGGCCTTGCAGTACAGGTCTTTTGTATAGAAAGTTGCAACAAACACCTCAAAACCCCTCAAAAATGATGAAGTAGGCCAAATGGACAACAGAAACCAGGCAAGGTGAGTATATTTTATTTATTTTATTCAAACAGAGTAACATTTTATTTCACTGCACGATTTTATCCTTAGTTATTTTAAACTCCATACTGTCAGAAATGTTTCTTCTGACAATATATGCACAACTTGATTTCAGTCCAAAAACAAACAACGGGTTTTAATCGGCTAAACTCACTGATACAGATGACAGAACTCGATCGATCTCACTCGCCATGTGCTCTCCTTAACACAACACATCCTATAATATTTTGTAAACAGTTCCCAGTCCGAACCGTGCGTGGGCTGGTGACGCCTGACTAATCTTACAACATTCGCTTAAACCAAGTCTAAAGTGATATAATTACATTTGCATAACTCGAATCTCGACAATACAATGCCTTGAAGAGCGCTCAAATTCCCAATGGCCCAAAGTGTAACATAGCACCGCACACTTAAGGCAATCAGGTCTCATTCAATACACATACATAAATCATTAATATTTGATCGATTCCTCATATTGTGAGTAGGGGACGCTTGTGCACTACTTTGTGCATTTACTGTAAATGAACTTTTGACTCAAATTTTTGCGGTTCTAGTTACAAATTAGTGTTCATTATATCCTAATGTTTGTTCTTTATCCCCAGACTGTACAAGCACAGTATGTGCATGTATCTACTTCATGTATGTACTTTAAAACAAATCACATGTAAATTAAATCAATTTAAAGCCTATAATTTTATTGCACATTGTTGACTCATATCTTTTCTTTGCTTTGCACTGGCTTCACATGTATTTACGTCAAATTCCTATTGGTTCATGAATTGGTATTGCTTACGTTCATTGTGTTACCATGGCCAATGGCCATTGTAATAGGCAATTTTCACAGTGGTGTCATCTCACTACAAAGACGAAAATCCATCACTTTTTCTTTTTCACATTTTAATTAGGATTAATCATTTTTGTTGTTATTTTTCACTGTCAGTGACTTCACAATTTAAAAAATAAAACAAACACAAAATGAGGTCTGGTACAATGTAGTTGTAGACGTATGACAACATTGTGCAAGTCTGCTATTGCTTTGGCTTTGTATATATTTACAATGCTTGAAAAGTAAATCACTCCATACAACTTGATTCCCATAATTGGTATCATGGTAATGAAGTTTAAATTAGTATTTAGAACAGACCTTTTTACCAATACGGTGGCCATTTTGATTTCTGTTGATTTGAGAGACATTGTCAATGTGGGATGCTCAGGAGGCAAACTGGCATGCATCTGAAGGAGTGCATGGAATTAAGTCCCAAGTGACTTCTGGAAAACTTTGCGGTAACCAGCATTGAAATACATGTACCCTCTACCCATTGTTACAGTTTACTCTGGTTTTCATTATTGTCTAAAAACAACTAGCAATAATTAAGAGTTCTTTTTAGACAAGAATTAAAACCAGAGTAAACTGTGAAAATTGCTGGTGCGTATTTCAAACCTGGCTACCTTAAAATGTTCCAAAAGTCACGTAGGACTTTATTCCATGCACCCCTTCATTTGCCCCCTAAGCATTCCATAATAGCTATTTGAAACACTGGAATTCAAAATGGCTGCCATATCAGTAAAAAGGTCTATTGTGATACTTGATTGCAGTAAGAATCAATCAACCAGTGAAGAATATCTCAAGTACAAGGGGTTCTGGTGAAGATGAGCGCAGTTTGTTGAGAAGAATAATAACAAACTGGAAAACACCAGTAAGTATATCTATAGGCATCTAATTGATTTAATTTTGTTTTGATGTAATGCTTTTGAAACGTTGGGATCACTGTGATCTCAACAGTGTTTTTCCTTAATGGAGAGATAAAGTTTGTTGAAAACTTATCAGTCTGAATGAATGGATGGAAAGGATGGCTGTCAGGGGAGGCTAGAGGCTCCTACAGTAACTATTTCTGACATTTTGGTCAGGGAAATTATATTTTTATCAATGAAAAGTCAGGGAATTTTGAAAAGTGGCAACCATGTTAATTATACAGTAGCTGCAACAATTACTAAATTTATGGATATTAAGGTAATTCCATCGAAATAGAACTAACAATAGATTTTCTGTCAAACTTTACCTGTTGGCTGCTTATATCAAGAGAACTTAAAATTTGAAATAAAAAAGGGGGGTCCCCATATTTGTTTAGGAGCAGGAGGACCATCAATAATCCCCATAATTCCTGAAGTTATCTGCTTTAAGAAATGTTTATATTTGAACCATTCACCTTACACTTTAAGAGAGCAGAAAAATAGACAGAAAGTTAAGCAAGAAATACAACAATGGATGTATTGCATAAATGTTAAAAGAACAATTTGATGTACATTTCATGATAAGGGCACTCATAAATAAGTTTAGTCGACAAGGATACAATATGTTCCAAGCACGCAGTGTTCTGGGGCCACATATTATCTTGTTTGACTTGTACGAGTGCTAGCTATGCTCTCATTTTCCATGACAATTTTTTTCTCTGCAATAGAAATTGGTCCATATTCACTGTATAGAAAGATGGTGATTTCTGCATTCAACCTAAATAAAAAAATCGTTGGGTCCCGGTACTCGTTTCCGAGGAAAAAATGATGATTTGTCTCTCGCAAACCAAGCCATTTAGAAAAAGCCACCATTTTGTATATGTTGTGTATGTGCACATGCTCGTGACTGTACGCTAATGACACGAAAATCGTGCGCAGTAGGGATGCGCAATGCAATTCTGAGGAATCACCTTGACTGGTGTGACAAATGTTCTCTAATCATGCCTTGTTATTTGTTCCAATAGTCCCTGGTTTTCATCAGCGGAGTACTAGGCTGTCTTTTTTATGAAAGATTCATTGGTAAGTATGTAGGAAAAAAATTACAGGGATCTGTACATGCAATTAAGTCAGGGATGTTGTTCATGTAGCTTGAAGCCTTAAATTTGTTTTTAACAGTTCATTGTTCATAATTTGCCCTTAAGTAACATAATACTTGTACTGTGGGAGAAACCATGGCCTAATGATTAGTATGCTGGTCTCCAGATAGCCTGCAAACAGACTCTGATGCACTGTGTTACAAGCAACAGGAAAGTTTGCTTGCTGACTTGTTGACTTTAATAGTGTGATATTATAATGTTCAAACTTAAAGGAGCTATGTGGTGATATTTTGAGTCATTTTTTTTGATATCCATAACTTTCAAAGTTAAAAAAAAAACATGACTTTTCTGAGATAGAATTTAAACACAAAAAATGTAACAGCTACAACTAAAAAGACTACTCAAGACAAATCACAATCAGCAAGACTTGGCCAATTAATGAATATGCCACATGCAGTGTACATATTTGTAGCTTCTTTGTTATAACAGAGGGGTTTACATGTAGGTCCATGGTATGCTTTGCTGTTGCTATGTAATAACATTTATGCATGTTAATCATTTCTTTCTGACTTTCTGTTTTTGTATCAAACAGAAGAACCAGATGAAACAGGAAAAAGAGATGTAAGATTATAATAATACCATTGCAGTGGTTCATTTTTTGTTTGCATATGTCTATGTACATTTATATAATTACATGATGTAATAAGTCAAATTATTCTTGCATTATTGGTTCTCACCTATGATCTATTAGAGGACAGATGAATAAATGATGTCAATACCACAAACATTCTACGTATACCTCTGTTCTTTAAAAATGGTGCAAAGTTTTGAGAATTTAGGTTACATAATATTTTATGTGACTGGATGAGAGATTAAGTACAATAAAGTCTTGTCAAGGCTGTGGCAGTGGTGCAATTTCCCTGAACCAATCACAATTCTTTGCTACGCATAGCAACCAATGAGATGGCATCATTTTGTTTAGACAATAGATTACGTCAAATTGCTTTTTTCATGTTTGTTAAAGTGGGCAAAGGCCCGGCTTTTAACTTTTGTTGAAAGATTTTGAAAAAAAAAGGCTTTTCTGTCTCTATGATATAAAACAAATAGATTCCATGCTGCCATGCATCTGTTCAGTAATAGATCACAGAAGACATCAAAATGTGGTAAAAACATCAGTGACACTCAGCTATCGCCTTGTGTGCCACTTTTTTGTTCATACCACATTTTGATGTCGTCTGTTATTGAACAGTCATCTATTACTGAACAGACACATGGCATCTCGGAATCTACAAATGTATTTGTTAAGTAAACTTAATGTACATGCCACTGTGCACAAAACACAATAGTTCTGAGCACTGTGATTGGCCTTTATGTTTTGAAATGATTTTTGTGTGTTCATTTTTAATACACAGCCTCTGATAACAAGACTTATGATGGACTACCTCATGGCAGATCCTGTACTGGAAAAACAGAAAAGAGATAATTTTTTGCGTGAGGGCAGAGAAAAGTGTGATGCATAGTATCCTTTAACAAAATAGGCACATGTTTAAGCATCTCGGCATAAAATGTCATGTTCTACCTGAAGGACAAAAATGTGTGTTGCAAAAGAGCTATTAAACAGCATGCAAAGTCCAGCTTTGGAAATATACATAAATATTATGCTGACGATAAAATAAAACTTCAAATAATTTTTGAGATCCAGTAAAAGTTATTTCTGTCAATAATCTCTCTATTTCTACTCATGATTCTCTTTGTTGCAGCCAGTTTCTCTTGATGTCAGACCAGTTGTAAATAATTTTACCAATATTTAAACATGTACGTACATGTATACATGTATGCCCTACATTGTCCCTACATTATTATTATTACGTGTAGGGGTTAGACAGAGACATGTCCAGCTATTGAAAGACAGTGAGAGACCTTGAGCAACTGCACACCAACATAACTGAATACAACAATTCTGATGTGAATGTGTATTTTTATAAACAAGATTCCATATTCCCTTTTTTGACTGCCTCTGGACATTGTAATAGAGCTCTATTTGCAAATAATTTTTATTTCATACACTGTACATGTACATTGTTTGTCAATGTAGGTTCAAGAATACTGACCACTGTTTGAACACTTGCAGTGTATAGTTTATTATGCTAGCCCGCAAAGTCTTTTTCCACCCTTGCTGGAAGCCTGTCGATAAGAGAAAGCAAGTGGGAAGGCCTTTGGGATATTTTTGTTCAAGTGAAATTGTAATACTCATTACTGGTATTCTGTTTCCTTAACCTGTTGCCTTCAGCTTGGAGAGCAAAAGAAAGCCTCGACTTGGAAAGCAGCCATTTGATCTTGAGGCGGTTGACAAAAAAACTCCTTATTACAAAGATTTTGGGCCAGATGGTTACTGAACCAAGCTCGTGTAACATCTCCAAAATGTAATGACTTGGACATTTTTTTTATTAAATGTCCCTACATGTATGCCATTGGTTTCCACATGTAATGTTGATGTACATCGCAATCTTTTGCTGCCAACAGAGACAGCACTGACATTTGCTTGATTTTTGAATTACAAAGGTTCAAGTCCTATACATGAAGTTTAAGAAAGTCGGTTATTTGTGTGACTAATAAAATTGGCAAGACTGTTCTTTTGTGGGATAAAAATTGCTGTTAAAGGTATTTTTCATTGTACACGATTGGGTACAGTCTGAATATGATCCAAGTGGCCAATCAGGCCGGAGCCTATCCCAATTTCTTGAGCATGAAGCGACTAGGAATATTTCTACTCCCCCACCACTCCGGATGGGATGCTAGTCCATCTCAAGGTAACCCCCAGCATTAAATTCACCAGTACCCATTTGTACACCTGGGTGGAGAGAGGCACTGTGAGAGTAATGTGCCTTGCCCAAGACCACAGCACAGTGTCCCCAGCTAGGGCCAATCCATAGTCGAGCACACTAATCATGAGGCCACAGCGCCTCCACAAGGGAAGGTACTCCTAGAAACATTGGGTCTGGGTGTGCAGCCTGCTCCCCAAAGCCCTTACCCTATTTAAGACCAAAATCTGTGATTGTCGCTGTCCTATACCCTGTTTCAGACCTGCACTGTACCATATAATAAATTTATTAGTTCCCTAGTTCAGACCAATGTGATAGGCAATGTTTGTATGCTTTTATTAGGTAGGGTAGCTTCTTCTAAGAAACATACTTAGTACAAAAACCATACCCTATTTGACACCAAAATAGCCAAAATCGATACCCTACATTACCCTACATGTCTTTCTGACCAAAACGTTTTATGGGGTGATTTATACATGGTGAATTTCAGCCTTGTTTTTGAAAGAAATTCTCGTGAAAAAAGCGGTGATTAAATGGAAAAGGTTTTAGTCTGAACTGAAAATTCCAGCCCGATTTGAAAAACCAGGCTGGAATTTTCAGCACGGGCGAACGGGCTGAAAAAGTTCCGAAATGTCCATTAATCGGAATGAAAGTTCCCCCCGCCCCCAGGGGCTGAAAGCTAACTTGGGGATGCGCAATGATTTCATTCATCAGGAAACAAAATCGCTGAAAAGGAGCAAACGCGGCGTTGACAAAATCTGGATCGGACCGGATCACAGACTGGACCACGGATTGGATCACGGACCAGACCACGGATCGGATCACAGATCGGATCACGGATCGGACCACGGATCGGATCACGTATCGGATCAAGGGAAAAAATTCAAAATTCAAAATTTTGTTGAGCAAATTACACTAGAGTGACTACTGTGAGCAGAACGTTTTATTTAATTTAGGTGTGATATTCCTTTATTCTTTTATCATATCAAGCCAACTGGGAGCTGGTCACAGTTGAATTTTTTTCAAGCTGTTGGGTTTTGATTGCGATGATCAATCACGTCTTCATATCTTTCTCCGCAGTTCAACTATATGATATTTCGTATATTCACTTGCACTCTTCACCATCTACGGGTATATTACGAACTCACAATGTGATCAACTCCCAGTTGGCTTGATAGCTCAGTTGGTACAGCACTGCACCGGTATCGCAGAGGTCAAGGGTTTGAGTCCCGTTCAGGCCTGAATTTTTTTTCAGGCTTTAATTTCATGACCGCTTAAGTTGTATGTATAATTGCGATGATCAATCCTGTCTTCATATCTTTCTCCGCAGTTCAGATAAATGATATTTCGTATATTCACTTGCATCAAAGGTAAACTGTCATAAAACGAGTCAGCATGGTAATAATAGGACGAACGTATGAATCGAAACACGAAAACTAAAAACACTAAAAAAAATTAAACATCTGATGATTTCAAACAATTTCCATTTTGAGACAAGTCTATACTTTTACAAGATGTGAGTTTGGAATACAATATTTCGCACTGGAATAAAATGAAACAAACCATTTGTATTTCAAGGAAATATAGCTGTTTTACAAAAAATTATAGGAATAACATCGATAGTGTGAACGATAGCACAACCCGAGAATAAACAACATATTAGGAGTTATGTCACGACTTTTAGAGTCATTTTTAGGATCGTAAAGAGTTGCCTTTAAATAGAATAAAACCTTAAAATGATCGTGTTCTAGGATAGAAAACACTTAAGAGGTAAGAACAAATCAAAACGGAATGAGGATCGTTAAGGATGGCAAAGATTTAAACGAGGACTGCAAATGACGAACTCGAAAAACTAGGCTAGTTTTTTCAAGACGCACAAATCGTGACGTAGCTCCATGTCCATAGCCATGTCCATAAGTTTTCGTACGTAAGTTTTCTCATTAACTGTAACGTCAACTGTAATGCTCTCATCTGACACGAAAATGTAGCCGAGAATTAGCTACTGACACAGGCAACAATTTCAAAAGCGAGAATGGGAGGTTCATGCAAGCTTCGAGCCAACTAACATTCAAATATAACTACATCTGCTTGTTCATTACAATTTAAATTCGTTGTAAATTAAGCGGTTATGAGGCTTTTTAAATGACCTCTTGTCATTCTCTGTAATTTACATGTCATTGCGTCAAATTCAGGATTCTTATTTTCATTTAACATATTTTAGTCTTCCACTTTTATTTTTTATTTATTATTATCTTATAAACGATTTGATTTTTTGGGGGATTTTTTTTTCTTTAAAACTTTGTTTTGTTTTTTTTTTCTGTGATCTGATCCGTGATCCAATCCGTGATCCGATCCGTGATCTGGTCTGTGATCCAATCTGTGATCCGATCCGTGATCCGGTCTGTGATCCGATCCGGTCCGATCCAGGTTTGTCGACGCTGGGTTACGGGCGTGAAAATGGTATCATCGAGTAAATTCAGAGTTAAATTACTGCGCTGGTCCACTTTAAGCCTTGGCTAAATCTACATTTATATTTACTCAATCATTACTACTAAATAAATACATTATTATAAAATGATAAGGCTTCTTTTCATGTTATTGCAATAATATAGTATCTATTTACCATAAGAGTGGGTGCCACGGTGCCAGTTGCCTAATGGTTAGAGTGATAGACTTTGGATCAAGTAGTTGGGATGTGAGCCATGGCCAGGGCCATCGTGTTGCATTCTTGGGGGAAAACTTTACTCTCACAGTGCCTTTCTCCTATCAGCACTCAGGAGTACATTAAATGGTTTTGGCAAATTGTAAGGCAGGGCACCCTAACAAAAATAAATGTTTGGGGGTAACATGGACAAGTATCTGTGGTGCACTAGTGTCCTATCTGGGTGAGATACTCCTAGTTATTTTATGCTATGGAAACCTAGTTGGAGCTTGTTGACTCCTGAGAGTTGGGGACTTCTAGGGTTGTGACAACTTTGCCCACCTGCCTACATGCACCATCCAAGAAAAGGAAAATAATACTGTAGTCAATTGTACTGCAAGGAAATTCTCCCAGACTTTCACAAGTATTACAAGAAAAAAAGTTGTCTATTTTATTAAATAAGCTGCAATTCTCTTTCTTTTAATCCAAGATGTAAATGGCTGTCAACCAATCAAAGGTCGAGTGTAGTTTCTTATGTGTTTTAAAATATATGTCATCACCCAAGAGCTTTGAAGTTACGTTAACATTGTAAGTAGAGTAGGCATTTTTTTTTGTATCTAATGTAATGTTATTGCAATAAAAAAAAATTTAAAAAATAAAAAAACCAAGAGCTTTGAGAACAATTGTTCCCATAAGAAAAAAATGTTAGCAAAGAAAAAGGTGAGAGAGATGTCCTTTCAGGAGGTGATGCTGATGGATGAAGGACAATTCTTGTGTCCCTTACCAGTAGGCCTGATGGCTGGCTAGAACACTAGATGCAATGAATAAAGTTTTTGATTGATGGATTGGTTGGGTGATTGATTGATTGATTGATTGATTGATTGATTGATTGATTGATTGATTGATTGATTGATTCATTCATTCATTCATTCATTCATTGATTGATGGGTTGGTTGGTTGGTTGATTGATTGATTGATACTAGACCATGGGCACGCTAATTGTTCCACTAAATTCTGTAACTTATGTTTGATAATTACATTTTTACCCCGGCTGTAAGCATTTCACATTACAAAGTGATTGGTGCTAAGGTAGTAAGATCAAGGTCTGACTGCTACCAGGCAGGGCAACAAAAAGGGTCATCACTGTTGCTCTCCCAATGATCTACACTGTCTTTTACATACCGTAAGAGTGCAGACTACCAACTTCACTTTAACTGCCAAAACAACTTTATTAATGGAAACTTTATGTACATTTGACAAAGTCCTGAATTCTGTGGACTTTGCTATTTGGAACAAAATCATTCTCCAACTACAGTATTTGCTACATACATGTAGCTCCAAGGAAACTTCTCACAATTTGTTGCAATGTTGCAATACATATAACAGACTGAAGATATGCCATATTTCTAGGCCTACATACTTGCTGGAATGACAAAATTCAAGACTGCTCATGGCATTAAGACCCTCCATTGTAAATATGAGACTAATATACTTTTTGATTTTAGATGGCAAGAGAGAAACCCCAAAACAGTGATTTGTGACTCATCTCCAGGAATTCCAAGATTTTGAGATTTGATCAAAAGCGGTTTCCATACCTCACAATTTTCTATGTACAGTACATGAACCACAAAGCATCATTACTGATCTGTATAAATTACTCTATGTATATCTGTTTTTTGTTTGTTTGTTTGTTTTTTTTTACTCATCAACAGTCCTTGGTCGCTTATTCCCAGATTGGACATCATTTTCATTGGCTTGATTCTGCCGAGCTCTCTCAAAAAGTTTAAGCAACTGAGTGGCTTCCCTGAGCTGCATCCTTCTGTCCAATTCTTGTTGACATGCCTCCTGGCTGTGCTGGGCTTCAGCAAGACTTCTACCTAATGCTGTTGAAAACTGCTCTGTTTCAAAGTTGATCACGTCTTGGAGGCTTTCATCCGAAAATGAAATAAAAAATGCAGGATCATTTTTTATTCTTATCAAGAGATCAGATGAAATGTTTTCTGTTGTTTCCCCAGCATCTATACGGTCAAACTCCATGCTTTCGTTCATTTCTAAACTAGCCCCCAAACTACCAGAACCAGTTCTTCCTTGACTGGAGCTAAAACCTGTTGATTTGTCAAAAATAAGAAGAGATTTCTAAGAACATACAGTAATTTTCATGTTCCAAAAAAGAGGAGCTTGAGAAGAAGTGGGGAGCTCATGCACATGGTGCATACTCTTGTTACTTTGCATGCATCCTGGGGATCATGAGGGATTTTTGCAAGATGTTGAGATCATTTGATTTTTTTTTGTTTAACTAAGACCAGCTTTAATGTAACTATTGTCTATCATAGGGATTTTAGCATAATATTCTTCATTTTGGGATGGGCAGTTTCTAATCAATAAACTTGATCATAAGTTGTATACACTTGAGTTGTATCTAGTGGTTAGTTTTTTTTTTTTTTTTTTTTTTTTTTTTTTTTTTTTTTTTTTTTTTTTTTTTTTTTTTTTTTTTTTTTTTTTTTTTTTTTTTTTTTTTTTTTTTTTTTTTTTTTTTTTTTTT
>Ga0126339_10002843_pt1 | contig 12476 bp, 14 predicted proteins | sample OrbTmetagenome_2_FD_92532 | JGI IMG/M metagenome (GOLD analysis project Ga0126339, IMG submission 92532) | Coral microbial communities from Petempiche,Puerto Morelos, Mexico - Orbicella T R C metagenome | ecosystem: Host-associated > Invertebrates > Cnidaria > Coral | place: Petempiche,Puerto... | reverse complement strand
ACTGACTGACAGACAATTGACAGGCAGGGTCAAGCCGCACCAATCAGAAACTCCGTTCGTGGGCGAACGGAGTTTCCTAAAAGAACAATGACCTCGGGCAGGCGAGATTTTCTTCGCTCCACCTCTCCCCTATCCTTCCTGTTGCCTATCATTCACCCCCTTGGTAAAACTTTCTTTCTCTCCCCAGTCTTCCATTGCATGAAAAATTCAAGATGGCGGCTAAACTTTTATGATGTGAGCGCTCGCTCAAAAAAATCTTGCCTGCTCTGCAGGCTACTGTTTGCATAAACATCCTGTTCATCACTCCTTTGGTTCTCTCTGAAAAAGTGCTGTTTTTGACCACAACCCAACACCAGTCAATTGATTCCATCTGTTCAAAAACCAAATTAGCGAATGGACCTAAAAGGAAGTGTAAATTGTCAAAATTTACAACAGTTCAAGTTCGCCTCATGGGTGAAGGTTTCTCAGCTACAAAAACTACAGATTGAAAACCACCAATCACAGCCAACTAGCATGACCTTTTGAACTGCACATGAAGCAAACACCGATCAGCATCGCTTGTGATTGGCTCATTTTTTTGCTCTTAGATGCTCTGTCTCGCTGTGTCTGATCCTGTCTTCTCGATTCAACATCGCTTTTCTGTAAAATATCATTCATATCTATTCTTTGCTGATACATAAGCTGAAATAGAAAAAGAGCAATTTCAGTATTTGAAAACGGTAAAATTGAAGATTTGTCATGGAAGAAAAAGCCAGCTCATTGTTTCGTGTCAAGTCAAGACTAATCCATGCTGCGGTTTGGTGGTTATCTTTTGCGGTTTCATCTCGCATTTGATTGGTCGTGAGACAATAAACATTCCAGACATTTTCTCTGATGTTCACGGTTTTGCGGGAAAGACTGTAATTCTATGGAATTAATGGTTTGGTTTTTTTAATTAAAGTAAGGGTTGTTGAAAGGAAGTGTTGGCATGTGTTACATGTATATGAAGGCTTGGTAGAAATACAGTATGAAAAGATGTTTAGCCGTTCATTGTAAAGCTAATCCCAGTATTAAAAAGACTACATTGTAAAGGTAATCTCGGAAGGACAGAAGTGTACAGGAAGTTTTTGACATTTGAGATGGGTTAACCATTATATTTAAGAAATAGAAAATGTGTACCCTGTTTCTACCAAGTTATAGAAACAAGTCAAGTTTGGGAGAAAACAAGTTTGGGAGAACAATAAGTGCTGTGTGAATCAGAGCTGACAGGCAAGTGTTTCTTCAGCTTTTCAAAGTTCTCCCAAACTTCCACAAGTGTTTCTATAACTTGATAGAAACACAGACAACATATTTTCTATTTCTTTTGGAATTACATGCAGAAAATTCCACATTATAGAAAGGAAACAACTTGTTTACTTTGGTCATCAAAATATAAACCATCAAAACATAAATAAATTCAACAGCTCATGATAGTTCTTTGTTTCTATTAAGTTTTAGTATAAATCTACTTGTGCTTTAAATTATCACAATTACTTTTCTCTGATAGGTTACACTTCTCACTATCTATTCTGTTGTAGATAATGAGTAGCATGGTAGTTTGCAGTTCTTGACAAAATGACAGCAGTGTCTCTGCATTTTCAAAGTGTCTGTGAAGAGGATTTAGATATAGTTTTGATTGACTAGTAGATTTGTACTAAAACAACTGGATTATTTGCTCTCGATTTCTACATGTATGCATTATAGTAAACTCGGGCTGGCCCCCGTCAACTGTCATGCAATAGAAATCTCAAGCTCATAATCTAATTGAAGGCTTTCACGCAAAAAGGGTGTATATAGCATTTTGGGCTGATTTTTACTTTTTGCAGGATCGAGCTAGTTTTTGGCAGACTGACTTTTTTTGACATGAAAAGCATCATTGCGTAATTGCTTTTGTTGATTTGCACTTCGTTTTCGAGAAATAATGTATGCAAAAAACTCAGTTTTCCGAGCGGCATCTTTTGGAGCGAATCCTTCGAAGGTGGATTTCGACTCAACGCAAACTTAAATGGTTACTTTTAGCAGCTTCGACAGCATGGTTTTTTTTAAATAGATGTTTTTATTTTTTCAGAGAAGTAGAGAAATAGACCGTAAAATAATCGACCGACCTCATATCGAACCGGTGTCATGACAAAACAAACTCGAATCGGGCCTGTTCAGTGCCTTATTCACTTGCGCTAACAAAGCAGCAGTAAGAAAATAGCGTAATTATATGTATAATAAAACTAGTGGCAAATGCCACGTTTTGGTGACTTCATCGTTCAGCAAAACAATAGGTTTCTTTTGTTTTTCGTTCAACAAGAGATCTCGAAGAGATACCCTTGGAAAACTGAGTTTTTTTGCGTACGTTATTTCTCGAAAACGAACCACAAATCAACAAAAACAATTACGCAACGATGCTTTTCGTGTCAAAACAAGTCAGTCTGCCAAAAATTAGCTCAATCCTGCAAAAAAATAAAAATCAGCCCAAAATGCTATCTACCTTTACACCCTTTTTGCACGAAAGCAATTGTTTTGCTAAACGACGAAGTCACTGAAACGTGGCATTTGCCACTAGTTTTATTATACATATAATTACGCTATTTTCTTACTGCTGCTTTGTTAGCGCAAGTGAATAAGGCACTGAACAGACCCGATTCGAGTTTGTTTCAACTGTTAAAATAGAAACACAATTTTATACCAATCAGCAGGGATATTTTCTTTGGGCTGTTCATTTTTCTAATGATGAATGGCTTAGCTGCTACAAGTTCCCTGTAGCTCATTGGTAGAACATCCAACCATTTCATACAATTTCAACATATGCTGGAACAATTCTGTAGTTTGGTTTCCAACTAGCTTGTGGTACTAACTAATAAACATCTTCCTGAAGTGGCTGTTGTGGGTATATGTCAAATAAATACTATTTATTTTGGTAATCCATTAGTTTACGATTTTATTGTTCTTGTTTACTTTGGAATTGATTTATTTTTAGGTTTGTGTGTTGTCTTTATTTAGTTTGTCTTTGTTAACTTTGAGAGTTAACTCTCCATTGATTAGCTTTTATTACAAGTGGGCATACTAATGGAACAAGAGGTAAAGTTATTCCATTTTCATTTAGAAATGTTAATTTTTGTTGATTTTCCTGTTGCTTAGGGTGATCAAGTTGGTAAAGTTGTTGTCAAGCTAAGGTACAATCTCTGTTGTTTTTGTCTTGCCTTGTGAATAATGTTCTTGCAGTTTTAAACTTGAACTATATAAACCGACTTTGAGATAAGCGAAGGGAGGAGCAAACAAGTGAGTTAAGAAGCTTGAAAGTAAAGAATTAACTCGAGTAATTTGGAGTATTGGTCACACATATACCCGTGTATTAGTATACAATAGGAGTAAGGATACATGCAAAAACGGAGCTTTGCATTCAAAGTTGTATGAAAGACTACTGCAGCATTCACAGGGCAAAACTGAGAAAAGGTGTACAGCTGCCGTTGCTATGTTTGGTCTGCGGAGTGGGAGATAAAATAAGTCTCAGATGTGCACTTGTTGGGGTATTGCATGTTATACATGCACGAAAGCGACGGTTTGAAGAGAGCGTTTTCCAATGAGTTTCAGCGTTTGGCTGCAATAAAAATTTCCATTTAAAGAGTTGTGCCTTTTTTATCAGACAGCATATATGATGACTGCTTTGCGATATAACAGCTATGTGCTTCAAATGTATTATGCTCCAATTTGAGAAGATGTGAAATGGCACCTTCACAACCATTACAACCTAATCGACCGTTTAATCTTGGTATCACAGTTCCGCGTCTGGTTGCATGGCCAGGTGAACCATGGGTCGATTTTGTAAACATTGCCAAAGATGAGTTTGAAGTCGATTGTGCCAGTACGGTTTTCTCTACATGGAGGGTACAAGAGGCAGAACTGCTTGGCGGCAACAAAATTGTCTCAGATGCTCATATGGTGGACGAACAAGTGGCAAGGCTGCTTGGCAGCATTCCATGAGGCGAGTTTAACCTGAGACTCGCTTTTAGCGAAGAACGGGTCAAAAAGAGTGGTTCGTAAAAGAAAAGATGGACCCAATCAGAGAAGACATGGGAAGGGGACAGGGAATTTTGACCATAACGAGAGGAACCAGGCCAGGGGCATTGGCAGGGATCGAGCAGGTCTATTACCAAAACGGTTATCCTGTGACAGCAGTTGTGTATGGGTTGTTCCCAATCAGAGAACCAGATCAGACCATCGTTGCACCTATGAGAGTTGGCAGGCTTAACTATGTATTGCAGAGAGTGATAGAACATTTTGAAAGCACTTTGAGGGTCCAAGGCCTAACAGACGTAAGGCACCAGAAGATGTAAGAGTGGGAGGCAAGAGTCCACGAACGTGGAGCCACAGTGGACAATGTTGCTGATCGAAAAAAGATCCTCACAAGAGCAATTATCTTGAAGGATATTGCCAGCCGGGACATCTATAACAGCGGGAAATACCAGTTTGGGGGTAATGGTGTAAGAGGCAAAGTTGAGCTCATTTACCACAACGGCCATGCCTGGTCCAAAGATATCCACTTTCCAGAGGCAAGGCAGGTCTGGATATATCAGGATAACCAAGGACAATCCGATGATGGTTTGGCTGCTTGTAGGTGAAGGGAGACAGCTAAATATGACCCAGTTTGTGCTGGAAGATGGCCGAGTTTTTAGGATGCGAGAAGTCCATGAGCACTTGATAGAGGTATGTTGTCAGTTGGGCGATGACTCACTTGGTTTTCAGAGAGAACCATGTGGCCATCATTAAAGCCAAAGAAAACAACAGCTGGAAGCTGACCCTGACAAGCCCACTGGATGACGTGCAAAGAGCATGCATGGAGTACGAGCATGGCAGGCTCTGGAACTTAGGCTACAATGTGAGAGACGTGGTAAGCATCAAAATGGAGTCATTTTACCCCATCAGTTTTAAGGTAGAAGGTGAAGCCAAACCCCATTTGAGAAGATTCGCTCACCTGATGCACAGATTGGTCAGGGTGTCAATCAATCACGCATTGCCAGCAGACAAGCACTGCATTCGCCGAGGTCCAAGAATGGAAGTTCGAAGAAAAAATCCACCCAGTGTTCCAATCGTGGTATGGGAAGAATTTTGCTGACAAAGGTTGGGTCCCAATATCTCTGCTGTTTTTCTTGACAGAGTCGTGTATTCCAGAAAGGCTCAAAGTAGGTGAAGTCATCACAACTTTGGCAAACAAACAAGTGTGGCTCCCTGAAAGTCGCAATCAAGGTTATAGCATAATAGGCAAGTTCATGTAGGGAAGCAAGGCTGATGGGAAGAGGTTGGCACGGAGACTTGTGACAGACCTAGGAGAGCTGGACTTTCTGGTAAGACACCCACAAAAGCGGGACATTGGTCCGTGCTCCTCAAAGGTGCCAATTGGGACACATCTTGACATACTACAACACCTCCCAGCCACAGGACCCTCACCTGAGGGCTTCAATGTTAGGGTTCGCACACATTAACCCTTTCACTACGATACTTTCACCAAAAAATGCTGTTTTTAACCGTTAAATCAGTTGTTTGGCTCCAGTGACGCTTAATGGGCCCATGTTTTGCTGAAAAGCTATTATTTTACCAAAAAGATAGATTTCCCGAAGATTAGGTACAAAAATATGCAATATTTCAATTTGGTGCATGTGCATAAGCCAAAATTTGGACTTTTTATGGCAATTACCCATTCCAAAATTTTTCCTTGCCCCTTTCCTTTCCTTTTTCTTGGCCCTTTTACTCTCGCTACCTTTTGCGTTACATATTCTTTCTGGCTGCCGTAAAAAGGTGTGTTAATTATGGGCAAAGCCTAGAAATGGGACCTTGATCAATTATAGGTATAGTGGGCCATTTTACCACCATTTTTGCACCAAAATTGAACGTTCTTTTTCAATTTGCTGTCAGAATGCCTTCAATATCCAAAACCGACCATTGTGTGGATAGATCTACCCTAGCTCTACTATCTGCTTATCAAGAATATCTGGTGACATTTAAATTGATGTGGTCACAAGTGGTACAAAGAGCACGACCACTCAGAACGTGTATATATGTCCTTGGGGGTCAAAGGGTTAATGTGATTTCAGTGTTGGAGAGGTTTGAGCTTGACAGAGTTGTCCAAGTGGGGACAGAAAGTTTATACATTCAGAAAAGAGCTCTGCACAAACTAGAAGGAGTGGACGCATACATACCAATGTTAAGCAACGACGAAATATGGGAAGAGATATTTGAAGTGTTGTTTGAGGGAAAGGAAACGAGTCAAAAGGATGTAGGACTGGCCCGGTGGCATCACAGGGGAGAGTGGTTGTACCTGCCCAACCAGCGAGCTGAGTATTATTCCAAGCCGGAGCACATCAAACAAGCCAAACCGCTGATCCAATCAACCAGGCTGCATTATGATGATCCACTGACAAGGCACCAACTGAGCTATCTCAATGGCCCCTGAGGCAGAGGGTAAACCACAAGAGCAAAAGATCTCTTCCAGGTGAGAGATCCCCTGATGTTGACCCCAACCCACCGTCTTGCCAAAGAGATGCAGGCCAGGGGGGTGAAAGGGCAGACATACCTCAGCTTCTTTCAGTGGAGTGGCAAATAAGACTGGACTCCAGAACAGATGGGGCAGACGTTTATCCCATGTGTTATGATCTGGGACAAGGTCTGCACGGTGCCCCGGCATATTCTTGAGTCTTTTCTTGACTGGCCTGTTGGTCATGGTGTTCAGGTTATCTGCTGCGGTGATCAAGGCCAGGCACCGCCATTTGCAGGCATCATGCTGCTCAGCTGGGTCTGGAAAGGGCAGACTATTACAGAGGTCGAGGTCAATAACAGGGCGAAAGATGATGAGTTAAAAGACTTGAAGAGGCGCATCTGCCTCCAGTCTGTCAAGGTCCAATCTCAGGAAATGGGCAAGGCTCTGCAGAGATGCCTAGGATGGGATAGGTTTATTGAAGCTTGGAAGCCAAGCAACCTCATCTTGACAAGCTGACAGAAGGTGTGCAACAGGGCACAGGCTTTGTTGCTCAAAAAGCACAAAAAAGATTTTCCAGATACCAAGGTGCTTCTTTTTCACCACCTCAAGGGCTGTTCGGAAACAGAACATTACGGTTCCTATCCCAGGTACACAGTGTAAATAAAAGCTTGTCCTTAACGATGTAGTAAATGTTGAGTTTGAGAATGCCGAGAGGGCGGTCAGAATTGATGACTGGTGGCTAGGCTTTTCAATGATGGTCCACTTGAGCCAGGACCTCACCTTCTCAAACTCATTAATAATTCATGAGGTCAACTACCAACCACAAGATTTATACCACATCACGTGCATGTGTTTGGATACCCAATGAAAAACAGTATACCACTCTCCAGTGAGAGTGGTATATACCACTAAAATATGCCCAATGACAACTGGCACAAAATCAATGAATATTTATTACTCAGAAATAACCTTTCTTTTACAATGTGTCTCCTTTTGTTTTCAAAGTCACACCCATTCGCGTTGCTTCCTTCATTTCTGCATCCAAAACACACTGCAATGTCACAAACCTAAGAAAGCGAAAGAAAAAAACGTAGTAGTAAAAACAATAACACACACAAGTAGTTTACACGAACCAAATTTTATCCCCAAAAAATGTAATTTACCTTCGGTCGGACATGTCCAAAGGGTTCAATGCAGCACTTCCATTTACATCAGAAAGGTGGCACTTCAGTCCGCAAATAATTGAGTACAACAAACGGGAAGGATAACGTTCCCCAGAAGAATTGTTTACTTTGTGAATGAACTTCGATATCCAGTGGTTGAGACATATCTGTAATGGCCGTTTCCAAAGTTTGCACTCCTCCAAAGTCTTTCGTGGTAAAAAGACCGCCGGGTTCCAAAGTAGAGGACTTCACTAATCGATTCGGTTTCCATTCCTCGAAAACCTTACACGACCATTTGGTTTTATAAGCTTTTGATTTCGGTACTACATTATCAACACTTTTCGTCTCATCCTCCACACTTTTCGGCTACCGAAATCTCTCGAACGACTTTGTTGCGATATACATCCTGAATGAACAACAACTTGTAAATGCTGGCAACCCCAGTAACTTTCACATCTCAGAATAAATTAAATCGCACCATAAATGCAAGTTAGTTACGCCAGTAAAAAACATCATTGATATTGAAATTGTCGAGGAAGGAATGTTAGACAGCAAACCTCATTCTAATTCTAATTCTAGTCTGTTTATTATTTCTTTAAGAGTGATCATGAGAAGTTATTTCCAAAACTTGTGCTTCGTGTTTCATCGGGGTATCCAAACACCTCGAAACAATAAAAGCACTCGACCTACGGCCTCCTGCTTTCATTTTTTTCTCGGTGTTTGGATACCCTGATGAACCACTTGCTCTCGGTTTGGAAATAGTACATCTATAACCCACAAAAGGTCTGGATTATGGACGACTATCTCCAGTGTTCCAACCACGCTTACCTCGCAGTGTTGCGTGCGGAAAATATGCAGCAGCTCAAATGGGTCATTTGTCCACCAGAGGAGGGTTCCAAGGAGAAAAAACCCATGAGCGAGTAGCGGCTGTGGCAAATAATTGCAAAAAAACTGGTTGGCCACAAGTGCCAAGATGAAACCAAATGGTACCACGGGTTTAACATGAAAGTAAACTACATATTGCAGCTCAAAGAGCTGCAAAGAAATAAATGCATTGGGTGTGGTGTAGAGATGCTCTGGGAGTATGTGCCAAAAGACATGCAGCAGTTTGATGGATTGGCTTGACAATAGCAAGGCCCACTGCAAGGGAAATGTGTGACTGACCTGTCTGGAGTGCAACCGGAGAAGAGGAGTAGCGGCTCTTGTTACAGAACAACTACAGCAGGCAGAACCTGTGTATTTGGTGGGACAACCAACAGTTCTTTGCAGACAAAACCCCGTTTCGGGCTTGTCTGGCTTAGTTACAATTCTTTCAAGCTTCTAGACTTTCAAAGACCAGATTGAATCTGTAGCTCTTTTATTCCCACCTTCAAGTTCGCCAGGCTGGTAGAGATAGTGAACATTCATGTTGGAGGGGAGCTTTTCTTCATTCACACCAGCAGGCCTTAAGTAGGGAGTGGAAAGTTTTGCTGAAACACCCTTCTCTTTGATTGCGACAGCTGTTTTTTTCTGATAAGACTGGTCAGTTCATTGTGCAGAGCGCTAACAACATCAGGAAACCTTTTGACCCATGCAGTTGACTACTGGCCAGAAGACAGGAGCATTTCCACAGCATACTGATGACCAAACAAGCGCTCAGCCAGTGTGCAGTTGAAACGTTCAGCACTAGCTTGGTCTCTGTGAATTTTAGTATGCCCACGGTGAATAATTTTTTTGTGGTTTTCTATCTCTTTGGTCATATTTCCCATAAACTTGTGCTTGGGGTTGACTTGAAGCAGCAGGGCCACTTCAAAGGGCATTGCTTGTAAATCAACTGAAAAGCTTTTGCAACTTCAGTAGAATCTTTAGAGGTCAGAGGCTCAGTTTCTGTGTACCAGCTAGCCATGTCGACAACGGTCAGCGTACATTTTGTAAACCTTGCGATCACGTAGCAGCTTGGCGTGTGGCAGAAAAAGAAGGTCTGCTTGGTGGACCAGGTTGGGTGTTGATACATGAAATTTTGGGCAAGGAATGTAGCGAGGTGCAGGAGGTAGATCTGCCAAAAAGCTTGTCTGATTAACCAATGCTTGGCAGTTTCTTTTGGGACTTTCGCAGCCTCCACTAATTTTTTAATTGCAGCAATGCCTTTGGGGCTGTAGTAGACTTTTGTGAGCTGGGAGTCCATTCAAGGCATGTATGGTAACAATCCCAAAAGTTCAAAGAAAATGAAAAGCTGCATAGCCAAGAGCGAGCGTGCTGCCGTCCATAAAAAGCAACTCGATTTGTTTCTTCTTCTCACTGGGTTGATAAAAATAAGAGGTTCTTTTGATGGTGTCATTGGTTTGTCAGGGTGTGTTTGGTTGTAGAGTTAGAAAGCGTAATCAGTATCTGTGGAGTTCTGCCTTGTCTGTTCTTTGATCTCTGTGTTGGTGGCGATCCAATCAACAAGTTTAGCGCGGTCGTGCATGTATTTGGCGTAAGCGGCTTGGTAAACTTCAAGGGCTTTGTCATGCCACTCTTTCTCTTCCAATGTTGCCTTTCCATTGCTGGACAAATAGGGAGTGAAATAATTGCTGTCGATGAAAGAAGCGGCATTAACAATTGCACCTCCGATCATGATTGTGATACTAGCCAACTGCACATATAGCAATATGTTTAATTTTTTAACTGGTTGGGAGAATCTTTTGGTCTTCAAGGTACTGTTTCAGTGTGATGCTGCCAGCCATGACAGCAGTGAACTTTGCATCGTTCATTACATTTCTGCTGGGGTCAGAGGTGAAGTTCTTTTTCACCACCTTTTTTCTAACCCAGCCGATGCTGGTGGGTAAGACAGTCAGAGTGATCATGAGCTTGTTGTCAGCCATGCTAGCATAATGCTGAAAATTTTTAATTAATATGTAAATTGTCGCCGTCAGCGGCTGTGAATGGCGCAGAAATGAGACGGCAGACCGTTTTGAAAACCTTTTCATTGAAGTTAGTCCACATCAGCCCTATCCCAAAAATAGCAGCAGTGCTAATGAAAACCTCTAGATCATCAACTTCTGGTTTCCTTCAAAGAATGGGCATTGTTGTTGTATGTAAATGAGGGAAAGTTTTATTTATTTTCCATTCCGTAGAGCGGATGCCTTTTCTTGATTGTGGTACATCCTTCTTGTCCTTCAGACGGGGACAAGGCCCGTTTGTAGGGTGGTTGCGCAGGTTTGCTGAAAACAGCAGAAGCTGTGCTTTTTATCTCTTCAAGTTTGTAATAAAGCCCAATCAGTGAAATGACAATGCTGGCAACAGTTAGCCATTGAGTTTATGTTGAGAATGTTTTTAGCAGTGTGTGTGTGTCTGCGCCAACATCATTAACGTCCTCCTCCTTCTCGTCCTCCGGACAGGGATGGGCTGGAGTTTCTTTTGCCTTGTTATTTGAGATTATGACAGCAGCTTCAGCAGCTGCTTTTTTCTGTGCTTCGCAGGCCAGTCTTTTTTTTTCAGCGATGGCTTTGCCTGCAGCCACTCACTTTGGGTTTTTCGCCGGTTTCGTGGTTGGAGTTTCAGAAGTCACTTGTTGTGTCACGTCCTGAGGAGGAACTGGTCCGCCAGGTGTAGGTTGCGTGGTGTACATTTCTTATAATGAGTGAATAAAAAAATATTTAATTGGGGTTGTTCAGCAATTACTAAAAAAAAGTTGACTAATTATTCAGCAGTTGTTGAGGATTGCACAAGAACTGGCACTTCATCAAAACCATCAAGTAGATAGCCGTCTGCATCACAAGAAGGGGGTGTCACTGGACACGGACTGAAATCGATATGTTTTGTTGAAAACCGTGAGCAGCCATCCACATTTCAACGCAAGGTTTCCCGCGAAGGCAATCAACTCTTTGTTAATGATGTAATCTTTTCTGAGATCATTCTGCAGAGCTTCGACGATTTTAATCGGCACAAACATACCAACCGCTCTGGTGTACAATGACAGAAAGCTGTCAACAAAGGTTTCAGTGGTGTTGGCATCCACAAAGGTCTTGTACCTTTTGTAATACTTTATAACATTTTTTGTCAATCAAGCGCTTCACCTGTAGGTGTGTCACCTGCATGTCCACAGCTTCTTTGGCTTTACCTGTGGAAACAAGTATTACAAGCTGTTCACGGAGGGCTAGAATGTCAGTCACAATACTACTGGCCGGTGTACTTGTCAGCTCTGCTCCTAGAACGCTGGCTAATTCTGCCAAATTATCTGGTGATAACTTGTTCTCCTTGCATGATATATTATTCTGAAAACAGTTTTTCAATTCATAACCAATTTAATCCTGTAATGGGCGCGAAGAGAGAACAAAAGATAAGAGAACTTCACCAGCACATTCTTCAAAGATGGCCTTCATGGTCTTGGCCGACAGTGTGTAAAACAAAACAACTGCTGCTACATTCTCTCAAAAAGGCTTCACAATGTTGGAGAGCTGCTGGGTCAGCACCCACACGCCGATGCCTGTATGGCGAGCTGAAAAGCCTAGCTTGACAAGCTCACCTGTCCTCCCTTTCACGTCTTTATTTATTTATTTATTTATTTATTTATTTATTTATTTATTTATTTACTACAGAAATACAAGTGACTATGATTAACTATATTTTAAGTATTTGAGAGGTGCTGCTAATACTGAGGAATTACCCCACATACATTTGTTATCTTGAGAAAACTTACTAGTAAACCTAGTCCTTCACTTCTGGTCTGAGACAGGGTATACAATTGAACTCTTGATAATCTGGCATGGGGTAACAAATTTTCAGATATTTCATCTGGAGGTATTTGTCTTACACCAGTCAAAGGTAAAACTTAGACGAGTGTAATCATAAGATGCCATGGTATAGTTCTT
>Ga0126339_10002842_pt1 | contig 12477 bp, 5 predicted proteins | sample OrbTmetagenome_2_FD_92532 | JGI IMG/M metagenome (GOLD analysis project Ga0126339, IMG submission 92532) | Coral microbial communities from Petempiche,Puerto Morelos, Mexico - Orbicella T R C metagenome | ecosystem: Host-associated > Invertebrates > Cnidaria > Coral | place: Petempiche,Puerto... | reverse complement strand
TGGTTGGTTGCATCTTGGTTATGCCTCAATGTGACTGCGCGATGCAGTTATGACTACAGATATGCTAAGTCATTATTTGGCTGTCTGACTGCGCGAAGCGGTCCTTGCTCACCATAGAGTCCCCAGTAGCTCAGTGGTTAGAACATCCGGCTAGGTCACAGAGGGTCGTGGGTTCAAATCCCATCTGAAACTGGGATTTTTTTCCGAGTTGATGCTATTTCTACATTTAATATTCCGAATTGAGATGAACATGTAAAGGAAATTTGCGCCCAAAGTGTTTCGACGCAAAGGTTATTTTATAAAAAAAGGGGAGTCACCGCGCTCGTTTTCGATGCGGTTTTAGAAACTTTTATTATTTTAACACAATTTTAGCCATTAACATCAGCAATTGGATCGGATAAACGTACTCAATTCAACACAACTAAGGACGTCTATTAAGTAAACGTTTGCAGCTGATGTTGCCTCTTGAGTTAGAAAAGGAAAAGAAAGAACACACATTAGCCTTACCCGTCGACACGTGAAGGAAACTTCGGTCACACACGCGCGAGAGCAGAAAAGATGAAATACTGATTTCTAACTTCTCACGTCGAGAATTTTTCTTTTTTTCAATTCAAGATTAAGCAAATTGTGGGAAAGGTTTTAAGAGTGACTTTGACCCGCTCCGCATTTTCTTTTCAACTATGTGAAATAAAATAGTCGTCAGTGTTGTAACTGTGGTAGAACACGGTCTCTTCTGTAAAAAAAAATTCAGTTATTACATCGTACACAAAATGACAAACTGTCCTTATCGAGCAGGGCATTGACACAACAAATAAAAATATTGCGGTTTTGCGAAAGGTTGTCATACAAAAACATGAAAGCACACTTGACAATGCCGGCATTTCAGCACGACAGAAGAAAACACCTTTTAAAAAGGTTGTTCGTTGTTGCCTTGCTTTACGTTGAAATATATTGAGCTTCGATGAACCAGCGTTAATCTAAAACTACCTTTCGCCATTGTCGCGAACGTACCCATGACTTGCAGCATCCATATCTAATGTTCGGAGTCAAGTTCCCACCAGAACTTAAACGTTTTCCATACGTGCTGTTCAAAAAGCACTATAAAAGATTCTTATTGACCACTCAAAACTGACCATAGTTTAACTGTTAACTATATAAGATACTACTGTACAATATTCAGGACATTGTTTTCCTTTATTTTAGCTTGCATTTATGTATGTCTTTCTTCTTTTATGATAATAATATCGTCTTTAATGTAAATATCAATTTAAATTAACTTAGCATGCGGCCAGCGTACGCCAACTTATATCTACATGACAGTGACCAACTCGAAAGCTCATTGGCTACTTTGGTCTCTGTACACAATTAAATATTGTTTCTTCTAGTTAATTTCTATCTGTATTTATTTTTCCTATATCATTGTAAACCATCTTATGTTAAGTTGTTTTTCTGTAAATAGTGTGCGATAATAAAAAACTAAACTGGAAAACTGTAGAAATAAGTTTACCATGAACTAAAATAGCGTTTCCGCTGACCGCATGTGGTAAAAATAGATGAATACATATAAGTTGTCACTCAATACGCTTAACTATAAAAGTGAAATGCCACGGCCAAGACTTGTTGAAAGTGTTAAAAGCTGCATGAGTTCGCCTGATAGTTTACAGGTATAACACAGTTATACATATAAAAATAAAATCAATTTGAGTGTATTGTGACAGGACCTAAGTAAATATTTTCTTGGAATAAAGTAATTTTGATAAGTTAAGGGTTATGACAATCACTTTTATCACAAACTCTACCTCGCTTTTAAAGGTGATCACTTCTAATTTTTATGTTTTGTTCTTAAATGAATAAAGTCTTAACTGTCAGCTGAGGAATGACGTGGTTTTGGTCTTAATAATAACTGAGGAATCACTGCAGAAACTTTGACTGAAGCCTGATTCCAGCAAGCCATCCAAACCCTCTACATAACAAATAGAACTTTACATGGCCGCTTGTCGCTTAGTAACACAAATGTGATCTTCCCTGGGTTACTATCAGCAAAAAAGTATAAGTATTTCTTTCATCTCCAAGCCGTCAGATAACATTTTCTTTTTGTCTGCTAACGAAAAAATCTGTTTAATTGTGATGCCTATGATTGTTTCACGAAAACTCATTTCCGCATCAAAGAGTTTACACCAGGCTTGGTTTGGAAAATGGAGGTAAAGAGACAAACTCTGAAATGATCTAAAAAAATTGACAAAGGTGGTCTTACACTGTGCTAGACCATCGCAGATCACTCCCTTGCAATTTGTTAGGTTTTCCCAACAATTCGCAGTACCAATTTATTCTCCTGGATGGAGACAGGCACTGTGAAAGTTTAGTGTCTTGCCCAAGAACACAGTGTCCCCGGCCAGGGCTCGAGCCCGGACCGCTAGAGAGCTCGATCAGGGGACGAGGCACTAACCATGAGGCCACCGCCCCTCCACCGCTTCCCAAAAAGATATGAACCAATGGCTTCAAGTTGATCTTGGTAAAATCACGCCTGTGACACACGTGGCTACACGTACACAGGGAAGGAATACCTGGTCTCCTGCACAGATTGTAACGAAGTACAAGTTACAATTTAGCGACGATGGAGCATCATTCTTGTTTTACGAAAGAAAAGGAGAGTCTACAGACGCGGTAAATAGAAATATTATTACAAGATATCCTTTCATGATATTTATGTTTTTTGCTGGATGGGAGGTCCGTATAGTCAAAAATTGTGACCTCGGTCACAGTTTTTCAGACCCACCCTAAGCCCGTAAATAACTTATTTGTTTTTAATTCTCTCTCTCTCAAGTCACTTTTATTCAAACACATAAAAGCCTTAACGTGACCTTGGGCAGATGTAGGAAAATTCGGACCGCGCTACGAATTTAATTGGAGGATTTGACACTGGGACTAAATTCTTGGAAGAAAAGAAATTATTTCAGTTATCTACAACAAGACAACAGTGAGTTCTTGTCAAACTTACAAGTGTGCCAGATAGTTTAAGACACACGAATTTTATCCCAGACATTAATTACAATATTAACAAGAAACCTCTCCTTTATTTATTTGATGACATACTTGGCCAAATTGACTCAAAGACGGTCAGCAAAAGCAGCAATTTCCTCATATTAAGACGTGGGTGGTAAAACTCAACAGTACATAAGTTGCAACAGCTTTAATCGGCGCGGCCGGAAGTAACCAAGTTGTTTAACGATCGAATATTTTAAACTTTGTTCCTAGCTTAAAACATACCTTGCAAAATTTATGTACAGAAACAAACGGCACTTAAAAGACATCTTTGTGTCTCCTCACCGCTATGTATATTTTTAGGTGTTCGAAGGCAATACCGATCACGACACCGTTGTCTATCACCATCTACATCCACAAATCACGGCACGTTTCTTACGGATAAAGTCAACAGCATGGCAAAATAATATCTCTTTGAGGATGGAACTCTACACGTATTGAGCTATATTAATTAATTAATTAATTAATTAATCAATTAATAAAAGAAGCTCCATTAATGAAATTTAGATCAGGTAAACGTACTTAATTCAACACAAGTCTATTAAGTGAACTTTTGCAGCTGATATCTTCCTTGAGGTAGAAAAGTCCTTGAAAACGAATACATATTGACCTATCCCGTCCACACTCAGTCGAGGAAATCTTCGCTCACATGCACGAGAGCACTGAGAAAAGCCGAGATATTTGTAACTTCTAACGGAAAGATTTCCTCTGTTTTGTTTGTTTGTTGTTTTGTTAGTTTTGTTGTTGTTGTAGTTGTTAAAACGAAGGAATCCGGAAAAGGAAGTGAAGTGGGGTCACTGGCAACTTAAGAGAGTTAAATTGCAGGCGAAGAAAGCGCAACGGGTGCCAAGCCCTAATCTTGCATTTTTTTTTTCCCTCAGCTCGCGCGCTTGGACGTGGCGTAAATTACGTACGCAGTAACAATGGGCGCTATGGTCTTTAAAATGCAACGTTTTTCAGCTTAAAACAAATTTTGGGAAAGGGGTCAAGACTCACATTTCTCTCATTTGACGAACTCATCACAAAGACAACATCAAAATTACTTTTACGTTTTATTACCGCCTTAATACTGCCATTCCCACTGTTAATTCAACCTTTGTTCCACTCCAGGACCTCCCATATATATTAGCAAGAACCACTAATTCTTTTCTTCTTAACAAAGAAATAAATCCGCCTACATGAGAGAATCTTAAATTATGATTTCACCAAATAATATTTACAATTTGTATAGCTTCTCTTCTTCATAACCAAAGATTAGAAAAATTATTGTACTGGAAAGCAATTAAAGTTGCCTTCCTGTATAACTATACTCACCATGCTTAATTACCAACTTAATCAATTAAGCCTTTTTCGAGCTTTTTGTTCAAAACTGAAAACAGGCAAACAACCACCTGCTGCTGCAGAACTGAGTCCAGCGCTTTTTAATTTTGCCTAAAAGTTACCAGCTGATGGCTCCTAAGATGTAAATAAGTTATCAGTTTGATGGAATGCGCCATCCTCGCTGAATATCATAACAACATCAAAAACAAGCGAGCACTTTATGTCATTCTCCTTCTCGCGATCGCCAAATATCCAAATCTTTTGTTTTATTTGTGATTGACTACAAAGTTCTCACAATGTGTGGTGAAGAGAAACAAAAGCCATTAGGATCCTAACACGCCACAGTCAGTTTAGCAACAGCTGGACGAAAACGCTTCAACTGGTTTGAAATTCTAATCGTGTAAACACAGTAGCAAACCTCGGTAAACGGCGGCAAAATCAAAAGGAAGCCAACTTAGGTTTGTCGACAGTTGAACGCCTCATCCGGCATGGTTTAGCTCAGTAACCGACAGTAACCGAGGAAAAGCAGATGTTGTCGCGATATCTCGGCAGCAAGTGTTCACGCGTGCAGCGCGTAAAGAAGAGAAAAATAGACAAAGATTCCTCCTAATGTAAGTAGGTTTCAAGTCAACGGGCTAAAAAAGCTAAATAAACTCATGTTTAGGTAAAGAATTCCCGGATTACTGTTTCCCACTCATCGTCAAGTGCCGTAAGCGTTTCCTTTCTGTTAGAAACACAGTAGTTCAGTAGCAGTGTACAGGCAGGCGCAACTAGAAGAAGACCTACCTCAAATAGAGAGAGAAAAATCATAATTGAGGTCTATGGAGAAGAAAAGCAATTGTTAGAATTTAAAGAGGCCCCGAATAAGAGGAAGTACCGGTAAACATTTACGTAGCCCGGGCTCCGTGGCAGACGCCGTTTCAGGTTATTTGCGGGAAGAGGCTCAGCGAGCTATCAAATTTTTTTTTCTACTATTCATCTACAAAGCTTTACATTTAAGGAGAATTTAGCTGGACATCACCGCAAGCAAACTGACAACGATCTGCGTTCGGCATTGGGGTAAAGTCAAATTTTATAATTTTCCAATAGTTTCTGAGCACTTGGTTTCCGAGAAAACCTCAAACCGTCCGTTGTATGCGGCCTACTTTACTTAATTAGTTTCGTGTAAACAGTTTCTCTAATAACTGCGGTTTAGTTACGAAACCTCGGTAAGCAGTAACCGTAGCAAACCTTTCTCGTGAAAACACGGCATAAGTCACTCAATATGTTTAAGTGTAAGAGTGAATCGCTACAACCAAGACTCAAAGTTTCACGAGCTGCGTGAGCTCACCTGTAACTTTTCATGTATTACACGTTTGAAAATAAAAAGAATTTGAGCAAATCGATTTGAGTTTATTGCGACAGAAGCTAAGTTAATTAACTTTTTCTTGGAAAAAAAAAAAAAAGAATTTTCACAAGTTAAGCGTCATGACGTTTATCACAAACTCAGCCTCAGTTTTAGAGGTGACCACCTCCGCGTTTTTTTTAATGAATAGAAACTTTCAAACTTTAATCATTATCTATTTAGTAAGCAGTCCAAAGAAAATACGCGCGCTGATTGGTTAAAAATCGTGTTTCTATTAAACAATTAGATTGTTAGGTCGAGATTTCTATCGCTTGATAGTTGACGAAGGCGCAGTCCGAGTCAACTATCGGTCGATAGAAATCGAGAGAGAATAATCTAATTGTTTTAGTATAAATCTACTAGTCGTTCAAAACTTAATCTAGATCGTCTTTACAGACACTTCGAAAACGCCAAGAAGCCGCCTACATTTTGTTAACAAGGGCACACTGCTACGCTACTCACTATCTATCACAGAATAGATAGTAAGTAGCGTAGCCAATCAGCGAACGGCATTCGTGATAGAACGCCAGCAGATTTATACTAAAACTCAATAGAATCACAGAACTAGCACGAGCTGTTGACGTAATGATGGCGCGAGCAAAGAGAATTAACATTTTGATAATCAAAGTTAACAAGTTGTTTTCCTTTTTTTCGTCGCGGTGTTTTCTAAAAGAAATACAAAAACTGTTCTCGGTGTTTCTATCGAGTTATAGAAACACTCGCGAAAGTTTGGGAGAACACAAAAAAGGTCGTGCAAGCATTCGCTTGCGGCTCGTGTTCCCACAACATTTCTCGTTCTCCCAAACTTCCACTCGTGTTTCTATAACTCGATAGAAACACGGTACATGTTTTCTATTTCTTAAATAAAAGACCTATATGGAATTCAACTGATAGCTGAGAGTTTAACAAAGTCTTAAGCTAAGAAATAACACGCTTTTTAACTCATGGCTGAGAAATGGACCGTAATTTGAAGTGAAGATTCCAGCAAGCCATCTGAACCCTCTACATAATAAGCAGGATATTACATGGCCATTGGCCACTTAGTAACGCGATTTTCATCTTCTCTTTAATAGCTCACTCTTTAAAACACTATCAGCGAGAATTTTTTTTGCTATCTCCAAGTTGTTATGTATACTCTCTTTTTATCTAACGCAAACTTCCGTTTAATTTGAATGAAAATGATTGTCTAACCAAAACTCATTTCCATATCAAAGGTTTTGCCACAGGCCTCGTTTAGAAAATGAATGGAAATAGGAACTATGAAATGACCTACCGAATGTGACTTAAATGCCATTTGCGGATTGTTTGATTGACATGTCGATCGATTTGTTCTTTGGGCGATTTGGTTTTACTTTATAGAGCAGCAACGATACATAAATAATGTATATTCAATTAAAGAACACATTTCTCGTTGACACGGTATTTCTGCTGAAGAGAAATGTTTCATTTTTTATTTACGGTTTTTCTTCTCCCTTTTCCATGTGTTACAGGCCAGCACGACCAACTTTTGATTCAAGGTGATCCTAGTTTGAAACGATCTAGTTTTCAAGACGGGGTGTCGTACGCAAATTTTGTAGTTCACAAGTTTCAGCATCTTCAAGGATCCATCTTAGACTCTTCTTGTGAAGTAGTTCAAGATGGCGAGTGTGCTTTCACATGTGTTGATAATGCGCCCTGCGTTTCGTTCAACATTGCTTTGTCACCAAACGAAAATGGAAAGCTTCGCTGCGAGCTGCTAAGTGAAGACATGTTCAGTAGTCCCGACAAACTGACCGATTCGCAGCAGTTTCATCATTACAGCATTAAGGTAAGTGACAATTTGAAATCCAGCTAAATATAACATGTAGCCAATATTGCGTATAGTTATTTTACGAGCAATATTATGTATTAAGGTGGATTTTCTCTTTGTAAAGAAAAGGAGAGAAATAAAAGTGGTAGAATAATTAATTTATGATATATGTTGAAAAAACGAGTTCCGCCGTCCAGTCATGGTGTAATGTTTACAGAAACGAATTAAATGCAAGTTTTCTTTTGGCGTTTCGTTTTTGAAACTCAGCAGAACGAAGAAGATCTTGGTATGCTATCGGAAGAAAATGTCAAATTAATACGCTTCTATAAACAGGTGATCCACGCGCCTATACTCAGGACCTTTGGTTTTTACTTAAATTTCTAACAGACGTTATTAATAATGTATTGCATGAAAACGTTTCTGAAATTTCGAGGCTTGTTACAAATAATGTATACGCGTGGTGTTTGGTTTTGGAGACTTTTATACAGTCGATTGTTTGTACATTCTCTGATTTTCTCACAGATGCTTGTTACATGAATGCTATAACTTTTTACGATTATTTTTTTGTTTACTGTAGTCACCTTGCTCAGGGAAACCCTACAAAAATAACGGCAGCTGCATCCCGAATTACGAAGAGGATCAATATCATTGTGACTGTGTGCCGGGTTATACAGATTTTCATTGCACGAAAGGTGAACAAAAGAAACATCATGTTATTGTTTAGTGATCGATTTTTTAAAGACTGTTTTGTTTTTTTACTGTCGTCTTGATTAATTATTTAGCTCACTCCTAACGATAATTAAAAAGCGTCATAAACGATAAATTATTATTTCTTTCGAAATTCATTCACGATTTTCGGGGTAAAAAAGTTTTGTAGTATAAAATAAATTTAAAGTTAAGGTTACCGTGCACCTTCAAGGGTGTGACTAGCCCGACGGATTAAGCGACTCGCGATTTTATCACAGACACTCTGAGCCCCATATACATTTATAGATCTGGGTATTCAAAAGATTTGGAAGGTTCAAAACATATGTATATTTTTTAATTTCCAACGCGAGCTGACTTTTTTTTTTAATTTGGGAAATATATTAAGATTTCCTCGAGGTCATGACTCTGAACGCTTAAAAGGGTGTTTGGGTTTTCATTCGTTCGACTTCATTCAATAGGTACAGAAATTGCTGTAAAATGTTACAGAGTGACCGTACAAAATGAATCTCAACGAAGTAAGGTTTAGAGTTGACAAATTCCCCAAAGTGCTTTTGTTGGAGATTTGACTGAAGTCGGACAAATCGCCTTTGAGTTGTAACTCTTCAGAGTGTCCCCATCTAGCAAAAATAAAGTTTTGAGTAAACGTAAATTAGCTGTCAATCAATAAAAGTATTTTATGTCCGGTAGTAAAACGCGGTTTCCATTTTCTCGGTGAAATACTTACTCGTTTCAAATTGTCTTTTTTTCAAAGTTCAAAGTAATTTTACGATGATAAAAATTGAACATTTTAACCCTAAAGGCGCATGGCAATCTTTATACCAATTACGTCTGGCTTCACGGAAAGCAATCAGTTTTCTCGATGGCAAATATGCCTACTGCTGTTTCGATCAAGAACTACTAGTATAAATCCATAGAAAACTCAGCAACTTGTTTTAATCGCGCAGTACATGGAAGAATAAGGCAAGTTGGACATCTTCACCGGAGGCTTGAGCCTTTTTGACGAAGACCCTACGTACGTAAGCACAGGCAAACTGAGAGCCATTATCAGATACGACAGTCCCGGGAATCCCTTTACGCGCAAACGGAGACCCTAGGGCTTGAATTACAGGCTGTGAGCGTGTAAAATGCATATGCCTGACATCATAGAAATCACTGAAATAACCAACTATGATGAGGAACCCCTGGATTTGGAGTTGAAGTAGGTCCAGTGCAACCTTGCTCCATGGTTTGTCTGGGAAACCATGAGTCTTGACCTTGATTTGGCCGGTGAGCACAGCAGTCAGGCTCGACTTCTTCATTCGTCTTTAGCCAGTACACGTTATCACAAGCTCTGCATAAGCAGCCTCGAATATCAATGTGGCGACTTTGAATACGCTATATGATATCAAGGCTTTGAGAGGTGGGCACCAATACTCAGTTACCTTCGGTTATTCTTGAACAATAAGCCATTTTTAATGAATAATTCCATAACGAATGTGAAAGCTAGGAAACAACTATGGTTTTTGTGGGACCGCTAATCCGGCCAACCTCGGTTGACAACTTCACACAGGCTCTCCAACACAGTGTCGCTAGCAGTGGTGGCTTTGATGGCTTTTTGGCGTTTTGGCCAGAGAGACAGTTCCTTTGTTACTTCGACAATTTGAATTTCTTTGTTGCCCTGCAATGTATGCTCGGCTAAGTGTTTTTATCAATGTGCGTTTCGGCACCACGATTTTGGACACGAACATCGCCTGCGTAGATAGATTTGTCAAAGAGAATAATAAATAAATAAATAAATAAAAATTATAAAATTTCCTTCTCTATTTGGGTAAAGTTGTGTTCGGTTTCTGTTGGTCAGGCTTTTAAGCTTTCGTGGTAAAAGACATCTTTCTTTCGCAACGCTTAATCTGACCACAAACGTGTTCCCCAGGGTCCCTCATAATCAAGGCAAAATAGAGAGTCTATGGACAGATTACTTTCAGGCTTATGCGATTAAACGAATAACAAAATGTTGCTCTTAAACCTATTTAAGATTATTCTATAACTTTCATCTTTGCTGCTTTTAGGGTGTGCAGCTCACTTGGGAATGGAAAAACACCAAATAACAGCAGTCCAGACTTCAGCGTCTTCTCAATGTGGTGGAAATCATGCCCCAAACCGATTCTACGATATTTAGCTTGAGTAAAATCTAAGATCATTGTCCAACTTTCATCTTTGTTTTGTTGCTTTTAGGGTGTGGAGGTCCCTTGGGAATGGAGAACCTTCAAATAACAGCAGCGCAGATTTCAGCGTCTTCTCAGTTTGATGGAAATCATACTCCAACCCACGGAAGACTACATTTTAGGGGTGGCCACGGAGCATGGGCCGCAGGTGCAAATGATCTCAATCAGTGGTTTCAAATCGATCTTCGTGTTGAGGCAAATGTCACTTTTGTGGCAACTCAAGGGAGGTACGGGGACCCTAACAAACGGGTCACCCTGTACAAGTTAAAATACAGTAAGGATGGACTTTCGTTTCAGACTTATAAGCAGCATGGAGAAAACTCAGACAAGGTGAGAAGAGTTTTCGCAAACAGATCGTAATCTCTTTGCTTTTGTTATTTGACCAGGCAAATCAAGAAATACAGAGAGGCAAGTAATCAACCAGCGTTAGAACCCGGGTAAAGAGGACAAGGGGGCAGTTCAGAAGTATTTCCAGCAATTCCCCTTTAAATAGTGACACTGTATACGACGGAAGCCCTTAAGACCATACTCTGTTCACCGATTCGTCCCCGTTTACACCAAATTGCCGGGTTTAAGGAAAACAACCATATTGATTGTGTCTTGAAACATCACAATTATACGGACTTGTTTGGTCAAAAAACTCACATACCTCATCTCCAGGAAAATCTGTATGAGAGATTTCAATTCCATCCTTCGATTAAACCAAATTGAATTTACTGTTGGAGCAACCGAGAAAAAAAAAAAATTCTTCGAGTCATGTAAGGATATTTTCAGATTAAAGCTCAATCTTTCTTTTATATCAGACACTCCTCATAAAAATTTCCTTTGTGCTTAAAGACCAAGTCACGCTTGAGATATTTCACGATAAACTACTCCTTGCATATTGGACAACTACCTTTGAAGTGGACCAATCAGCATTCAGCAAAGGAATAAAACTATATGATGTCCTTGCGTCACAAAAAGGCCTTCAAATCGGGTCACTTTCCTATTTCCACTCACTGCAATGACTGGATATCCACGAAAATAGATTTAAAATGCCTTAAATTAAATCAAAACAGATTTTACAAAATGGAAAATGCAGTGTCGCCGAAGTGTAAATTTGTTGTTTAAAACACAGTTGTAGTCAAGTAGGATGATACCTGTATTATTTTGAACAAAATTTCTGGTTTCCCTAGAACTCTCGAGTTAAGAAATAGAAGAGTCCAAAACGACTTTATTATCTTTATCTTCGTTAGTTATGAAGAAAAACGACTTTTATCGTGTCGTTTCGGTAGGACAGAATGATTTTGATTGCCGCTCGCACGGCGCACGTAGCTGGAGTTTGCAAGGCTCAAAATAACAGTCAATATTGACTCCTAACTAAAAGGTATTGCATAATTAGCATGTATTTACGTTTATATTAATTATCACTAGGTGTTTGTTGGAAACAGGGATCAACACACCGTGGTAAAGCATCCTTTGATTCCTCCAATCGAAGCGCGATACATCAGACTGATACCCACAGCATGGAACAGTCAAATCGCCATGAGGATAGAACTCTACGGATGTTTTGGTAATTACGCCTCGTTTTAATCCTTAACAGTGACTAATTCCTAAATTTCTGTACCCACCCAAGAATGACAAGTCCAAAAATTAATGTATCTTCCCGGCTCAATCAATCGTTTAGTAAATATGAACTGTGTCTGAGCGTACGTGTCTACCGTGGCCACCATGTTCAAATATGCTGTACTTCTCACACTCGGAGGTTCTGTCGTAATTGGGTGTACAGCTTTACATTGAATATGCAAAATATTATTGGCTGCGCAACACAGCACAGTGGGAGCTCTAGTCAGCACGCTGGACTTTGGATGGAGCAGTCCAGTCCCATCATAGAGTGTACTACGTTTGAATCTTTTTCTTATGCTCTTACTTGGGTAAAACCATTCTATATGACTATCATTTAGTGTCTCCATTTAGTGGTTATTTACTGCTATTTTAGTTTGACACTTAAATAAAGGTATTCATTCATTCATTCATTCATTCATTCATTCATT